>Ga0099847_1000530_pt1 | contig 12980 bp, 7 predicted proteins | sample CB_VirMetaG_2_FD_78178 | JGI IMG/M metagenome (GOLD analysis project Ga0099847, IMG submission 78178) | Freshwater to marine saline gradient viral communities from Chesapeake Bay - CB_1504_2 Viral MetaG | ecosystem: Environmental > Aquatic > Marine > Coastal | place: USA: Chesapeake Bay...
ATATTCAGGAGTAGTTTTAATCAACGACATAATCGCACTATCGTTATAACCCTCTTTAATATAATTAACCATAGTTTCATAAAGACTTGTTAAACCATAAGTATCAGCAAGTTCCCTAGCCTCAGCAATAGCATTTTTTTGCCTATCAGTTTCAGCCTTATCAACTAACGCTTTTTCCGCTGCAATAGATTCACGAAGCCGTCTTGTTTCAGGATCATTCTCATAATCATAAGTTGATCCGTCATCCAAAGTATCAGAAGAAGCAGCAGCAGCAGCAGCCCGTGGTGTTGTGTACCCCGCATTATCCGAAACTATTTTCCAATCTGCTGCGGTAAATTCTGAAGTTTCACCAGAATTAGCAAGATCAACAATTTCGTCAATATATCCTTGACCTGTATCTCCACGACCAGCCATGATTAACCCCTAATCCCAAACATTTTAAGAACACCCTCAAAACCATTAGTAATCTCATTATTAGCCTGCAACGTATTCATCCAACGAGGATCATTACGCAACTTTTTTTGAAAATCCCACAAGTTAGTAGCCTTAGGATCACCAGTATCACTAAACCCACCAAGAGCCTCACGAATATAAGGATCATTCAAATTAATATTGTTAGGATCTAACTCAAGAGTTTGAGCCATGAGAGTTGTGTAAGGAGAAGCAAGATCACGGACACTCACACCAGCACGGATCTTATCTGAATACACAGGAAACAAACTAGCAGACTGCTCACGAATATCCCTAGCCCAATCATCAATAGTAGTTAAATTACTATTAATCGACTTAGCAGCAGAAAGATAAAAATCGTTACTAAAAGTAATTCCGTTATTTTCAGCAAGAGAACGAAGTTCATCAGCCATATTACCTGAAGCACCACGCATCGCCCCCGTATCACTCATGCCAATATTTTCACTTAAAGCCTTAGCCATAAGATTTTCTCTACCCGACTTACCCCAACCCTCATTAAGGAAACGATAAGAAAAAGTATTAAGTTGCTCAGGGGTTAACTGAGAACCTATTTGAACAGCGAAACTTTGAACCTGTTCACGGGCAGTTTTAAGAGATTCTTCCCAATCAGCACCACCCATAGCCTTTTTAACAAAGGTTTCACGAGCATACTCACTATTATCACGATACCAATTAGTATTTTGAAGACCAGCCTTAAAACGATTAGGAAGCCATTGCTCTTTAACAGCCTTTTCAAACAAAGCCCTAATCTCAGGATTAGAATAAATAACATCTGTTGCATAACCATAATCCGCTGCTAATTCTTCAGCAGACAACTTATCTGGTTTAGTATTAGGATTCTTTGCCATCACATACCTACCGGGTTCTTAAGACTGTCAATGAATGTATCTAATAGGGTAGTGGATGCACGATACTCCGCTGAACCCTCCTGAGCCATAGCGAAATCTTTAGCCTGAACAGCAGGGTTAACACCACCCTTACTAACAGCCGTGTCACCTTGAATATCAACTTCCGTAGGATTACGCATTTCTTTTCTACGCAAAGCCTTACGAAACGCTTCCTGCTCTTGACTATTAGCAGCACGACCAAGGTAAGTTTCTAAAGCAGTATTAACCAACTGCTCAGCCGTATCAGGATCAGTAAGATTCACACGCTTAGTAGGAGCAGCAGCACCACCACCACCGCCTCCCCCGCCACCAGCAGAAACAGAAGAAGAACCATAAATGTTTCCGGTTTTCTTTTTCCACCAATCATATGCTTCAAGAGGACTAATCTTTACCCCATACTGGGTTTGAGCCTGATAAGAAATTTGAACCATTTTTTCATAAAAACCCGGAAGGTTTCCTTGAGGAATAGGTTTAGACCAACCAGTCCATTTTTGAGCATCTTGAGCAATTTTTTGAGTAGCCTTAGGAGAAAGCATAGCAAAGTTTTGAGCAACAACATCATAGTTATAAAAAGATTTACCACCCAAAGAACCGCCAGAAAACATATCACCAACATAAATAGTACTAGGGTCCTGATTACCACCAACACCAATAGGAAAACGCTGCTGCAAAGGTGTACGAGGCCTAAGATAAAACGGTACGTTATTAACTGGCTTTTCAACCATTACATTCCTCCTTCAAACAATGATACTGTACTCTGTTGACTAGATGGATCATCATCACTACCCAAATAACGATTAGCAATAGCAGTCCAATCATTATCCCTAGACTTTAAATTCTGTCTAAACTCATCCCACTCAGCCAAAATAGTATCCTTATACCCATCATCTAAAGGTTGACCATTATTATCTAAAGCATCCATAACCTGATTACGAGCCTCCAAATAAAGAGAAGCGTTCTGCCACATCCCGCTATCACCCTTATCCTTCATGAACTCTTGATTGTTAAGAGCGGAGTTTAGAACCATTAAAGTTTTGTCAGCCTTATTTCCGCCAATATCCTCATAATCAATACGCCAACCCTCATACATAGGGTCATCCTTCATCATGGCGATCTTCTCTTTACGGTAACTATTCAAATCCTCGGCAGCCTTAACACGATAACTACTCAAACCACGCTGCTCAAGAAGAGCATCTAAACTACCCATAAACTTAGTGAACTCAACCCAACCAGCAGTGCGCTGACTTTCACGCATAGACTCAGGACCACTAATCAATTCACGCCAATTTTTAGAAGCCCCAGGAATCTGCTCCTGACTTAACCAGCGATAAGAACTTGGATCGTACTCAGCGTCACCAGCCTTATCATTAACAATAATACCAAGAATACTCAAATCGTCACCAAGGCGAGGAGACAAACCACTAATCAAATTCGAATACTTACGAATATTTCCAACAGCCTTCATGTTAGAAAGAGCCCCACCAATATTTTTAGTAGTATCAGTATTAGACAAAATTAAAGTCTCATTACCAAAATTTTCAGAAAATTTCATAGGCCCATCAAGACCATACGCTTGATCGTAAGAACGCTGCATATCAATAAGAGGCTGAACAGCATACTGATAATCAGGAGGAGTAAACGCCAACAAGTTACCCAACATTCTTAAATAAAACTGACCATTAGTTCTATCCGCAATTTCTTTATTATCTGGATATTTTTCACGTTCACCAGCCCTCCAACGCAAATCTTCAGTTCTAGCCTGCAACGCATACTGATACGCATACTGAGGAGAAGCATCACCAGCAAGTCTTTGAAAAGCCCTATTTAATACTGGTGGAAGAATTTTATCAAGAGAAGCAAAGTTAGGAGAGATACCATTTTCTTCACCAAAAACATAATCCTTAAACCCAGTCCAAACAGCAGAAGCGTTCTTTTCACCAAAAAAAGCAACAAAAGGAGCAGGAGGTTCAATAGAAATTAATGAACCTTGTTTCATTAACTCGCTAGCCGCAGCCTGAACAAGAGGACCCGGACGAGGAGCAAAAGCAAAACCAGTCTCAGGGAACAACACGTTAAGACCCGACTTAGGAATTTTAATATTAATAATACCCTCAAGACCAAAAAAGTTTTCTACACCATCAGGAATAAGACCCTTAGGCAAAGGAATAACTAAATTACCATTCTCGTCTTCCCAACCAGCCTCATTAGGTGCTCGCCACAAAGCAACCATTAAACCAGCAGTCTGAGGATCACGACGAGCCAACTTACCTAACGTAACAACAGAGTTCTGTGTCGCTGAAACAAACGGTAATACCCATTCACCATAACGACCAAGATTAGTACGACGATCAATAGTGTACATAAACTCTTTAGTGTCCTTAAGCGCACGACGGTGAGCGTTAATTTCAAGAGCACTAACACGATCCAAAGGAATAAAATCATCATTCTTATATTGTTGTTTAAGAAGTTCAAGACCATCATCAACAAACTTTTGATATTGCTTAGCATAAAAAGGACCACGAACAAGAGCGTCTTCAGGCATAGTACCAATGTGCTTAAAACCAAATTCTGTTATTGATCTCCAAGTTTGCATTGTTCCTTTATACCCAGTCAAATGTTCTGTATTACCAACAACAGGATTTAACTTACCCTTATATTGCTGCCCCATAATCTTTTGCAACTCAGAAGCAGTAGGAGGACGCTGAAGAATAATTGCATTAACCCTTGGATCACCAAGAGTAATATATTCAAAACCTTCTCTAACAGCACTAACATACTCATCAGCAACCCTAGAAGACTCACCAATTTCACCCCAGCGTTTACCATCTATAACTTTAGTAGCCTGATCCATTTCATCACGCCACTTGCGACCAGCAGGATCTCTTAAAATCCAGTTAACAATTTTTGCGTTATCATCACCAGCAGCAAGCATTTTCCCAATAGTTGATTGAGAATACTGTTGCAACATTTCTTGCATACCTTCCCAATATGCTGCACCTTGATCTGGATAAACATCCTTAAAAAATTCTTTAGTGCGTTGAAGAATTAAAGACTGACTTAAATTAGCCCGAACAGAAAGAGTCGCTTTAACGGTGTTATCTGAGGACATATTTTTACGAGCAATATCACGATAACGATCATTACCAAAAGCAGTTTGAATAAGAACACCATTATCTAAAACTTGTTCTTCACTAGAATCAACAAAACGCTTTTGCGCTCTACGGTTAGAGTACTCATTAATAGCGTAGTAATCATCATCTGTAAGCATGTCAAATTGTGCTTGTTGCTCATTACGAACAGTACGCAATTTAATAAGGTCGCTTTGTTCTTTAGAAGTTAAATTATCCCATCCACCTCTAGCCGCTAAAAATTCATCTTCAAAAAGTTTAGAAGGATCAATTAATCTATTCTCTAAATATTCCGTTTCTTTTTTACGCCAAGCCTTAAATTTTGCGTTTTTAATACCATCAGGCGCTAATATAGGAGGAAGATTTCTTTCAATTTTATCTAACTCATTAAGTTCTTTTCTAATATCTTGAAGACGTTTAATGCGATCTTTTTTAGCCTTAGCAATAGATTCTTGAGTAGAACCAGTACGAATTTTATCAGGACCATAATCTTTATTAATTTGAGCAAGACGAGGACGACCATCTGTTGCATAATCAACACGACGACTTTGAGCCTCATTAATACGACCGTTCAAAGCACGTTTAGCATCATTAAACTTATCAATAGGATTACTACGGTTAATAAACTCGCCCTGTTCATCAATCTCATAAATAAACCATTTAGCACTTCTTTTAGAACCACCCAATTCAGGGGCTTCTTTAACAACAGCAAAAAAACCATCAGAACTTATATAACTTTGTTCACCATTACGTTCAAGATTCAAAACATATCTATCGGGCAAATCAGGAACTTCATCACCAATATTAGCCAAATTTATTTGTTCTTCACGAAGAGTAGACTTTTGATTATCAATTTCAGTTCGTTTAATTTTAGGATCGCCACCAATTTCAGAAACAAGTTTATTAAATTCTTTTTCAGCCCTTTGACCACGACGAGTATTATAAACACCATTAACTAAACCTTTACCAACCCAAAACATAGGTGCAAGGGATTGATTAAAAATCATTGAACGGAAAGTACCTTCAGTTACGTTACGCATAGGATAACCTAAACGAAACAAAATAAGAGGCCTCCAAACACTTTGAAATGCTTCATCAATGTCTTTAGTTTTTTCCCAAATAAAACCTTTAGTTGTAAAAAGATTTCTATCAATTTTTTGTTGTTTAGCGCCTTTACTTAATCCTTCTTTAGGATCAACAGCGCCTTTACTTACGTTAACTAAGATTTTTTCTAACGCATCAAAAGGAAGAACATAAGAACCTTCCATTAATTGACTTTCTAAAAAAGGTGCTCTTGTTAAAGAAGCAAGTGTTTCTGGCGCTCCATCTTCAGGAAACCATTGACGATTAGGATCTTTAATTCTTTGAGCAGCATCAGCCATAGAATTTCTTGATCTACTAATCACATAATCCATTACGTCTGTATCAACACCATAATAGTCACGAAGAGTTCTAGCAATATTGTCTTCAAACCTAGCCATTGACACGGCAGTATCTTTTTGTAAAGATATTGATTTAAGAAAATCTACAAGTATTTCTTCACGAGCCTGTTGCCCACCAACAATAATTTCTTTAGTAACACCATTTTGCATAACGGTTGTTTTTTTACCCTCACCAGTAAAAGCCTTTATCGTAGTAAGAATTGCGCTTGCTTCACGATGAAGATCAACAGCGCCAGCACCTTTAGCGTTCATGTAGTAAGCAGGATTTTCTAAACCCGGTGAATAACGTAAAACTCTAAGTGTACGTTTTAATCCATCTTTACTAAAAAATTCGGTAGCAGACCAATTACCACGGTTTGCTTTAATATCTGCACGATTCTCAGCAATACGAGTACGCCTACGAGAAGCAGCACGACCAAGAGCAGTGTTAGTAGCGAAACCACGGTTAGTTCCACGCAAAGAACCTTGAGCATTAATAGCACGTTGAATGTATTCGTTTTTTTCAGTTAAAGCCTTAGCATCGTCTTCAGCAAGTTTACTGTCTTTAGGAGAAAACTTTTTTAGAGCAGGGTCATTAGCAACACCGCCATCTAAAGCGGTTAATTTGTCGGTAAGTTCCTCAAATTCTAATTCTTTAGCATCTAAATCTGCTTTACTTATTTTTTGTTCACCATAAAGTTTTTTTGCTTCTTCAAGTTCTTTACCTAAATCTTTTTGACGAGTCTGGTATCTAATACGATCAGTTTTCCATTTACCCGGATTAAGAACAGCAGAAATTTCCATCATACGTCGTTCGTTAGCCGCTATAGAAGCAGCGACACCAACTTGTTGTTCAAGAAGTTTTTCATACGCTTTACGATCACCAAGGCCAGCCATAAGAACAGTTATAGCCTGTTCACGATTTGTAGCCTCGTTAATACCAATAGCAATAGCCTCAGCATGTGAAGTATCTCTAATTTCAGGCTGTTCAAGTAAAGAACTAACACTACGTTTACCATTGTAAGAAGTTTCAATTAAAGCCATAGCAGGAGTTAACTGATCTAAAACTACTCTATCAATAGGAGTTCCGGCAGCATCAGCAGCCTTAAGAATATCTAAACTCTCTTTTATTTCTACCTTACGAAAATTTATAACGTCAGCATCATTCTTAAAAGCACGATCAAGATACTTTAGACGAGTCATTTTTAGTGGAACACCAGCAACTAAAAGAGGATCAGCAAAAGCAAAAGCAAAATCGCCAAGACCAGAAAAAAACTTTTCAGGTCCTTCTTCAAAAGCCTTACGGTCTTCTTCGCTAGTAATATCAAAGCCTTCTTCTTGAATAGCAGAATCAGGACTTAAAGCAGCACCAATAGCGCCAACCCCACCAATCGGTCCCAAAAGTGCAGTACCAAGAATGTCACTAAGGTTTCCTTCACCGCGCCGCATTTTACCAGCAGAAACACCAATGTTTGCTACAATTTGTTGACCAAAAGAAACATCATCCGCTTCACCCCAAGTAAGAGTTCGTGTACCACCGGGAAGAGCAGACAAACCAGCGACAGTTGTTTGTGAAATACGGTCATACGTCCAACCGACACCTTTAAGAAAACCATCCCAAACACTTTCAACAGCACCAGCGGGAATAGGTCCAATTCTTAAATCTGCTTCATCTTCAGTATCAAACAAACTAGAAAGCATTTTCTTTCCACGATCAAGAAGATTTTCGTCATCTGGTTTGCTTTTATCAACAAACGCTTGAGGATCTTGAAGAATTTCTTGAGCAGTAGCCTGTAACGCTGCACTAGGTTTAGCAACCCCACCTTCAGTAGTAATAGAAGGGCTAGTTGAAACTCCTGGAATTAAACCCTCAAGACTAAACTCTCCACCGGAACCAAAAGAACCAAGACTACCAGTACCTCCGCCTCCAGAACCACCACGAAGTTTATAAAGGTACTCGGCAACATCCAAGTTACCGTAATCTTCTACAGCCCAAACTGTACGCTTCTTAGTTTTTTTCTCAGCCATTGTTTTCTTTTCTTGTCAAAATAGAAATAAATTCGTCACGATCATCATCAGTAGGCCAAGGCACTAAAGATAAATAAAGAATAGATGGGGCGTTTTCAATACCAAGCGCATCCGTGAAAGCACCAAGATTTTGAGTAAACATTAAGTTCCTTTAATGTAGCGAACAAGAGCGCGAACAGAATTAGGTGTATCTTCCTGATTCAACATTGGTTCAATTATAGGAAGCCAGCGTTTTAGTTGCCGTGTTTCTTCAAGGCGAGGGTCCATAACTTCAGGACCTACACCGGGACCGCTAGAAAGACCACCAGTAATAGGGCTATCAGGTCTGTTAGTGGGATCAAGAAGCATAGGCGAGTCTTCTGGAAACATTTGATTAGGTTGCTGTTGTGGTAAAGGTTGACGTTCCCCACCACTAGCAGCAGATGTTTCAGCATTATTGTAATCCGTTTGTAAATCAGTTCGGTTTGAATAACCTTTACCCGGTGTTCCTTGACGCTTCCCGCCTCTAGGCAAATTAAACACCTCCCATAGATGATGTAGGACGCTTAAGTGTTGAAAGAAGACTCATCAAATCCTGTTGCCCTTGGCTTTCGCCCGGTATAGGAGAAGAAGGCTGTGGTGGTCCACCCGCGAGAGCCTGTAGAGAAGGACCAGCAGCCATAGCATCAGGACTCATCTCTTCTTCCATACCACCTATTTGGCTTTGCTTCTTTTCTTGTTCAGCCATAGCGTCTTTAGTTACTTTATCTAAAGCCTCAGCCAACTCCATACGGTCGTTTTGTACAAGACGCATGATTTTAGCCAAAGTAATAGGAGGAATACTACCGCTTGCTGCCTGTTGTTGTATACCACTAACAAGGGCTTGTTCTAAACCTTCAGCAATAATCCTGTCATGCTCTTGCTCAGGGTTATCAATGAACGGATCAAGGGAAGCAGCGGTTTCTTTAGACATAGTTCCTAGACCCACACGTTGACCAAGGCCAATCATTAGAGAGTTAAGGTCAGTACCAGCAGCAGGATAGGAAACAACATGCTCAGAGTTAGTGAATACTTTGTTTGCTTCGTAAGTTATTGACCTACTTGTGTTACCAACACCCACATAAATAGTTCTAGTGGCTGAACCGTCATACTTTTTAGCCAAAGCAATAGCGATTTCGTTTTCTTTTTCTAACGCAAACCCAAAAGTTTCTTGTGCTTCGCTGACAGGGAAGTCAATTACTGCGGATAACACAGCATCTCCTCTTCGACCTGTACGAATATTGCTTCCTGATTCCCCACCGAACTCTGCTGGGATACCAGCGGTTACCCTTTGGTTTCGTTCAAGTCGGTCAATAGTTGGGTTAGTAAGGTATCCGGGTTGTGACTGGATCTCTCGAATGTCACCACCGCTAATAATGTTCACCATACCTGTACGACCGTCATGTGGGCCGTCAAGGAACCGGCCAACTTCACCAGCCCTAGAAATAAGGTAAGTATCTGGGAAGATACCCTTCTCCACGGCTATTGTTTCGAGTGCCATCAACTTAGCCTGCTGGTAATACATGCCAATCATGTTGTCGAACTGACCAGTAGGCCCGTCAAGGGTTATACGCATGGGTACAGTCGCCGGCATTATGCCTATTGGGTTGGGGATAGACTCTAAAACTACGCCCTTCATACTGCCCTTAGAATTGAAATCTTGGTCATACCCGTAAAAACCTTCATCTGACCGTGACTGTGCAGTCAAAATCAGGATGGTTGATTCAGCATCAATGTATTCCAAAAGAAGCATTTCAGTATCAGCGTTGCTTTCCCAACGACCAGTTACAGCACCTACCTGTAAACCGTAACCCATTGACTTCAACCAGTTAATAGAACGTCGGTAAGCGAAGATAACATCAGTTGGGCTGCATTGACCCGGTGTAATGTCTGTTGAGGGGAAAGTTTCAAGCGGATGACGTACATGCCAGATGGGTCGGTTTACTTTAGCGTCCCAACGGATAACACATGGGGCTTCAGCGTAAGCGATTATGTGCCTAGCGCGTTGTTTCATCTTCATTGGGATGCGGTCTAGTTGCCACCAGCCTGTAGTTACCCGGCCAGCGGTCATTGCTCGTCTTGCTTCAGCGCGAGAGTCTGAGGTTGTAGCAAAAGTTACGTTAGGGATAACAGATGCGACACGACCAGCCATTTGATCTACACCCTGCGCTAACAGGTTAGGTACAGATGGCATCTCACTACGTTCAATCTCAGGTAGTGGGATAGACATTGTGCCGTTGTAAATAGATTGAATGGTTCGCATCTTCCCATGAAGACCCATGTAGTACTTAGAACGCTCCCTGTAAAGGGATAGAATCTCATCAACAGTACGCATTAATATGCTCCAACCATTCCACGTTGCCTTCCAAGCCAAGACGGTCTTGCCATTCGGTACATACCTGTATCTCGTGGAGTATAGTGGTTCTCAACTGCTAATTTCTGAAACCACACCGACATGATAAGGTCTGTTGTATCACCATCAGGATACTCTATCGCTTCTTTAACTAGGTTACTGGTTTTCAATCTACTGCTTGGGTCTGCCCAAGGTAGTCGAAGTTGTCCTTGCCGGAACTGATCTCCGATGGATTCAAAACCAAACTTTGGGTCGGCTTTGTTTACGGATGTGGTATGTGGAACGAACACCATTCCGGTGTATTGCATCCATTTTTGTGCATGTGGTTGTGACAGGAACCATCTTTGGGCTGCGTTGATTTCAAATATGACATGGCTAATAGGGCAACCAATTTCGTTTGCGTATTGGTACATATCTACGAGGATACCCTCCCACTCAAAATTATTCAAGTCTAAAGTCAAGAATTGTTCTGGGTTAAGACGGCGCTTAATAATGTCTATCGCGTACCTGTTACCCGAATCCGGGTCGTACACCCACCAAATAATACCCCAAAACTCAGTAGGCGAAGGATCAACAGTAACGAAACTCCAACCGTCACCGTTAAGAAGATGCTCAGGAACCTCACCAACAGAACGATTCTCATCTAAACAGCCGGGTGCAAGGTAACCGTCCTTATCCACACCCCCCTTAATCCATGAGGGGTCAACCAAACCACCAACCGTGTCACCATCCTCCTGCTGGTAAAGGACAGCGTAAGCCCTAGGGTTGTTGTGGGCTATAGTTTCTAGATCCTTCCAAGGCAAACGCCAAGGATCAAGGAGACAAGACTCAGGCCACGGCTTCAAATCAGCGTGTTCACCTGTACACAAGTCCTCATCATGGGCCTTAAACACCACATGGCTGTACTTATTTTTCTCATCCATAGTTTTCTTGTTCAGGCAGTAACGGTACAAGTCATTGTTAGAAATCCTCTGACCCTGAAGAAGAAGCAAACCACCCGGTTCAATGCGGGACTCAGCCTCAGAATCCCACCACTCAATCATCTCCTCACGAGCCTCCTGAGTTTTAGTGTTCTTCCGATCCACAAGGTCATCCCACACCACAAAATCAAAACGACCCCCAAGGAAACCGCTGTCCTTACCCCACGCAGAAACCGTAGCCTCCTTATCATCCAAAGCAACCCCATCAAGTTGCCGAACAACAAGTTCCTCAGACCGCCATTTATCAGAACGACCCTCAGGCTTAAACGCCCCAAAATCATCCTGCAAACAAGCATCAGCATCAAAAGCAATACCACGCTCCAAAGACTCCGCATCAGCCCTCATAGGCACGTTACGCTCAAGACTCTTCTTAATACGACCCACATACATTCTCGCCTGACGCTCAGTACGCGAACCAATCTGAATACGAATAGTCCGATCCTTAGCAATCAACCAACACGGAATATCATGCGTAAACAACGTAGACTTACCCGAACCCGGAGGCTCATTCATAACAACATACTCACGCTCACCAGTCTCCAAAGAAGCCTGAAGTTTCGCAGCAGCCTCAGCCTGCCAAGTCGTAGACCTGCGACCAAAATACCTCAACCGGAAAAAAGCAAAATCATCCAAAGCACGACGAGCCTCAACACTCAAAGGCACATCAACAAAAACACCCGCAACCTGCTTAACCCCCAAAGCCTCAGCAGCCTCCAAACCCCCAGAAGACGGATCACCACGCTCAAACCGATACGCCGAAGACAAAGACAACCTAGACTTACGACAAGAAGGCTCAACCCCCAACCCAGAATCACGAGCATCAAAATACCTAGCCCAACGATCAAGATCAACCTTCTTCACAAAACCTCCACACACGATATGACACACATCAAACGGCAGCCTTAGTATAGGTATAGTACAACCTAACAAGGCAGACCCCCAGTCAAAGCCTGTCCGATAACCGGATACGGGAAGAATCGAACGTATGTACGAAGAACAAGAGTCTAGAAAACTGCCTTACCCCCCTGTCTTGTTGCTGCCCCCCTATTGTTCTGTGGTGCGCGGTGAGTGATTCTAGTTGCGTCCCTTACCGAATGCGGAGCCTTGACCGCTGTCGGTCGAGTTAGTGGGTCGGGTTCCGCACTCACGACGCGCGAGAGAGTTAGAGTCGGGAGCCGTGGTTAATGTCCGATTCCCCGAGTCGGGGTATAGGGCATAACGGACACATGATCGTTACCAACACGTTATCTAATCATTGTACATAAGAGTTAAAATGTTATACAATTCTTTCATGGTCAAAGGAACCGCCCGAGGCCACCTCACTAACAAGGAGAAACAAATCATGAGCGCAATATCCAGCACAGTATTGTCAGACCTCGCAGGCTTTCAAGTAGAGGACAAGACAGCCGAACAAATAATCAACGCAATGGTAAAGAAGTCAAAGCAAGTCACAGAGCACAGCATTTCGCTCTCGGCCATGGCTTATGTCCTGCTAATCGACCGGAGTTACAACCGGAAAGAAGCAGCCGACAAATTAGAAATGTCGGAAGCAAGCGTGAGCATGTACGCGAAGCGAGGCCGAGTTCTAGCGATGAGTGCCGACAAGATCACAGCCCTAAAGGTATGGAACCAAATCGTAGTACTCACCGACAAGGAACTTGACGACCTCGCAGCGCACCTAGTCACCACAAACG
>Ga0099847_1000531_pt1 | contig 12969 bp, 23 predicted proteins | sample CB_VirMetaG_2_FD_78178 | JGI IMG/M metagenome (GOLD analysis project Ga0099847, IMG submission 78178) | Freshwater to marine saline gradient viral communities from Chesapeake Bay - CB_1504_2 Viral MetaG | ecosystem: Environmental > Aquatic > Marine > Coastal | place: USA: Chesapeake Bay...
AACTTTAATAGGATTAAACTTATTAAAACAACTTCCCCTGTTAGGAGATGCAGTAGCATATTATGAACACAAAGGAAGTGGGAAAAGATATTCTCCTGATCCAATTGTAAATCCTTATTTATCCTTAGTACAAAAAATGTACTACAACATAGAAGAAAAAAATTGGGAGAAGATGACCAAAGAAGTTTGGGGTATGTTTGCAGGTATAGATGCTGACCCTTTTATTGGTATGTACAATTGGTTAATAGCTAATGACTCCATGCCTGTCGATAAGTACGAAGCATTGGGAATAGCTAAATCATATAGACCAACAGAAAAGGAAGAGGAAACAGAAGTAAAGAAACCTGTGTCAGCAATTCGCCCAACACGAGACCAACTTATAAAACAAGAAGCAAAAGAAAAACTAGAACTCGAAAAGAAATCAAGAGATAGGAGTGCATGGGAATTGTTTTTTGATATAGATACTTCTATACTACCTTTGTATGAAGAGGAAAAAAAGGAAAGAAAAGCGGCAGAGAAAGCAGAGGACAAAGCAAAAATAGAAGAAAATATACGACCAAAAAGAATGACTCGAACACAAATGATAAGAAAAGAAGAGGCTGAAGAATATAAAAGATTAAAAGAAGAAGCAAAAGAAAAAAAGAAAAAACTTAGAAGGTTTTATTAACGAAACCTAACGTATCTAAATTTTTTTGTAAAGGGAAAGTATGCCATGAGTTCATTGTCATTGGGTGCTCCATCGCGGATAGGTCTACCTCCCCATCGTATCTCGCCCTTCAGGTTTTCAACAGGAGAGTAAATGATTCCATCTTCACACGCCCATAGCATTACAGGGTTGAATCTTTTGTCTGCTAGTTTAACTAACTTACGAGCAGCTACAGGTAGAGGAAAGGCTTTGCTTATTTTTCTATTGCGTCCCTTGACTTCAACGTAGCCTTTAATTTCTCCATCCTTATTAAATACCTTATAATCAATATCATGTTCCCCAAGTTTTTCAAATGACCCACCAAAAAGTTTTACATAAACTTTAATGGCTTTGCGTTCTCTTTCAATATCATCTTTGGTTTCAAACCTCATACGTCCATCATACAATTTATTGCAGTGTGACCACCTATTACTACACCAACGCCTATCGCCTGCTTCTTAAAGTTCTTAGCGTAAGCTGCGGCATATGAGGTTCTATCCAAACCACAGCCTACTTGCATTCCAAATATTTTTTCATGTGTGCCACAGGTCCAATCCACATATGCCTGGGTATGTATATGACCCTGACATGTGGAAAACATATCGTTCTTGGCACGAGTCCTAGCTGTCCCTCCTTCTCCATGTACATACTGCACCTTGTCATATACTATCCTATCTTTCCAATTCCATTTAGTTCCAAGCACATCGTTATAGGATTTGATCCACTGCTTTGGTATAGCAGATGAGAAAGCCTTCCTCATTATCATGCGATCATGGTTGCCCACTATTACATCTGCCTTCTTAAAGGTTTCTTTCCATGGTTTCAAAACTTTAATGGCTGCACTTAGCTCATCACCACCACTCATCCCATTCGGGTCGGTTGAATGAAACGAGGCATAGTGGTTGTCTATAATATCTCCTATGAATATTACTTGATTACAATTATAAATATTATAAATGTATTTACAAAATTCAAAGTACCCCTCCTGGATGAAGGGTGCGTGTAAGTCTCCTATCACTAGAATCCTTCTCTCTTTTTTGTTTAGGTTTTTAAAAGCCTCCAATCTTTTTCCTTGGAGTCTTGGTCTAATTGATTTCATCTTCTAACGAATCTAATAAAACTTTGAGCTCACTAACCTGTTCCTTGAGGACAGACTTTAGCTGCTCGTATTCCCGGTCTATTAAGTGTTCGTAAATTTGATTGTTTCTTTCGTGCAGACCCTTCATCATAATGTTAATATGATTTAAGCGTTCCCGTTCTACCGCACTTGTATTCATGAGTGTACACAAATATACTAAATAAAAAGATATGTTACAATAGCAAATAGTTTGATTAAAATCAAACAAATCAAACTTTTATTCCCCCCTAATGATAAAAAGATACGGTGTCGTACCCAAAAAGATACGGTATCGTGTCCAAGAATCTGAACAATTTTGTTTAAGAATCTGAACAAAGAAATAGTTTGGACTAGTCCAAACCACTCCAAACCACTCCCAACTTTGCCCATTTAGGGGCAAGACTATAACATGGCTAGTGTTTATAAGGGTTTCAGCCTGCCCATTTAGGGGCAAGACATAATATTATCCCCAAACAATGGGTAAATTCTTTGCATAATGGGTGAAGAAAATTATAGGCACAAAAAAAAGGGATGACTTACCATCCCTTCTATCGGATAAACCGCTATTTAAAACATATGAGGTTATAAATATAGTAATTATTTTTTATTATGCGAAGGAGATTTAATTTTTCTTATCTCATATAGGATATCTTCCTTGTGTTTCTTTGCTTTGTTACTCCAGGTTTCCCACCACTCATTAAAGATATCTTCTTTCTTTGATCCTCTATCTTCTATGTGTAATACTATCTCAGGCTTAACCTTTTCAATTGCCTGCTCCTTAGTCTCGGCATGAACAATAGTGTAGTGTGTGGTGTCATATACTTTCTTTGAAGTATCGTGTTCACTTTCAATTAGTTTGGTGTGCGTTATCTTGTATGTTCTCATGTTTAAAAATTTGATTTAAGTTTATGTAATCTAAGTAATCATCTACATCAATCTCCTTCATGGATATGTAGATTCGTATCCCCTCCACAGGTTTATAAAATTCTATTTCAAAAAACAATGGCTCTTCAAACTTAACTACACCACCTACCTTCTGAACCTTTCGGTCTTTCTCAGGGAGGAAGTAAGCATTCAAGTCTATAAGACCTGCTATCTCTAGTGAGTAATCCAATCCAATAAGTTTCATGTCATCTAAGAATCTCTCATCAATCTCGAAGTGCCCATCATCCTCCTCTATATATTTCTGTTCTGCATCCATGGTCTTTTAGTTCTTTTAATCTATACTCCTGTAACTTAGACACCTTTCCTTTGGGTGTCTTCACTTCACTGAATAAGACCTCGCTGTCCTTTGGTATGGCAACGAGATCAGGTATTCCATTCTTGTTAGTCTTCACTAACTTAATAACGTAGTATCCTTCAGCTTCAAGTTGTTTGATTCGTTTAGATTGGATTTGTTGCTCGGTCATCTTCTAGCTTTGCCTCTTTACTGTATGGGTTTTTTGTAACATCTAGTTCAATACCATTTAAGCATTTTAATATATTGACCATGAAGTCGTTATGAAACATTGTGTCTATACTCTTATTGCTTTTACCCTCAACAATACCAATCCAAGGGTGCTTTATTCCTAGCTGTCTTCTTTGTATAGGGTGTCCATACTTTCCTTCAAGAGCGTTAGCTGCTTTCATTATTTCTTTATAGCTGTGAGTTCCTATAGTTTTACTCAACTCCTTAGCACTTGTGAAATTTTCTTTAATCATTTTTTTTATTTTTAAAGTTAACAGTATACAAAGATAGGTATGGTTCAACCTCTTTTAGTTTAGCAAACTTAATGTACTCCCCTTCCTGGTCTAAAACTTTTACCATGGAGATTACAATCTTGGGTTCACCATCTATTAGTTCATAGTTATATCTTGTTATTTCTAAGCTACCTACTTTTTTCATATTTAATTATTATAAAGTTACAAAATTGTTTTTAAAATTTATCAGCAATCTTACCCACTAAAATCTGAGCCTCTTGTTTTTTTAACTCGTTCTTCAGGTAGTGTACTTGTGCTGCATAATAGTTGACCGAGTTGGTTAACTCAACCTTGAGTCTCATTAGTTCTCCGATCTTCTCTTCCTTGGTGTGAAGAAGTTTATTTAGTCTCTTAATTTGTTCGTCCTTTGTCATTTGAAATCTTTTTTAAAATGGTTAATAGTATAATCTTTCTTCTTGGTTACTGCTTTATATATCTGTCTCTCAATACCACCCTTAGCAAAGACCCAATACACATCGTTGTGTAGTCTATCTTTGGTGGTCATCCTATCTCTGCTCTGCCAATACGAGGTGGCACTAAAGTCAATGTTATAATATACAAGTGCTTGTGCTTTCTTCAAAGAGATTCCCTCTCGTCCACTTACAATTTGTAATGCAATACATTTATCAGTGGTGTTAAACTCCTCCAACTCTGTGGTTAATCCATCCTCAAACACTTGTTTAAGTGCAGCAAGTTCTGCCTTGAACTTATAGAAGATTCCAATCTTTTGTCCCTGGAAATGCTTCTTAATAAACTCAGCCTTACTAAAGTCCATGACCATGGAATGACCGGACTCAAACTTCACAGTCCCTGAGAATATCTGATGCAGTTTCATCATCAACTTTACAGGGGTGTCGGCAAGTATTATCTGCTCCTTCCCTTCCACTACCAAATCCTTTTGTAATCGCTTAGCAATCTTATATGTGTCCTCCTCCATCTCTACCTCTAAAACTTTCTCGGTAGTCTTGACTTTAAATCCTGCGTTCTCCTGCGAGAAACGGATAGTATATGGACTCATCCTATCTAAAATAGTTTTAAGTCCATTAGAGTAGTCGTTAATGAGCAATGCGTTGATTCTCCTCTGAGTAACCTTCACATAGTCATGAGCAAACTTATAAAAGTTTTTGTATTCCTTGAATGGATTGTTAGGAATACCATACACCTGGTGGTACATTTGTGAGTACGACTCAGGTGTAGGCGTTCCCGACATCAGGATGACACGACTCCTGTGTTTTTGTATCAAAGCCTTCACAGCTTTTGCTCTATTGTTTGGCTTGGCAAATGCACCAAGACTGTGTGCTTCATCACATATTATTACATCCCACTTAACATCGGGTAGCTTATGCATACTCTCGTAGTTGATTGTAAATAATACAAAGTTAGCAGGACACATCATATCAAAGTCTGAAGTTATAGAACTGATCGCTTTCTTCTTGGTTAAGAACAATACATTTTCCACATTTAGTTGTTCACAAATCCCTAGACTCGTTAGTGTCTTCCCTGTCCTTACCTCCATCGCAAGATACAGGAAGCCATGCACTTGTATTATAGATGTTCCTAACTCTATAATTGCTAGTTGATAATCTCTATACTCTATCATAACGGAAGGCTTGAAGTTTGTTCTACGTCTTGTACTCTCTGAAAGACTATCCATCTTCCATTACTATCTCTACCCTCCCTCGGACTTACTTGATACTTATATAATGCATAAGACTTTAACCATCTATAAAAGGTTGTTCTACTGATAGTCATCTTAGCCTTTGGTCCATAGTCAGGATTCTCAGATATGAAATCAAAGTACAGCTCCTGCTTATATAACTTCTCATTGTCTCGTAATGAATTGTTTCCAGGTTGCCCATCAACTAAACCACACCACTCAATAAAGTCATGGCAAGTCTCTGCTGATAACTGTCTAATCTTTAGATTAACAAAGTCACTTTTAACTAATCCTTTATCTAAGTAAAGTTGTAAACAACCTATCATGTAGTTGTCGAAAACACACCACTCTTCCTCATCCCAATCCCCAAACATTAACTTACCAAACTCATCAAGAGGAGTGTAATGTTTTGAATAGTGTTGGTGTAACTCCAACTCCCACTTCCTCCTTGCAAATGAATTACCTGCACCCTTGATTGCATAGTTCGTAGTGATGGCAATCTTAGGGGACTTAGAGAATGGTATCTTGATAGCGTCCTTGTTCTTCTTCTCAAGAGTTAATCCCTCAGTTACAACCGAGAACAATCTCTCAAAGTCAAAGTGTTTCTTCACATCATCAAAGCAAAGTATCTGCGTGTCTGCGGATACAAGTTGGTATGCGAAACTCTTTTCAAAAGCAAACGACTTACCATCAATCACTACCACCTTCTTCATCTTCTGCATGGCATTCATAAACAATCCCTTTCCTGTACCACCTTCAGGGTTCTCAGATATTACCTCATCATTTAAGATGATAGCAGGACAGTAACTCAAGTTCTTATATCCATGCATCATGTATCCAAGTGTGGACTCCATGGATGTGGCACGACTTGAGTCTTGCTTACATATGTTGCTTACAAATTGTTTGAAGTCGCAGTTGATTACACTGCACTGTGTAAAGTTTCTATTTATCACATGGTCTTTCCAAACGTATCCACCCAAGTCCATGTAGTCTATGGTTGTAATGTTGTTCTTGGATATCTTAACTGCACAGTTCCTGTAGTATAAGTATGCAGTGTGCTTGGAGTCCTCAATAAAGTATACATCAATAGATGATAGCAGTGTAAGGAACTCATCCTTAAAGAATCGAGTGTTGTCTGCAAAGTAATTATATATACTCATGTCATCCAACTCAATTAGATGTTCCAGGATAAAGTCTTTGATCTCTTTTTCTGAGGTGTGGTCGATGAGGTTATTGGTTACTCTTACAAAAACATAATTCTTACTCCCTTCAGGACAATACTTATAGAATCCATTCTCCTCCAAGAATAATTTAAACAGTACATGAACTATCTTTATTACTCCCTTATCTGACTTGGTCCAAAAGGTTTGCTTCTTGTTCTCCTCCTCAACTTTATTTAATACAGAGTCTATAATTGCGTTGTCTAGATTCGACTCCTCCAACTGACAACGTATCTCTTTTTTTGATACCCCTCGTTTGAGTTTAACTTTTATAGTGTTCACTCTATCCTCATCCTCATAATACTTTGTTCCAAAGTTTTGAGTTTGTGCGTATGCCGAGTCGATGGTTCTTACTATCTCTCGGTATGTGAAATCTTCAGCTTGATACTTGTTCATTACATGAATAGCTAATGCTTTGTTAACACCAAAGTCATTGAATGCTGCGGCAAGTACATAGGTATTATGGTTTCGTTGTCCCTCATTCATGGGATACTTTTTCTCCCACCACTTCTGAAGGATGTCTACGATTTTATTCTCATCCGTTATTGGTATGGTAGGTACATCTCTATACTTACTTACCTCCTTGTACTCCGGCTCTTCAATCTTATCCCACAGGTTAGACTTCTCATTGACATGAATCAAAGGGTCGTAACTTTCATAACAAACCCTTGATACATTCCTGGAGGTAACGTCAAAGTATTCTGAATTGAAATATGTTTTGAGGGAATTGAAATAGTTAATGTGATTCTCCTCATCTCTTGGTATCTTAACCAAGACTTTTAATCCATTCCCGGATGGAGATTCAAATACTGTGTACACATAATCGTTCTGCGAAAACAATTGCTTTGCACTCAGCATATCTTTTTTCTTTGGGTATCCATCAAAGTCTAAACAAATGATACCACTGTGCTCAACTAATGATACGTCATTACGTTTAGTAAACTTTCCGGAGAAACAAATAGCAGGTAGTTGCTTCTTCAACTCAAGCCTATCTACTTTGTTTTTTTCTGTTCTTATTTTTTTGATCAGGTCTTTAGTATTACCTGTGCCGTTTTTTATTCGAGATAAAATTTCACTGATATCTCGATGGAACGGGGTGCTTGTGTCCTTGATGGACTTGAATATTGTAATAGTGTGTGTCATAACGATGTCGGTTTTATGTCAATTTTTTATTCCTAACTTACTGATAATCAAGGGTGGTGTCGATAATGCTATTTATTTTTCCTTCTATATAAAAGAAATAAAAAAATATATATAAATATATATATATAATATAGAGATTAAAATTGTCATTCGACACAGCAAAAAAGAGGGGACAGTTATCCCCTCCATTTAACTTACAAGAAATATTAGAATGGTAACTCATCCTTCTCTACTTCTTTTTTTGGTGTTGGTTTACTCTCTGCCTGTGGCTTTGGCTCAAAAGTATTGAGTGCATTGTATGGATTTTGTGTAGACTTTGCAATCTTAATTGTCCATCTCATACCATACTTGCCATCCTTTCTTTTCTTGGCATTTTGTTTTAAAAATGTAACAAACTCTTCCATGTCTGTTACTTCAACCTCATACTTCACAAATTCAGGAGCATTCGGATGTGGATTCCAGGTTCTTAAACCCTCTACGAAAACATTTTCTTCCATGTTTATATATATTTATGTGTCCTAAAAATTAAACATAACACAGGAGTAGAGTAGGACATAAACACTACCCCCATATTCTTATATATTACCTCTAATAATATAGTTACTTATCTCTTCAGTTGGATTTTCTCCAAAGAATTTATGATACACTTCAATCGCTCTCTCCACTTTCTCTTCCCCTCTTTGTAGTGCCTCTTCAGTTACATCAAACACACCTACCATCTTTGTAATCTTATCCACTACAATAAACTTCATTGGCTTACCAAATATCTCTTGGTATATGTATGCTTGACTGTCGTAATTAAACTTCCTTGCTGACCAATAGAAATCAGTTATCTTGGATGTGGTCTTTAGGTCTACAATAAACTCATCAGTAATGATATCAGCTTTGCCTTTCCACATCTGACCTTTGATTTCTTTTATTCCTGGTTGCTCGTATACGTTACCATCTGCATGGATCAAATCAAAGCATTCGTATTTACTGTTGACCTCCTCCACAAGTTCAACCACTTGCGTACATTCTTTCCCTAATAAAGCGTGGTCCACTTCGTTACTCAAAAGAAACTCTTTATATGCTTTTGAATTTCTAGAAGATACATCCACACATAGAGTCTGCATTGCTTTGTCGGGCTCTAAAAAAGAATGATGAAAGTATCTACCAAAAGCAAACGCAGTTAACCTATTGGTATCATGTGTATCGGGTTGCCTAAATTGTTTAGGGTTGTTCAGTAGTTTATCTATGTCTGAGTTGCTGAGGTATTGCTTACCAAAGTCTCCATAGTATAGCGTGTCATCTTTTAATGACTCAATGATGTCCTTTGTCTTTGTCATTACTTATTATTTTTTTGGTTAGCACTTACTAATCTATCTATCTCTGCACTAATTGATTTTGAATTTAAACTTTCTTTAGTGTATCCTTTACTCAGTTGTGTCATTACTTCCTCAAAGGAGTGTTTAGGATTCTTCTCTATCCATAACTTTACTTTCTTAAAATTAGGATGTGTCTTGGTTAACTTTATTAATCCACCCTCTTCCTTTGCTGGAGCGGTAGTTGGTGTGGGTACATCTTCTCCTGTCCATAAACTTAATCCTAATCCATGCATAGCTATTGCCTTTGCTGTTGACCTTTGGATTGTTTTAATGACATCAAAAGATGTTATCTTGTCTATGTGAATTGCTCTGTTTCTAAAGTCCATAATGGGTAGCATATCTATATGCTCAATATCATTTACAATGATACCAATCTTTACATAAGCTGTGTTGCCATCGGTAAAATAATTTAATCCGTTATGGTCGTGCTCATAGATTACTCTTTGTGCTGTTGGATACTTTGTTTTTAACATGGACCAAGCGTTTGCCCAGGATAGATAATCTAATCCACCTTTCTTCTCTACTTTGTCCTTTACTGCGATGCTACTCAAGGTAGCAAATACTGATTTAGTTGTTGCCATTTGTATTTGATTTAATTAATATTTGATTTAACTTTTTTCTTATTGTATTGTACTCTTTTAATATCTCTGTTCGAGATTTCTTTAGTGACTTGATATGCTTGTCATTCTTTCTGCTGTTAACTTCTGATCTAATTTTACTTTCAATTAGTCCAAGTTTTCTTTTCTTATTTGATAATGACATCTTATATATACCAACCACCCATCCATACTCCATAAAAGTTTGGTAATCTGCTGTGCTTATCTCACGATAAAACACTCCTTTAGTTGTATTGAATATGTTCACTATGTTTTCTTCTTTGGTTATCTTTATCCCTTGACGTAGCCTACCAACATAACCTGGACCATCTACTTTGATGCTCACTTCATCGGTCTCTGCTTGGTAATATACATCTAAAAGTCTATACATTCTTGGGTTAGTTCTGCTAATTTGTTTTGACTATCCGGGTGGTGGTTGCTCATCCAATCAATCCATTTCTTTTTCCCATAGATAATCTCTGCATGGTCAGCATGGTATCCCCTTTCGCCCATGTATTTTTGAATGTAACTTACCTTAAAGTTTGGAGATTGTAAGCAGATATAGTAGACCAAATGTCTTGAGTCTGCAATCAATTGCTTCTTATTTTTTTCAAACAATTCCTCCTGCTCTATGCCATAGAAATCACTTACTTTTTTTAGAGTTTTGTTGAAGACGTATTTCATTTGTTTTAAATTTAAGTTGTTGGTATAAATGTTCCTGATTTAATTGATGGTTGAGGTTATCAAACCTCCCTTCCATCGTTTCTTTTTCTCTTTGTTCGAGAAAGATGTCCTTTGTTCTTTTCATTCTTTAATAGTTTATCAACCTGGTACTGTAGTTTCTGAATGTACTTTCTATTGGGTGTACCTTTCATTTTTTCTCGTAAAATTTTATTAAAAATATTATTAAATTTCATGCTAATATTTGTTTAAAAATAGTAAAATATTTTCATTTATCCAAGCCATGTTTCTCAATTGATAATCTTAAATCTTCTACCAATTGTTTTGCTTTACACAGTCCTGAATAATTTTGAGATGCCTTCTTGTAAAGGTAGTCCTGATCTGTACTGTAGAGTATTTTGTCTTGTCTTGTACTGCCATTTCTTATGTGGTCATTCAATTGTGTTTGAATGCGAAACAGTTCTTGGATTAGTTGCTTTTGATTCATGACCTTATTGCTTTTAAATATTTAATATACAAGGCACAGTCAAAGCTGTCCCAATACTCTACCCAATCTGCGATGTTAGTTGCTTTCATTTTATCTTAGTTTATAAATTCTTATTTTGTATTTACCTATGTTCAATCTGAATATTGTTTTGTATCTGCTCATAGTTTAAACTTTTTTATTATCTCACATAATACACCAACCACAATGCTATTTCCCGCTTGACGATACGCTTGAGTATCGCTACACTTCCAGGTAAAAGTTTCCGGGAAGTCCATCAACCTAAAACATTCTCTTGGTGTTAGTCTTCTTACATTTGTTTTACTTCCTACCAAAGCAGGCATCGTAGAGATGTCAGTTTCTGAATGTCTACGACTTGTCATGCATGGACTAATATTATCCTTTCTGATTCGTAAACCCTCATCGTTTCGGTAGTCTGCTATCCATGTCGCTTGGTTGCAACCTGTGTCTAATGTTTGAGCAACTCCCTTACCTACTCGTCCTCTTCTTGTTTCTGATGTAGGTATTGTTATGTTGATTGAGTCTCCCTCTTTTGCAATTTCGTACCCCTTTTTTGTAGCAGATTTTACCTCCAAATATGGATCAGTAGGTCCACATTTATAGTACCTTGCTAATACTGTAGGCGATGATTCACTCTCTTCTACTAAAGGAGTAAACTTATAATCTTTTGCTTGAGGTCTTGTTATAAATGTATTGACAAGTTTAGTGCTTAAAAAATACTTCTCGTCCACAGCTTCCTCCAATACATTTGCTAATTTTTTTGTTAGTGGTTTGTCTTTTGGAAAAGTGAAGCTATTATCCACATCATCTCTTATTCCTATAATGAAAACCCTATCTCTATTTTGTGGAACATTCGCCACCTTTTTTGAATTCAATACCTTATAGTATATATGGTAAGGAACACTCTCTTCTTGAGGAAATAAAATTGGTAAACCATTTATTGACTTACCTCCTAATAAGTTTATCCATTCCTGGAAAGTTTTTCCCTTGTCATCTGAAAGCAAACCCCTCACGTTTTCAAAAATAAAAAAGCGTGGCTTGTTCTCTTTGATAAACTCATGACTATTAAAAAATAATATTCCCCTCTTGTCTTTTTTTCCAAGACGTTTTCCCGCCATTGAGAATGCTTGACAAGGAGGAGATGTCATATAGATATCTAAACTTTCTTTTGGTATTTCCCTCTCGTAAACATCAGTAGGAAAGTAGGTGGGTTCACCATAGTTTTCTATATAAGTTTCCCTTGCATACTTGTCCATGTCACAAGCAAAAATTGTTTGGTATGCAATGCCTAATCTATGTAATGCTTGGTCAAACGCACCTACTCCTGAAAAATCACTTCCTACTTTTATCATGCCTCCTTAATTGTATAATGATTGATTAATATATCAAACTCAAGTTCACTCATTTCATTCATGTTTTTCCAATGAAAGTATCTCGTACCCCACTTGGTTGTTGCCACATAGAAAATGGTTTCTTTACCTTGATTATAATATACTTTGCTGTTGTCGTGGCTATAGACTACCACATCTTTAGTTAGTTCTTGTACACTCATTTGTTTTAAATTTTATTTTATTTTACGAATTTAAATATAATTTTTTACTATTCCTAATCGGTAGTTTCCAATATGGTTTCCTTGTTTCCAACCATGAAGTGTGTTCCATCCCATCGTGCAATTATGCCATTGCTTAACCTAAAAACCTCGTCATTATCATCTACTTTTTCTTCAACTCTTTGATCTATATTGTACATATCATGGTTGTCCCAATCGTACATGGAGTGGTCTATTTTATACCTCACTTTCATGCCTACTTTTACCTCTCCTTTTTTTAATCCATACCTACTTGGTATAGCATCAAACACCTCATCCAAATCGTAGTCTTTTTCTTTGATAATCCTGGATTTCCAGGAAGACTCTTCCTCTTTTGTCTTAAACTTTTTAGAGGTAACCCACTCGTTTCCGAGTGGGGTTATGAATACATATATATTTCTTTTCATGCTATTTGTTTTGTAATATGAACATTGTGATGGTATCTCCATACGTTCCATCAGACGTTTTTAGTTGTGTAAAATAAGACTCAAATGTTAGCCATTTTACTTTGTTAAACTCTTCTTCTAATGGCACAACTAATGCCTTGATTCGTGGCAGTAATGCCTTGTAAATGTTAGGATAAGATTTCTTAATCTCATGCTCTGTAAATTGTTTCATTGTTCTCATATGTTTATGTTTTTAACCCACAAATCCCCCCTTAAAACTAATT
>Ga0099847_1000534_pt1 | contig 12940 bp, 14 predicted proteins | sample CB_VirMetaG_2_FD_78178 | JGI IMG/M metagenome (GOLD analysis project Ga0099847, IMG submission 78178) | Freshwater to marine saline gradient viral communities from Chesapeake Bay - CB_1504_2 Viral MetaG | ecosystem: Environmental > Aquatic > Marine > Coastal | place: USA: Chesapeake Bay...
CCGACAAGAGGCTCATAAGCGAAAGTAGCTCAGTTGGTAGAGCATTAGTTTACCAAACTAAGGGTCGCGAGTTCGAATCTCGTCTTTCGCTCCATTCTTTCTTAGCTCAGTTGGTTAGAGCATCTGACTGTTAATCAGAGGGTCCTTGGTTCGAGCCCAAGAGAGAGAGCATTTACATGGGGGATTAGCTCAGCTGGCTAGAGCACCTGCCTTGCACGCAGGGGGTCATCGGTTCGACTCCGATATCCTCCACAAGTAAGTTGTTTCAAATTAAATTAATTAAAAATTATGGAACAAATTATTTTAGCTTTCGGTTTAGGTATTGTATTGGTCGTAGACATTGTCTTGGTCTATGTGGTACTACAGTCAAGTAAAAAAGTTAATGAATGTGAAAATCATATTCGTAACTTCGAACAATCTATCAGTGATATTTATAAAATTATTGAAGATAAAGATCGTAACCTAGGTGGTTACATTAGTGAGGTCGATCGTAAGGTTGATTCTCGAATTGATAAACTTGATGCTCGGGTGGTGATGGAACTTGAGCGTTTTAAACAAACATACATCAAATCTTATTAAATAAAATATCACCGAAACAACTTACTTACATTAAAGGGGCATTTGCCCCTTTTTTGTTGTATATACAATTATATATGATTTATGTGTGGTTATGTGAATTACATATAGTAATGTATTAAACACGCGTAAAAAACGGAAATTACGTATATTTATTGATATGAATGTAGATAAAATATTTGGATTATTTAATGATGAAGAACCTGATTCGCTTAAAGAAAAAGCGGAAATGGTTGATCAATTATTAAATTATAAAGAACATCCTTTATTCTGGGTAGGTATGTTTAAAAAACTCATCCATAATCATAGAACTTTTAATAAAGAAGTAGTATCTTTTTTCACAAGAATGGAGAATGAGGAACTTAATTTATATGATATAGAAAAAGCAGGTGAATTTATAGTATATAATAGAGCCTGGTTCTGGGTTGAGAAAATAAATATCTTAGATGGGAATTGCCAGGAAGCTTTATTACATTATTCAGATGAATATTTAGAAACTTATTTAAAATTTGCTATATCATATTGGGAAGAAACAGAAGAATTTGAAAAATGCTCCCATTTAAAACATATCCTTGATTTTCTTTCACAAAACCCCATTTAAATTAGGAGAAACAAAATATTCCACGTACCTTGGGGGTACAGGAAAAGGAAAAAATAGGGAATAAAGGGAATAAAGAAAAAAGGAGAATAAAGGGGTTATAAATTATTCCGAGGTTAATAAATTAATAAATTATAAAGTTATGCAACATAGAGAAATTATTACAAGTAAATTGGAGAAAACAGAAGGTACAATTTCCCAATTAGAATCACTTCTATCTAGAGGTGGGGATATTCAATCATTTAAAAAAGGATTAGATCAATTAAAAGATTTAATCCAAGATACGAAGGATTATATCCAACGTGAGCCACGTACTTCAAACGAATTATAAATTAAATAAATAAAAGTTATGAATCTAACAGCAGAAAAAATCCAATCAAATTGGATAGAATTTATGAGTAATATTGATACTCATATCTCATCACCTCGTAAAGAGAAATTAATTAAATTTTATGAAACGTATCAAGAGCGTATTATGCTCATGCCTGCTTCTCATAAAAAAGAATACCATAGTGCCTTCCCCGGAGGATATGTTGACCATGTAAATCGTGTTGTACGAGGAGCATTATCAATGTCTGGGTTGTGGGAGGGTTTTGGTTGTGATATGACTACCTTCACTACCGAAGAATTAGTATTCTCAGCTATTAATCATGATTTAGGTAAAATGGGATCGGAAACCGAAGAATCATATATATCCCAGGACGATAAGTGGAGACGTGAAAAATTAGGAGAGGATTATAAATTTAATACTAAAGTACCATTTGCTTCTGTACCCGATCGTGGATTATTTATGTTACAATCACATGGTATAACGTATACATTCAATGAAATGTTAGCAATCCAGACTCACGATGGTTTATATGATGATGCGAATAAAAAATACCTAATGACGTATATGCCCGAACAAAAACCTCGTACTTCATTACCTTTTATCCTACATCAGGCAGATATGATGGCTGCTAGAATTGAGTTTGAAGTTGAATGGTTACCTAAATTAAAGGGTAGCGTGGATATTCCAAAAAGCAATTTTATATTGAATGGTAATAATAATTCAAATAAATCAACAGTTAAAACTAAAGCACTTGGTTCTATTAAAAGTCAAGGACTTAAAAATATGTTAGACAATTTATGATATACTTAGTAATAACATTATCCATTTCTACATTAATTTTAGGATTTACAACTTATAATCTTTTAAGGAAAAATGAAAAACAAGAAGATATCCTTACAGGATATATGTCTTATTTAAATAAAATATCCCAGTATATTGGAGAGGCGGATAAACGATTAAAAGAAGTAGATGCTAAAGAATCTTTTAAATCGGATGATGAAATAGGTTTTTTCTTTGAACAACTTAAAAATATTCAAACTGTTCTTAATAGTTTTAACATTAAGAATATTTAATATGGCTAAGCGAAGAAAAAAAGGTATTCAATATTTTACACAAGAAACAGAAGATTTCATTGTATTATATAATAGAACGGAAGATTCAGATTTAAGAAGTAGAATATATAATGATAAAATCCATTATGCTTTTTTTAAATTAACAGAAAATATAATTCATACTTTTAAATTTTATTATACGGAGGTAGATAATATTGAAGATTTACAACATGAAGTAATAACTTTTTTATTATCAAAAATCCACTTATTCAACCCCGATAGAGGAGCAAAAGCATTTTCATATTTTGGAACTATTGCTAAGAGGTATCTAATTTTATCAAATCAGAAAAATTATAAAAAACGCGTCGTTACTGCTCCTATATCCGTATTAGAAGATGATAATAATCACTCATATATTATAGATGAAAAATCACAAAATGATCAATTATCTAAATTCATAGATGAATATACCGAATATTGTACTACAAATATTTATAAGTTATTTCCAAAAGGGGACGATGCTAATATTGCTGATGCTATTTTGGAATTATTTCGAAAAAGAGAAAATATAGATGTATTTAATAAAAAAGCATTATACATTTATATTCGTGAAATGGTAGATGCTAAAACTCCTAAAATAACAAAAATAGCAAATCAATTATATAATATATTTAAAGATAATTATATATTCTATTTAGAAACGGGTTATACAAAGTTTTAGTTCTAATATTTATATTGGAAATAAATGTATGTATTATGTCACAATTAGATAGTATAATATTTGGTAAAAAAAAATTCTCTGATATTCTTCAAGAAATATATACCAATCAAAATGAAAAAAAAAGACAAGTTAGCGCACTTATATCAGAATTAAAACCATTAATTGCTGATATAGGGGACGCTACTCTTATTGTTCCTTTAATTAAGGAATATTTAGATATATCTGTTAAGAATGATGAACAGCTCATCAAAATGTCTACCATTATCCAGCGCGTATTACAAAACACATCATCCAGTGGTGATATATCTATCTCCGAAGATGAAAAGGAACAGTTAATTAATGCTATGAAAGAATTGAAAATAGATAAATAATCCCTATGAATCAACAAAGTTGGGGATTATCCCAAACCATATCTAATAATTCTACAGTAGCCGGATCCGTTGCAAGTTTAGGGGGAGGTGATAATAGTGGTAGTGGAAGAAATATATTTGTTGCTAGAGTTACAGATATTATATTAGATTCATCACATCCTAAATTTGATGAAAATGGAAAATGGGATTCTATAGGTACTGTATATTATAAATCAATAAGTAACAGTGCTATTGAAGGAATATCAACTGCAAAACCATTATTTCCTAATATTAAACATTATCCTCTAGTTAATGAAATTATATATTATACTACCTTACCTAATCCTGAATCTCAATTTATTAATGATCCTAACAAAGTAAATAAAGATACTCAAACATATTATTTCCCACCAATTAATATATGGAATAGTATCCACCATAATGCTTTACCATTAGATAATCTTCAAAATAATGTTAATGTACAAAATGATTACACAGCCTCAGAAGCAGGATTAATAAGAGAAGTTAAAGATGGCGAAACTGGAATTTTATTAAATTCTCCATATACTACACCTACTTTTGAAGAAAGAATAAACATTCAATCATTATTACCTTATGCTGGTGATAATATAATTGAAGGTAGGTGGGGAAATAGTATTAGATTTGGAAGTACAGTAAGTGGATCCTTTGTAAATAGTGGATGGTCAAATTTTGGAGAGAATGGTAATCCTATTACTATAATTAGAAATGGAGCAGCATTAAATGATCTTCCTGGGTGGGAATGTACTATTGAAGATTTTAATTTTGATACTTCATCAATTTGGTTAACTAATAATCAACAGTTAAACATATCAGCTTCTAGTAGTGATTATTATTCGTACCCACAGGGGAATAAACCTACTAATCCAAATGAATTTACAGGAAATCAAGTAGCTATTAATTCTGGTAGGTTATTTTTTAACTCAAAAACAGATCATATTTTATTTAGTTCTAAAAAATCAATAAATTTTAATGCTAAAACTTCAGTAAATATAGATGCTGTAGAAAATACCACAATTCAGTCTCCAAAAATATATTTAGGTAGCTTTTATGATGAAACAATATCACACCCTCTTATTTATGGAGATAAATTAAGTGAATTATTATCTGAAATATTAGGGGATTTACAAGCATTATCTATAGCTCTCCAAACCCAGGTTACCCCTCACCCAGGATCATTATTAGTTCCTACAAGTGGTGTTGCTTTTGAAATAAATAAAAAAATACCTAACTATTTAATCAGGTTATCAGAATCATTATCTACAACATCCTATACTCTATGATTCCCTCTCCCGATATATACCCAGGTACAATAATTAAAAAAGGTAATAATGGACCAATTGTAGAAAAAATACAAAAAGCATTATTGGATTTTTTTATTATACAAAACTTAGAGATTCCTGAAAGTATTCAAAAACTCCCTCAAAAAGAAGGAGATCCGGGATATGGTAATTTTGGTCCTCTTACTGAAAAAGCAGTTGAAGATTTCCAACTTTATAATAATTTTGCTAGTAATACAGACACTCCCTCCCCTTTAGGAACTATATCTAAAATAGAATGGAATGTTTTATTTCCTTTAATCCCCCGTTTACCTACTCTTCCAACCCTACCATCTATAAGTTTAAAATTCCCATCTCCTGAAATAAGAATTGCGGAATTAAAAGAATTAGACTTTAAGAAAAAGTTCTCATTTAAGCGAGAAAAATTAATAAATGGACCTATTAAAAATCCAAAGGAAGCTCTTCCTGAATCCTTAAAGCCAAAAGGAAAGGAAGAATTAAGTATAATAATGTTAGATATTGGTCAATCGTTAAAAGAAAAAGTTGTACCTATGGCTTTTAATTTAATTCAAGAATACGGTATCAATTTACTTGAACAAAAATTAGAAGAACAAGGTATTAGTACTACGGATTTAACTAATCCATTATTATTACTTGAAAAACAAACAGGAGGTTTAAATTTAGATAGTATCAAAAAACAATTTTGCCCAACCCCAGACAATCTTAAAAAAATAGTAGATATAAGAAATAATATAACAGGATTTTTAAATAAATCATCTGATAAATTAGAACGCACTTTAAAATCAGTAAATTCAGCTTCAACTGTTGCTAATACCCTTCAGGATATTTCTTCAACTTTATCTCTAGTAGCATTAAGTACCAATATTGCATTAGCGGCTATACCACCAACAGCAGTCCCAGGAGCAGTACCCGCTGCTATTAATACTGTTAATGAAGCGAATAATAAAATTAAGTTTGATAAAGAAGGTGTTCCTCGTTTACCACCACTTTTAAATGTAGCTAGTCAAGTTTCTGTTGCTGTTTCTACAGTTTCTACTACTATAGCTGGTATTGTTATATTTTTAGGATCTATAGATCTTTTAATTAATTTATGTAATCCTTTTGAAACATTAACACCTATACAGGATAATACTAAATTAATTGCCTCCACCCAACAAAGTGCTAATAATAGTGAAAATAACAATTCATATAAAGGATTTATAATTGAAACCGAAACAATACCATTTTCACCAACAGTTAACCGTATGAGAGCAATAGGTAAAAATTCATCAGGTATCATTATCATCCAAACTAATTTATCATTTACAACGAATATCCAAACATTGATAAATGAACTTAAACTAATTATTGATAGAGATAATTTAAAAGCATATTAATTTAATATTTATACACAAACAATAACCAACAAATGAAAACCTCAGAACTTAAATCAATATTGAAGGAAGCTGTAAAGGAAGCAATTCAAGAGGAGTTGCATGATATTTTACTAGAAGCAGTTAAAGGACCCAAACCCCAAATTAATGAATCATATGCTCAACCTGTAATTAACCAACCAAAACAATTAACACCCGAAGAACGTAGAAATATGTTTTCAGGTATAATAGGTGAAATGCAACAAGGTGGTGCAGCAAACACAACATATGCTGGAACAATGCAAGCCTCTGGCCCTGTAGATGCTATTAATGGTTCGTTACCTGAAGGGCAATTAGGATTAGATCAAATAATGAATTTAATGAAAAAATAATGGCATTCGGAGCAAAAAAAATAGCACCTATTGATTTATTTCCTAATGTAGCTGTTGGGGTAAGTATTCCATTCAACGCATCTGCTGTTTTTAATTCAACTTATACTACTCAAGATCAATTAAAATCCAATTTACTTAATTACTTTTGGACAAATAAAGGAGAAAGAGTATTTAATCCTAACTTTGGGGGTAATATAAGAGCTCAAGTATTTGAACAAATTTCTAAAGGAACAATTTCCAATATAGAAAAAATTATAAAAAATGATTTAAATATATATTTTCCTAATGTATTGTTACAAGATTTAGAAATAATAGGATATGAAGATAATAATAGAATGGATATTATTATGAAATATAGTGTCCAAGACTTAGGAATAAATGACCAAATAACATTAAATATATAATGGCTGATATTAAACGAAATATAAATTATTTAAATAGGGATTTCACAAGTTTTCGAAATTCTCTAATTAACTACTCAAAAACATACTTCCCAGAAACCTATAATGATTTCTCAACATCCTCCCCAGGTATGATGTTTATGGAAATGGCATCTTATGTAGGTGATGTAATGTCTTTTTATTTAGATACCCAAATACAAGAAACTTTTATACAATATGCTTCCCAAACAAGTAATTTGTATGATTTATCTTATATGTTAGGATATAAACCAAAAGACACTCATGTAGCAACTTCTACTATTGATTTTTACCAAACATTACCATCAATAGGTTCTGGTATTAATACATTACCTGATTTTGATTATACTCTCCAAATAGATAATAATACTGTTGTAAGCTCACTTATACCAACAAATGTAAACTTTATAGTAGAACAAGGATTAAATTTTCAATTTAGCAGTTCTGCAGACCCAACCGAAATTACAGTATTACAAGCATCTAGTGGTGTTCCAACAAGTTATTTACTTAAAAAATCACGCAAGGCATATTCAGGAAATATAATAACTTCATCATTTTCATTTGGTGATTTCCAATCATATCCTACTATTAATATAACAGATGATAATATTGTTGGTATTTTAGATATAACAGACTCAGATGGAAATACATGGTATGAAGTTGATTATCTAGCACAAGAAACAGTAATGGATAGTATTAAAAATACTAATCCTAATGATCCTAACACATATGTTGATAATGATGTTTCTTATTTATTAAAATTAAAGAAAACACAAAGAAGGTTTGCAACTCGTTTATTAACAACAGGGGTATTACAAATTCAATTTGGTTCTGGAAACCCAAATGATACAGATGAACAAATAACCCCCAACCCAGATAATATAGGTATTGGTTTACCTTTTGGAAAAAATAGTCTGACTGTAGCATATGCTCCTAATAATTTTATGTTTACTGAAACATATGGTGTTGCCCCAACAAATACAACATTATTGGTAAGATACATAACAGGTGGAGGTGTTAATGCTAATGTTAATGCTAATACTATAACAAGTATAGATAAAAATACAGTAAAATTTAATAATTCTACATTAATTAATAGTACATTAGCTAATTCAATATTTAATTCATTATCTATTACTAACCCACAAGCCGCAGATGGTGGACGAGGGGGTGATACACCTTTTGATTTAAGAACAAATGGTTTAGGTAGTTACCAATCCCAATTAAGAACAGTAACCGCACAGGATTATCTAATCAGATCATTATCTATCCCTGCAAAATATGGTACTGTTGCTAAGTCATTTATAGAACCTTCCAAAATTAAAAATTTAATAGGGGAAATAGGTACATTAGATATGTATGTTTTAAGCTATAATAGCCAAAAGCAACTAGCATCAACCTCTCAAACACTAAAACAAAATTTATCAACATATCTTTCAGTATACAGGTCCGTTAATGATTCTATAATAATTAAAGATGCTTTTATAATTAATATAGGTGTTAATTTTGAAATTATTATATTACCTAATTACGATGCTAATCAAATTCTAATCTCATGTTTAGCTGCTTTGAAAGATTACTTTAATATTGATAAATGGCAAATAAACCAACCTATTATTTTAAGTGAATTATATATTTTATTAGATAGAATTAAAGGAGTCCAAACAGTAAAAAATATTACCATTAATAATAAAACAGGATTAAGTATAGGTTATAGTAATAATTCATATGATGTTGAAGGAGCAACAATTAGTAATGTTGTTTATCCATCACTTGATCCAAGCATTTTTGAAGTTAAATACCCTAACACAGACATTCAAGGTAGAGTAGTACCTTTATAAAAAAATTAAAAATGGCAGTATATAAAATATTCCCAACACAAGATGCTACATTGTATTCAATGTATCCTGATATGAATACAGGATTAGATGCAATTATTGAAGCAACAGAAACTTCCATAGCACCTGCAAATCCAAATCCACAAACAAGTAGATTTGTCATTCAATTTGATCAAACCCAAATTGATAATATAATTACTGATAAAATTAAAACATCTGAGTGGGATGTTAATTTACGTTGTTTTATAGCAAATACTACAGGATTAGAATTAAATACTACTCTAAATGTTCTTGCCATATCAGGATCATGGGATATGGGTACTGGAAAATATCTAGATTCTCCATTAACTACAAACGGAGTTTCCTGGAATTGGCAAAAATATTCCGGAAGTACAGTATGGAATGTTTTAACACCTGGACCAAATGTAACATCTGATTATAATATAAATTATGCTCCATTAGGTGGGGGAACTTGGTATAACCAAATAGCCTCAGGATCTGTAAATACTTATCTTTCTTCATCTCAAATATATAATTATTCTCAAGATAAAGATCTTAATGTTAGTGTAAAACCAATTGTCGAATGTTGGGTTTCAGGAACAGTTGATTATTATGCTACTCCATCAGATATAGAAACAACAAGTATTCCAATATCAAATACTGGTTTTATAGTAAAACAAGAATTAGAATGGGTTTATAATAATAATTATATTCCTGAAATTAAATTCTTTTCCATTGATACTAACACTATATATCCACCCCAATTAGAATTTAAATGGAATGATTTTTCATATTCAACCGGCTCACTACCTCCATTAACTTCATTACCTGCCATTTTAACCCTAGCAGAAAACCCAGGAACTTTCTATACTCAAAGTATAAATAGATTTTATGTAAACGCTCGCCCTGAATACCCACCAACGGTATGGCAAACTTCATCAGCATATATTCAGAATTATACTTTACCTACATCATCATATTGGGCTTTAAAAGATTTAGATACAAATGAATATGTTATTGATTTTGATCCAATATATACAAAATTAAGCTGTGATGCTAGTGGTAGTTATTTCGATCTATACATGAATGGATTAGAACCACAGAGATACTATCAGATTTTAATCCAAACCGAAATAAACGGTTCCATTATTGTATTTGATGATCAATATTATTTTAAAGTAATTAACGGATAATGGCTGAAAAAATAACATTAAATAAGGAAGTATATAGTAAAAATCAATTTAAAGATACTATTAATACTAATTTCACACAATTAGTATCAGTAGATATTATACCAACAACCTCTTCGGTATTAGAACCAGCATTAAGTGTAATTGAATTTTTTGATTATTATCAACAATTGTTCTTTATTATACCTAAACTAGGAGACTCATATTCTCATGAGTATCTTATACAATCAAGTACCGAATATATTGGTGAAGTACCAAACAGTAGTGAGTTAAATGCTTTGATAGGAGAAATAACTCAATTAAGACAAGATAATTTAGATTTACAACAACAGATAGTTGATTTAACTCAACAGTTTGTTAATTCTACAAACACCCCAATTTAAAATAAATAATGGCTATTTATAATATAACTCCCATTGATGTAAATACATTTGAATCTTCCAATCTTACTACGCAGGATCAAGATCTTGTAACAGGTTTTGAAATACAAGGAAATATTTACTATAGTTTAAGTAAAATTGAATTATTTGTTTATGATTTAAATAACAATATTGTTGCTTCAAACCCAAGCACCTCTAATTGGTCAATCCCTGGTGAATTACCATCTCAAAACTCTTCCGAATTTTCAGTAATAAATTTAGATTTACAAGCAGATTCTGATGATTTATCATTAGATGAAGGAATTTATAACTTTATTTATAACTTTACAGAATATGAATTAGGATCAGGCCCAGAAAATTTATTTTACATTACTGAAATATCATCCGATAGAACAGAAATTAGAATAGCTAATAACAATATATCTAATGAATCCCTAGTAATATCATATGAATCCTTTTCAAATAAATTAGGTCAAGATGATTATTTTGATGAATTTTATTTAAATTTTGGGAATAATGTATTAGAATTATCTGTAAATAGTTTATTAGATGAAAGTAAAAACAAATATGGTTTATTTATTAAACTATATGAACCACTTCCTAATAATATAAATGTAAAGGATCAACTATGGATAATAACTAAAACGGCTAATTCTATTGGTTATAACCTAAATGTAGAGTTTCCAATATCCCAAGTAGATTCATTAACCCCATTATCTGGTCCTAATACTAATATAGGTTTAAAAAATTTAATTAGTACTAGTACTCAATTCTCAAATTACGAGGGATTAACAACTTCAAGTTTAAATAATATTCAAAATCAACTATCTAGTTATTTAGAAGAAGAAAGTTTAGATATAAATATAAATTATAATGATTATACAAATTTTATATTCTATTCATCCGCAGCTAATAGATTAAGTAATTTTTATGATAAAGTAAAAGTAATTGAGGATTATAATAATGAATTAACTTCATTAAATTTACTAACCCAAACCCCTCAAGTTTCTGCAAGTATTAGTATACTTGATTCTAAAATATCTCAAATTACCGAAAAATTTGATGGTTATGAATACTTTCTATATTATGATAGTGGATCTAAATCTTGGCCTAAAACTAATACATCACCACCCTATACCCTATACCCTACAGGTAGTTCTGAAGTAATTACTTGGTATGGGAATGATATATATGGTTCTCCAAACTATGGAGGACAATATTACACATCTTCTGAATATGATAGAGAAAATGAAAATATATTAACCAATTTAGTTCCTCCTTATCTTGAGGATTATGATAGTGAAAAATATTTTACTTTCTTAAATATGATTGGTCAATCATTTGATAATGTTTGGGTCTATACTAGAAATATTTCCGAAAAATTAAATGCCGATAATCGTTTAGATTATGGTGCAGCCCCTGAAATGATGGCTGATATTCTCAAATCTTTTGGTATCAACATATACACAAATAATTTTTCAACAGATGATACTTTTAATAATTTATTAGGATATAATTCTAGTGGAAGTATATATCCAACAGGAAGTGAATATATTACTGAAGTAATTACTTCATCTGCTATACCTTTATCGTTAAATGAAGTAAATTTACAAACATATAAACGAATTTACCATAATTTACCTTATCTTATTAAACAAAAAGGTACTATAGAAGGATTAAGAACACTAATTACATCTTATGGTATCCCTGACACAATATTAGAAATATCAGAATTTGGAGGACAAAATAAAATAAATTATTCTGATTATGATTTGTGGTTTAATCAATATAATTATGCATTAGATACTAATGGAATAAATGCTATTACATCTTCTTGGGAAATAAATCCAGCTGATTGGGGGGTTAGTACTCCATCAACCTTGCAATTTAGATTCCAAACAAGAGGTATCCCTGATGATGTTTCATATTATCAACAAATTTTATGGTCTAATGACCAAAATTCAATTATTAGATTAAATTATTCCGGATCAGCATATTATAGTGGCTCATATTCAGGATCAATAGCAGATCCATATAATCAATATGTAAATCTTGAATTCATCCCAGATACTAATAATTTAACAGTTTCTTCAAGTGTATGTTTGCCTTTCTTTAATAGTGATTGGTGGTCAGTAATGGTAACTAAAGATACAGTAGATAATGAATTTATATTATATTCTGGTAATAAATCAAATATATCAGGAAATTATAATTCCCCTGTTTTTTTTGATTCAGCATCAGTTATTACCAATACATCTCCTTGGGATGACGGATTAAAAAGTTATTTCCCATCACTTACAGATACCACATATGGTAAAATGTTTAGTGGATCTTATCAAGAAATTAGATATTACAGTAGAAAACTAACATCGTATCCTTTTGAGGATTACATAATGTATCC
>Ga0099847_1000536_pt1 | contig 12910 bp, 5 predicted proteins | sample CB_VirMetaG_2_FD_78178 | JGI IMG/M metagenome (GOLD analysis project Ga0099847, IMG submission 78178) | Freshwater to marine saline gradient viral communities from Chesapeake Bay - CB_1504_2 Viral MetaG | ecosystem: Environmental > Aquatic > Marine > Coastal | place: USA: Chesapeake Bay...
GCTCTTAGAAACGCTAAAATACGTTTAAGCAATATAAAGATAGAAGAGATCTCTCAAGTGTTTAGAAACAAATCTAAATGGATTAAACATTAAGTATGCCAGAAATTAAAAATACTTTTCTAAAGTCTAAAATGAATAAAGATTTAGACTCTAGACTTATACCTAATGGTGAATATAGAGATGCTCAAAATTTAAGTGTAAGTAAGTCTGAAGGAGCTGACGTAGGTTCTTTAGAAAACTTATTAGGTAATACTATTATATCTGATTTAAAAAACAAAATAAAAACTTTAGAAGCTGAAAAGTTAGAGCAATATTGGACAGGTTCAACAATAAGATCTACAGAAATTCAAACTGATCAGCTAGAAATCATAGGTTATTACTCAGCTGTATCTATAGATACTTTGTTTTTATTTATAACAGATTATAGAGATTCGTCTAATGATAGGTTAAGTAATTTTGCACCTAATGATTTTGGTGACGCAAGTTCTATTCCTAATAATTTTTATTACAAAGGAGCTATGTGTTACATAGTTCAATTTAACTTAATATCTAACGAATCTAGAATCTTAGTTGGCGGTAATTTTCTTAATTTTTCAAAAACACACCCTATACTAAATGTAAACTTACTTGAAGATTTGCTTTTTTGGACAGATAACAGAAACCAGCCAAGAAAAATAAATATTAAAAAAGCTGCTTTAACTGGTAACTTTAATGGATCTTGGGAAACCTGGAGTGGATCAAGAGCTAACAATCCTTACTATCACAGCGAAGATCACATATCAGTTGCAAAGTTTGCTCCTTATGAGTGTTTTAAGTTTATAGATTCTTCAGATAATAACACTTTAATATCTAACAGCGAAGAGTTTTTGCCTGCTCATATAATTACGTCCGCTAATGCTAATACAGGTGTAAGTGGTAGTACTATAGAAATAGCTGGTAACTACATACTATCAGGCAATAATCCTGATATAGTAGGTGACAACTCAGACCCATATAATGACGCTGATAGACTTACAGTGCACATAGATGATGTGTATTATGACTACTTAATTAGTAGTGTATCTGATGATGGAGCTAACACTGATATAACTTTAACTGAAGCGCTTAATGCTTCAAACCCTGAATTTACAACTGGTATAACGCCTTCTAATTGTGTTATTTTAATAAATAGAAAAAACCCTGATTATGATCAAGCATACAGAGGAGATACTAACTTATTAAGAGACAAATTTCCAAAGTTTAGTTATAGGTTTAAATATGACGACGACGAATACTCTTTAATGGCTCCATTTACTCAAGCTGCTTTTGTACCTAAACAATTTGGTTACTTCGTGAATGATGATGAACAGATAACTAGAGAGTCTGGAAGCGTTAAGTTTATGGAAAATAGAGTAGACGAAGTAAAACTTAATTTAGCATTACCTTTTAACGGAAGCGAAATAGAAGATAAGTTAAAAGTAAAAGAATTACAAATATTAATTAAAAATTCAGATGAATTAGCAGTTAGAGTCATAGAAGACATCGATGTTTCTAGGCTTGGTACAGCTTTAAATTATGAATACAGCTATTTATCTACTAAAGCTATTAAAACTTTACCAGAAGCTGACTTAATTAGAGTACATGACAAAATACCTGTTAGAGCTTTAACTCAAGAAATTATTAGCAATAGAGTAGTTTACGGAAACTATTTAGATAAGCATACTTCTCCAACTAGCTTAAACTATGAGTTGAATTATAACTCTAAATCAATAACATCGCCTAACGATAAGACTGCTATTGAATTTCCAAACCATACACTAAAACAAAATAGAAGTTATCAAGTTGGTGTTGTCTTAATAGACAGATATGGTAGAGCTTCTAATGTTATATTGAACGACTCTGACAATTTAGGGACAGCTAAAAACTCAACTATATATACGGATTATGTTAGCGAAACAAATCCTGCATTTACTAACTTTTTTGGAAAAAAACTAGAGTTCAGCTTAAGAAGTCCTATACCTGAATCAGACTCAAGACTAAATTATCCGGGGCTATACTCTGAAACAAATCCACTAGGTTATTATACTTATAGAATAGTGGTTAAACAACAAGAACAAGATTATTACAATGTATATACTCCTGGCGCTTTGGCTGGTGAAATATTGTGGAATGCAGATGTCAGAGATGGTAGTAGTATTGATGAGACAGATATAATACCTTCTGATTGTTTACCAAGCTTTCACAACATTAGCAGAATAAGTTATTTAAATTTATTTGGAGACAATATAAATAAAATACCAAGAGAACTTAAAGAAGTGGGAGCTAGTGATACTACTTTTGATAGTAGAATATTGCTTTACAATAGAGTTAATCCAAGATCTTCTATACAAGCGCTTTACAGTGTTCAATCTAAAGTTAGTAGGCAAGGAGAAAAAGTTGTCTCTATAGAACCTTTTAGAGAGTTGGGAACTTGGACAACAACTAAAGGTAATTTATTTCCTACACAAACAGATTTACAACATAGCGTTCCACAGCCTTTTTACCCTTATTACAGAGAAGAACCTCAAGCTAATGAATATAAATACAACTTTTATGATATATTTTTCAATGCACAAGCAAATCCATTTATAGCTAAAATAGAAACAGATTTTCAAATAGGTGCAACTCCTACTTATGCTACTCAAAGTGGTATTGAAAACTCTTGGCAAGACTTAGGCGTGTTTGAAACAGCTCCTACAGAATCTGTTTTAGATATTTATTTTGAAAGCTCTACATCTGGTTTAATTTCAGACTTTAATTTAGAAGTATCTGGAAGTTATCCAGGTGGTGTTTTTGATGGTACTAATAAAACAGCGCTAGGTCAAAACATACAGTATATACACACTGAAGGTCTAGATTCATCAATTGCAAGTCCTAAAGATGCTACTTTAAGTTTACAATTAACAGACCCGAGTGGTGGTATTATAAACTCTAGTTTTGATGCTGAAATACTTCAAGTTTTAGATGGTAATGGAAATAATAGAAATTCAGATTTTATAATAACACAACCAACAACAAATACATTTAAAATACAATCAACTAGTAACCAAGTTTTCTTATCAGATTCTAGTGTTAGAGAAAACTATACTTTTAATTTGATGTTTACAGATACGTCAAATCCTTCTAACCCGCTGTGGACAGGCCCTTTTCCTCTTCAATTAAGCAATTGTCAATTACAAAATATAGAACCAATTTTTACAACACAGCCCAGCAGTATTTATGATGTAGAAATTGATTCTTCGTTTGCAACAGCTGCTACAATATTTAATATAGTAACAGGTACCGCTTCAGCAGGTGAAGTGAAAGCAGTCAATGGTAGTTCTAACGCAGCTAGAAATACTGAAGAATTAGTATATGAAGTAGTAGATGCTGTTAATACAAATCCTAATGCTGGTGCAGCAGATTTTAAAATAGATCAAGATTCTACTGGTGGTATATATCTTGGAACTGTAAGTAATTTCTGGAACTTATACCCGCCGAGTATTTTAAATACATATACAGCTTTTGTGAGGAATGGTGATTTTTTATATGATTTAAAACTAAAAGTCACTGACGCTAATGGTAATGGAATTAGCAAATTATCTAATTCTTTTCAAGTTAGAGTTATTACAGCGTTTTAGTAAAGGAATTAACAAACAAGTGATTATAAATTATGGCTATTGATATAAAATACTTTAATTCTTTTGTTTTAAAAAAGACAGTTAACTTTCAAAATATTGCTTTTCCAAATGGTCAGGCGAATCGTAAGGCTGTATTTACTGGACTCCCTTGGAACCCAAGCGGTTATCCAGCATTTGTTGTGAGCAGAGCAGACGGCGTTAGAATTGGCAAGGCTAGACATACAGATACTATTGCTGAAAATGAAAGAAACTGGATAATAGAAGAAGCTAGAATTAGAGGTGGTTACAATAATACAGGCGTAGGGTATAGCCCAAGGGCTTACTTAAGAGAAGATGTTAATGAAGGTGAAGTTAAAGGCAACGCTTTAATATATTCAGGTGTTTACAACTCTTTAACTGGTTTAAATGAAACAAATGTATTTTCGGTTGGAGAGCAAATAACTAAAGCAACTGATCCTATAAATGGTAGTATACAAAAGCTACATGCTTTAGATACTAATTTAGCTATATTTCAAGAAAACAAAGTAAGTAATGCTTTAATAGATAAAGATGCTATTTACTCTGCTGAAGGAGCAGGAGCTGTAACATCGACTAATTTAGTTATTGGCCAAATAACTCCTTACGTAGGTGAATACGGCATAAGCACAAACCCTGAAAGCTTTGCTAATTTTGGCTATAGAAGATATTTTGCTGATAAATATAGAAACTCTATAATGAGATTATCAAGAGATGGTTTAACTGAAATATCTCAATATGGTATGAGTGATTTTTTTAGAGATAAACTAGGTGAAATAACTGATGGTTTTATTAATTTAAGTTTTACTTCTACTTATTCTAGTTCAGGAACTTCTCCAGGAAACTATATAAGAATAACTAGTAATATCGGTAAGCTAGAAAAAGGTTTACAAGTAATAATACCACAGTCAAGTGGACCAGATATAATAGCTTTAGTTGAAGGTTTATTTGGATCTGCTGCTGGAAGTTTTTTAGATATATTTATAGATAAAAACCCAGGAACACCTAGTGGTGGTAACGTGACGTTTAACAAGTTTGTGAAAGAACTAGTCGTAGGAGGTTTTGATAATTACAACAATAATTATACTTTATCATTACAAAAACAAACTAACTTTGTAACACCTACCACATCTCAAGACAATGTCACTGATTTCTATACTTTATCTTTTGATGAAAGAGCAAATGGCTGGACGAGTTTTTACACTTATAAACCTGGTTTTATTTTTAGTTTAAAAAATAATTATTATACGGTTAGTGATTCAGAACTTTATAGGCATTATTCTAATAGTACTAGAAATCAATTTTATGGAGTTGACAATGACTCTAATATAACCTTTGTATTTAATGCTAGTCCAAGTATAGTTAAAAACTTTAAAACTATTAATTACGAAGGTGATAGTGGTTGGCAAGTAAATTTCCTAGAGTCAGACAGACAAGGTAGTTATTTTGACCAAGCTAAACCAATAAAAAGCTATGACGAAGGTTTATATACAGAAAATGGTATACCTTATAGAGTAGGTTTTACAGTAAAAGAAAATAAATATTTTGCTAATTTAGTTAATAATACCGAGGCAAGACCTGGTGAAGTAGTATTTGGTAATGCTACAACAGGTATTAAAGGTTATTTAGCAACAGTAAAAGTATCGACAGATGCAACTACAAGTCCAGGTGGAGCTAAAGAGTTGTTTGCTGTCTCAACAGAATTTGTAGTATCATCAAGATAAAATATTATGGGAGATTTTTTAAGTAACTTTAAGGATGGAACGGGCATAAAGCTAGCAGCGCAAGGAGCTCAAGTAGCATGGGCTACAGGGCAGGCTATACATGCCAATATTAAGTATCAACAAAAAATGACGGATATAGAAAACTTTCAAAGACAAGAAATAATAAATCCATTTCAGAATTTATCTAATCCTTATGCAAACTTACAAGTAGCAACTAAAGCTGCTGAAATGCAGGCAGAGCAATCAGATATAGCACTGGCAAACACGTTGGATAATCTAAGAGAAACAGGAGCTGGTGGAGCAACTGCTTTAGCTCAAGCTGCCTTAAGATCTAAACAAGGCGTTTCAGCTAGTATACAACAACAAGAAACTCAAAATCAAAAGTTACAAGCTCAAGGTCAACTACAGGTTGATATAGCTAAAGGAAAAGGAGAGTCTTGGAGAACAGGTATGCAAGAAAGAAGAGAGATTCAAGAACTGGATAGAATGCAAGGGCAAGCTGACTTGCTTAAAGCTCAGCAATTATACTCTACACAAGCTGCTGTTGCTGGATTAGGCGCCATGGGAGAAACATTAGGCAGCGGAATGCTTCCACCTCAAATACCAGAGACTTCACAAACCACAGAACAATCAACATCTCAAGCTAATCAAAGAGCTGCTGAAAATGCTCAGCAAGCTATGCAAGACTTGTTAAGAGTTGGTCAAGTTGGTCAACTTGGCTATGCTCAACCAGGTGGTAGAACAACTTTATATCGTCAAAACCCTCTTGAAGCTGTAATGGGCGAAGATTTAACTAGAGATCTTTACTCTAATGCTGGGTTAAGTGCTTATACTATTACAAATGAGGCTAAAGCAAGGCTAGGTAGTGACTGGAGGAATGATCCTGCTGCTGCTCAAGCGCAAAAATGGATTAATATTTATCACCCAACTAAAAAATAAAAAAATGGGAACTTACTCAAGACCAGGAACTAATGTTTCACCCTATATGATAGATAGAAGTGCTATGCAGCTTTCTAAAAGCATTCAAGGTGCTATAACAGCTTTTGATAATCAAGCTGCTATTATTGAAGCTAACAAAAACGCTATAACACAACAGCAAATAGATTTTAAAGATAGCTTAACTAAAGCCGCTTCAGGAAGTGAGTTTAGTTTTGCTGATAGCACTGCTGATATGTTTATGAAAGCTATAGATGATAATTATAGAATACAATATAATTCCATAGGTAGAGATCAAACAGAAGCTTTGAAAAGCTCAGCCAACTTACAAAAAGGTTTAGATACTTATGTAAATGGCTTAGGCTTGCTACAGCAAGAAGCTGAAAAATTTAATAAAAACCTACCAAATGCTTTATCTGCAATATCTAATTCTACAGATAAAAAAGCAATGGAGTTTGTTAAAGAAATGGTTGACAACGATGGTAACAATGTTGTCCCTACAATGAAAGATGGTAATGTAATGCTTAATCTAGATACTAAATATGGTAAATACACTTTAAATCTTTCTAATTACTATAATAGTGTAACAAAAGGTGGTCCTGGTTTAATAAACTATACAGAAGATCCAAGCGAAAGCTTTAAAGCTATATTTAATGAATATGCTAAAAAATATGAACCTACTATAACAGAGTGGCAAGGTTTAAGCGAAGACGGTAAAAGAATAACTACAACAACAAGAAAACTTTACGGCCAAGTTAACGACGGTATTACTTCTGATATGCTTAAGGATACTAGAATATTAGGTGAGTTAAATGAAGATTCTTGGCAAATAATGAGTAATATACCAGGTGGCAATGAATATTTAAATTCTAAAAAAGTAGATGAAGAGTGGGAAGGTAGCCCAGACCAAATAGGAAGATTAAGAGGTGCTTGGATACAATATTCTATAGATACATTTGGTCAAGAAAATGCTAAAACAAAACAAATAACTAAACCAGCAAGTAGCAAAGTTAGCGAATTTGAAAAAGCTAAACAATCTGCACTTAAATATAAAAATTTATTTACTACAGAAGTAAACGCGGCGCAAGATATATTAGCTTCTAAATCTCCAGAAGATAAAGCTGAAAAGTTTATGAATGCTATAAATAGAGGTATACCTGTCAAAAGTAAAGATAGACTACAAATAGATAAAGATGAAAAAGTGGTTTTTATAGAAACCCCTAGTGAATTTAAAGATCAAGAGTCTACTTTTACACCAATTTATACTTTTGACGAAATAAATAACTTAGATTTTGAAAATTTACTAGTAGATATAAACACTAACAAGAAAAATTACGGGGTTCCAACAGAAGAGTTTAGCATTTTACTTGGAAACGTAGAGCAAAAAACTCCAACTGTTAAAGAATTTACTGTATCTAACAAAAACTTTATAACAAACCTTACACCTAGTGCCACTAATGAAGCAGCTAGAAATTTAGGATTAAACTTAGATACTGAACCTGAAGTGCCTGTCATCACAAATGAAGATGATTTTTACGCTCAAGAATTAGGCGCCACGGTGCAGTATAATGGAAAACTTTATGTAATAACAGGTGACGCTAATTCAAGAAGTTTAACACTTAAAAATCCATCACCTAAAAAATAAAATATGCCAGAAAATTCTTTAGACTCTTTTATAGTAAAAGATCCAACTGAAAATATAGATGGTTTAGACGCTTTTATAGTAGAAAATCCAATTGATGATACTGAAGATTTAAGTAGATTTATAGTAGAAGAAAAAGGTCCAGTTGAAGAGATAAACAACCTAGAAGTTGAATTAACTGAATTAAAGTCTAAAAAAGAAACAATTGAACCTGGTAAAGAAAAATATGATTTAACTATGTCTATAAAAAGACTAGAAGATCAAATTAGTAAAGCTAAGTCTGAAATTGATTATGGTGATAGATCTTTTGAAAATAGTTTTAGTTTAGTAGGAGCTAGCGAAGAAGAGTTTCAAAGCATAATGTCTGCAAACAACATACCTGTTGATCAAGCTGGAACAGGCACTGGTAATGCTGTTAAATATGTTGATCCAAAAACAAACGAAGAAGTTTATATTGACTTACAGCCTTTTAGTTATGATGAAAAAGTAAAATCAGCAAAACAAATAGATCAATTAAAAAATTCATTTAAAAGTTTATCTAACGAAGAGTTAAGCAAAAATATAGCTTCAAGAGTAGGTTTAATGGATAATGTTTATTCTATGAACGATGCTCTTGATGGTACTAATTACAGTGTTGAAGAGTCTTTTAAACCTGGAAGTGCTGTTTTAGGTTCTAAAGGAACTCCAGTATACCAAGTTTATAAAGGTAAGGATTTAGTAGGCTCTTATGAAAATCAAAACGATTTATCTGCTTATTTTAATAAAAACCTAGATGATCAAGATATAAATATAATAAATGATAACTCTGTAAAAGCATCGTCTAAACTAGCTGAATCAAGAAAAGATCGATTAGAAATTGAAAAAGCAAAGCTAAATGACATAGAGGTCAACAGAGAGTTCGTTGAAGGAAAAGACTTTGCTGAATTAACATATTTAACATTGTCTAATAATGTTAATTTTACAGAAGAAGAAGCTAAAATAGTAAAAGATTATATAAATAATTTTGACTCTAGAAGACCTACTGAAACTATAACTGAAAGAACTGATGTAGGTGGTTTTACAACAAGAGAAATACCTAAAAAGCTAACTAACGAAGAATATATAAAAGCTGTAAAAGACTTATCTGGCTTACCACCAAGTATTGGTAAAAAACTTCTCAACGTTGATTTAAATAGCGTTTATGAAAACGGCCTTAATCAATTTAAGAAAAATAAGCTTGACAATAAAATGACTACCATATATGAAACTTTAACTAAAGAATCTGGTGGTCAAGATTTATTAAAGCTTTCTTACTCTTTTGGTAAAGCAGAAGAAAAAGAGTATAAAGAAAATATTAAAAGCTATAAAGAAAAAATATCTAAACAAGTAAACGATTTAGCTGTAAAAGACGTTAAATCTCAATTAGAAAAAATAAGTGCTATAGCTCCAGCTGATTCCAAAATAAATGTAAATACTATAGATTCTGAGTTTATATATAGCATAGAAAAACCAAAAAGAAAATTAACAAAAGAAGAAGAAGTTAAATTTAAAGAAGCTCAAGCCTCTTTGTTTTTATTATACGAAAACCAAAAAAACAACCAAAAAGATCTAGAGCTAGAAGCTGAAAGACTACTTGCTAGTATTAAAACTTTTGAAGAGAAAAAACGTGGAAGAAAAATATCACAAGCTGAACTATTTAATGTAGCTTTTAAAGAGTATGGATTAGGTGATATAATTAAAAAAGATTTTAATGATGCTACAGCTCAACTACTTTTAGCAGTTCCTACGTTAATTAATTCTGATTGGGCTATTGAACAGCAAAGAAAACTAGACGCTAAAGAAAAAACATTTGAAACACCTTTAACTTATGATCAGTCTTTAGAACAAGATCAAGGCGGTAGATTTTTATTAAGAACAGGAGCTCAACAAGCACCTAATATGATATTAGCTATTGGAACTGCTGGAGCTGGAAACGCTTTAGGTCTATCTAAAATAGCAACTCAAATAGCTGTAGGTTCTCAATTTGGAGTATCCTCTGGTGCTGATAAATTTAGAAGGTTAGAATTAGGTACAGAGCTAGTTGAAGCTGCTAAGAGTCAAAGAAAACAAATACAAGATGCTTATGACTTAGGCTTTATAGACGATAAGAAGTATAATAATTCAATGCTAGAAGTAAATAAAGTTATAGCAATGAATGATTTAACTGATAATCAAATAATTGGAGCATCTATAGCTACTGGAATAATAGAAGGCACATTTACTTCTTTTTTAGGTACAGCGCCTAACTCTTTAAAATTTATTAAAGACTTTTCCAAAGGAACTAGAACATTAGCTGATTATGCGTACAGTTCAAGGTTAGCTCAGTTTGGATATGCAGGTAAAGAATTTGGTAAAAGAGTTGGTAGAGAAGTACTAGAAGAAGAAGGTATATTTTTTGGTGATCAAATAGTTAGTGAAGGTTTAATACTTGGTAGAGATATGGACTTTAGCCAATGGGATGACACTGCCGTCGCAGCTATAGTCATGTCAGGAGCTATGAGTGGTCCAGGTGTTGCTTATTCAGCAATGGCTAATAATACTGCTGGTAAAAAACTAAAAGAAAATATTGATGAAATAAATAAAGAGATAGAAGGATTTAGCCTAGCTATAAAAACTGAACAAGACTCTGAAATAAGAGAAATATTAACAGCTTCTATGTCTCAAAAATTAAAAGACTTAAGCAGTCTTACTAATGGTTTAGAGGTTGAAATGATAGGCTTAGGTGCTGAAAACCAAAAGAAACTACTAGCATTTAATTCTGTAGAAAATAGTATATTAGCTGAAGCTGGTGTTAAACCAACGGATTCTGAAACAACTAAAAATGAAAAAATACAGATTTATAGAGATAACTTAATAAAAGAAGGTAAGAAAAACAAAGCTGAAGACTTTGATCAAAAACTAAAATCTATAAAATCTGAAAAAGAAAACATATTAAAAGATGTTGATTACGATAGAGTTGATGAAGCCTTAGGTGAAAGAGGTAAAGAAATAGCTGATCATTTTAAAAGATACAACAACCAAGGTTACAATAATAAAAGCAGATCTGAAAAGCTAGCCCAAGTTATTGAAAAAATAAGATCTGAAGTTGTTGAAGATAATATAATCAAAGCTAAATCAAATCCTTTTATAGTTGAAAGAGTTGAAAATTTAAAAACTAAAGCAGGTAAACCACTTTCAAATAGAAGCAAAAATAAAGAATATGCTAAAGAAGGTGAAAACATGCTTTATCAACAAGGCAAAGCAATTAGTTTAGCTGTAGACGTAGAGTCTAAAGGTAAAAAAATAATAGATGAAATTGGTGATCTTGATATATTGTTTGTTCAAAACATAGATGAAGCTTATGACTTGTTACAAAGTGAAAAATATAAAGACATAACTAACGAACATAAAAAACAAATAATAGAAGGTTTAAAAGAAGATAATTTTGGTTTTATAGTAGGTAGCAAATATATTGTAAAAGACACTAAATCTGCTAGAAAAAAACTAAAAGAAGGTAAAATACTTCAAGGAACCATGATCCTTCATGAGGTTAGCCATGCTATAGACGATAGAATATTTACTACTCCTGAATTAAAAAAGCAATACGCTGATAATGTTTACAAATATGTAGAAGGTAATGGAGTTTTAAGAGTTATTAGTAATGCAATTATAGAAAGTTTAGAAAACCAATTATTTACAAAAGAAAAAGGTAAAAAGTGGGAAGATAAAAGTGAAGCTTTTAAAGATGAATATACTAAGAGTTTGCAAGAACATTTGTATGCTTTAGAAGATAGATTTAAACTAGAGAAAAAAGAAGGTATAGCTGACAAAATAGAAGCTATGCTTGGTTTAAATTTAAAAGTAGATACGCCAGAAAGCTTTTGATTATATGATCTCTAACAACTCTGCTTTCAGAAAAGGTAAGATTAGTAAGAAAACTCAAAAAAGGATCTTTAAAGCACCTGAAATACCTAAGAGCGTTAAGTCTAGTACTAAACCATCAAGTTTAGGTTTTGTTGTGGATGAAACGCCTGCTGAAAGAAAAAAGCGTCAAGATAAAAGAAATGTAGATGTAGATAAAGTATATCAAGATTTTGCTAAAGGTAAAACAAAAGAAGAGTGGAATGAATTTTTGGATACTAGAAGAGGAGACTCTGTATTTGGTAAAATGCTGCAAGACTACTCTATAGACATGTATGCTATAGCTATAAATAGGAGAGCACAAGATCCTATATTAGCTACTTCTGAAGCTATAGAACCTTTAATGAATCACATAAGAGCTTTTGATCCTACAAAAAATAAAGATCTACCTGGTTATATAGGAGGTTATTTAGGTTTAAAAACTGGAACTGGTATAGAAAGAACAACTAAAAAAATACAAGATATTAGTTTAGAGCAAGAAGGCGTTAGACAAGTTGCTGAAAAGCAAGCTCAAAAAGAAAGTGAGCCACAAGTAGAAGAAAAGCTAAGAGATAAAAAATCTTTTGTAGAATTAGACATACTTAATGACAATGTTAAAAGCGATATTAATTCTAAAATATTAACTGGTTTATATAAATTAGCTGTAAAAGGAGATTTATCAATAGATCAAGCTATAAATGAAATAGAGTCTATAATAGAAAAAGATATATCAAAAAACTTAATATCTATATTTGGGCCAAAAAGCATAGTTCAAGACAGCAAAACTAAAGAAGTTATAATATCTGATACTTATAAACAAGCTTTAAGAGTTAATTATAAGAACATAATAAAGTCAATACCAGTTGACGTTATTAAAAAGAAATACAATAAACTATTTAAGTTAAAAGAAGTAGGAAGAGAAGATATTAAGAAAATCACTGAGGAAGGAAAAGTAACTAATTATAGAAAAGCTATATTTGACATATCAGAGCCTGGTTTAGATAACTTTATTAATTTCTTTACAAAAGGCGGTTATACAACTCTTAGAGCCAGACAAA
>Ga0099847_1000538_pt1 | contig 12885 bp, 18 predicted proteins | sample CB_VirMetaG_2_FD_78178 | JGI IMG/M metagenome (GOLD analysis project Ga0099847, IMG submission 78178) | Freshwater to marine saline gradient viral communities from Chesapeake Bay - CB_1504_2 Viral MetaG | ecosystem: Environmental > Aquatic > Marine > Coastal | place: USA: Chesapeake Bay...
CAGTCACTATACAACGGCTTACGGCTCGCCCGAAAGCTACTAATGGATCTAGACATAGATCGACGGAGCAAAACGAATTACATCCTTTACAAGGGTGTTCTTCAAGTGCTTAACACACTAATAGACCAACTCAAATTCGAGGATTAACCTAAACACACACACACAATGAATGAACCAACAACAATGACTCCAGCAATGGAGAGACTATCAGCAATTGCCTACCTAACCTCTAAAGAGAGTGATATCATTTCACCCTTTGAGAAGATGGCGGCACAAAACAAGCTCGCTATTCAAATGGGCAGGGTAAGCGGGATTGAGTTCCCGAAGAAAACCAAGCCCCCAGTGAATCGGAGCGCAAAGGAAAAAGAAGCAGTGGTAATGCAGGTCAACGAACTGCGCAAAGATGGATTAAGCTACGACTCTGCCTGTAAAGAGGCTGGCGTTAGTCACCGATCCTATGAGCGATGGAGAAAAGACTTTGGCATTCCTAAGTTCGTCCGACAAGACAAGGCGAGCAAGGCTTACATGGAAATACTCAAACTAGTAAATGCTGGAGAGCCTATCTCGGAGGCTTGCGCTAAGTATGGCGAGCAACCTGCCACTTGGCGAACATACATGGTCAGAAATGGCTTGTATGAGTCGGACGCTGACAAGGCGCGTGACTTCACCAATATCATCAAGGTCAACCTCCTGCGCAAATCTAAGGGCATAACTATTAAAGAAGCTTGCAAAAAAGTAGGATGTAGTCTACAGTTCTATTACACTTACAAATCACGTATATAAATTATGAAAAAACAAATAGAAGAAATCATCACCCTAGCCGCAAAAGTAGAAGCTAATCACAATGACATGGATAGCAGTTCAATTCATAAGGAGCTTGACGAATTAAGGTCTAAGCTAATTATTGCAGAAGAGGAGTTAATCGAGCTTGAGGATGCTATGTTTGCAGCTTCCGACCTTCTCGACAAAGCTATACTATCAGTCAATCGGGTTTCTGATTGCCTAGAATCGCACCACGGCGGCAACGCCACACAACTATAAAAACTATGTACACTAAAAAACTAAAGGGATTCATCGACACATTCACCGAATACGAGCAGATTGACATCGTTGACTTCGACATCGCAGTTGACGAGCTAAACGAGCTTTATTCTGAAAGCTCTGAGTATTTCACTGTAGAGGAAGACGACCTCTTTGAAGATGCCAGCCAAGCTATGGACTACGCGGCAACATACTTTCAAGCTATTCACGACGAGGAAGCCCGAGAAATGGAGAGAGACGAGCGTAGCTACTTGACCTCTCAGGGAAATCACTAGAGCCTTCACGGGCTTCACACGCGGCTTAAACGCCAAAATAGCAATGCACCTCGCTACCAAGTGGCGGGGTGCTTTACAACATTCACAACAATGAAGGGATAAATATGCAAGGATGGATAAAATTACACAGGGGGTTCAAGGAATTCGAGTGGTATCAAGATGCGAACACTGTAAGAGTGTTTTTGCATCTGCTAATTATGGCGAACCACAAGGAGGCTAAATGGCAAGGAAACGTCATTGGTCGAGGGCAACTGATTACTAGCCACGCAAGCCTCGCAAAAGATCTTGGGCTAACAATCCAGAACGTAAGAACCTCACTTTCTAAATTAAAAAAGAGTGAAAATTTAACAATCAAATCAACAAGCAAGTTTACCATGATAAGTATCTGCAACTACGGCACTTACCAATCTGAAGATACGCCGACTAACATACCAACTAACAAACGACTAACAAACCATCAACAAACGACTAACAATCAACTAACAACAAACAAGAATGATAAGAATAAAAAGAATGAAAAGAAGAGTGTCGTTTTGGAGGTCAATTGCGATGAAGCTAAGAGAAAAATAATCTTCAAAAACGCCAAAGGCTACTTCAATGGACTTGACTACAACAACGCATGGGACAAGTTCACTTGGGTATGCGAAAAGAATAATTGGAAGCGCACCGAGGTTCGGTGGACTAAATACATTAACAACAAATAGAAAAACAACATGGAAAAACAACGATCACAAACAGAAATCGAAAACTACCTCATCTCAGCCATCTTCTCTGGTGACGAGTTATTCGACATTTTCAACAAATCCGTCGAAGCTGGCGTAACATCCGAAAGCTTTACGAGTGCCGTCAATGCCGAGGTATGGTCAGCAATCGAAAAGGTGAAGGGACGTGGAGAGCTTGCCGAGGAAGCTAATGTCGTCGTAGAGCTTTCAAAGGACTCAACCTGCGAAATCGACTACCGAGACATCTTAAACTATTCCGAATTCATCTCTTCGCCTAGCCAATGGAACGGATTCTCCGCTGCCTTAGTTCGCAACGAGATCCTTCGCAAGCTATCTCGTGAGCTTCGGATTGGTCTTGAGTCTGTTCAGGAAAATGAAGATCCCGAGAAGATTATTAGCTCGATCCAGAAGGGCATTGACAATATTGAGTCTGTTGGCTCGGAGGAACTAGACATTTCCGACATTGCTAGCCTAGTCTACGACAATCTTCTCAACCCAGACAAGCCAAAGAAGGAATATCTTCCGACTGGACTATCTGAATACGATAGCACGCTCAAGGGAAATGGATTTGGCTCTGGTCAGCTCTGCGTTGTTGCGGCTCGTCCTGCGCTTGGTAAAACTACCATTGCAATTAACTTTGCCATGCACAATGCTCGCATGGGAAACGGGGTTGGCATTGTAAGCCTCGAAATGGACGAGGAAGAGCTTGGAGAGAAACTTGCTACCATAGAGTCTCAAGTTCCATCAAAACTCCTTGAAGAGGGCGTAGCGTCCCTTGAACAGCAATCTAAGATGAACAAGGCACTTGCTAAAATCAAAAAGTTGCCAATTCACATTGATTGCCGTTCTCGATCACTTCCGCAAATCATTTCTAAGTGCAAGATTTGGGTGAAGAAAAACAAGGTGAAAATGGTGATTATTGACTACTGCCAGCTCATCCGCGGAAGCAAAAATCTTCCACGTGAGCAACAGATTGCCGAAATTAGCCGAGAGCTGAAACTACTAGCCTCTGATTTGAAGATCCCGATCATCCTAATTGCACAGCTTAACCGCGAAGTGGAGAAGAATGACCGCCGACCGATCATGTCAGACCTCAGAGAGTCTGGTGCGCTTGAGCAGGACGCAAATAGTATTACGTTCCTGTATTTGAAAGAGGAAGACAGGGTTCACGGAGACCCAGAGTACGTTCGCTGGTATCGGGCAAAGCAACGAGCTGGTCAAACAGCAGAGGGCTTGTTCGGATTTAAGCGCCACTTGGGTATCTTCACCTCATACACTAGCAACCCAGACCTATTGCCATGAAGCTAATAAAGATAAAGGAAATGGTTTACGTAGTTCAAAGCGAGACGAAAGGCGACTCGCAGAACTACACAATTAACCTGAAGGAAAATCAAAACATGGGGAGTTGTACCTGTTCCCAGTTCAAGTTTAGGGTTCACCCGAAATGGAAAAGCGGAATATACTGCCCACCATGTAAGCACATCATCTATGCTCTGGGCGAAGCAGTATGGCATAGCGTCAACAAAATAAAGCCTTGACACAATCAAAAATATAATATTAAACTACATAACCAATAACAAACTATGAAACCACTAATGTTCAGTATATTAATTAAAATACTGGACATTTTAACACGAACTATGAAAAAACTAAGCGAAACATACAAAGAACTAGGGATTGCATTTACATTCCCTATCGAGATTAGAGATGCCAATGGCGAATTGACTTACTTCGAGAACAGCAATAACTTCTGGGAAAGGTGCGAGCGTGACGCCAATGGCAACTTAACTTACTTCGAGAACAGCGATAGCTATTGGAGCAAGTGGGAACACGATGCCAATGACAACCAAACCTACTTTGAGGACAGCGATGGTACACGATGCCAATGGTAACTTGAATTACTACGAGGATAGCGTTGGTACAAAGCGAGGAACACCTAAATAACACCGAAAACTATGAAACCACTAAGCGAAACATATAAAGAACTAGGGATTGCATTTACATTTCCTATTATAATTAAAGATTCCAACGGCAAATGGACCTACTACGAGAACAGCAATGACTACTGGTGGAAGTGTGAGCGTGATGCCAATGGCAACGAGACTTACTACGAGAACAGCAATGACTTCTGGTATAGGAACGAGTACGATGCCAATGGCTACGTGACTTACTGCGAGGATAGCGAGGGTACAAAGCAAGGCACTCCCAAATCATCTAAGACCTGCGAAGGTAAAGTTGTTGAAGTGGACGGAATCAAATATAAACTAACAGCACTATAATACTATGAAAAAACTAAGCGAAACACTAATTACAAAAAACCTATGAGACAATTTACATCAACTTTTCTATTTCGAGCAACGGCAGTCAATGAACAGTCTTTCGCTTGTACACGCAGAACATTCTATTTAATCGCCGAAACACAGAAAGAAGCTAAATCGAATGCAACTCGACAGTTAAACACTGGGGAAGTTTTGGGAAAGATTGCGATGCTAGGAAGGCAGTATGGAGACTACTTTTTTAAAGGCTAATGCAAAACGTCATCACTTATCAACAACTCAAAGCACTATGAAACCACTAAGCGAAATACTAACAGAACTAGGGATTGCCTTTAGCTTCCCTATCTTAATTGAAGATTCCAACGGCTACGCAACTTACTACGAGAACAGCGATGACTACTGGGAGAGGTACGAGCGTCATGACAGTGGCAACCCTACTTACTACGAGGACAGCTATAAATCTTGGAAGAAGTGGGAGCGTGATGCGGATGGTGGCGTTCTTTATTACGAGGACAGCGATGGCTGCTGGGATAGGTACGAGCGTGATGCCAATGGGGGCGAGACTTACTACGAGAACAGCTATGGTACAAAGGAAGGCACACCACGTTCAGCCAAGACCTGCGAAGGCAAAGTCGTTGAAGTAGATGGAATCAAATACAAACTAAAAGCACTATGAAAAAACTAGAAGAATTATCCGACGAAGCTATAATCTTTGACGACTGTGAGAGTGCTATTGTAGGTAGCGACGACAACGGATACGCGGTTTACAGCCACGAAAAGTTGATCGAAATCTTTGAATCCAAAGGGATGACATAGGATGAAGCTATAGAATGGATTGACTATAACATAGCGGGCGTATGCCCCCGTAACTACACAATATTATACACATGAAAGTATCAAGGAAATTAATGAAAGAACTAGGGTTCAATAACTACGGGAATAGCTGGGTACATGAAGATTTCAGCGATTTGCGTTTTGATAAACTTCCAAGATGGGATGAGATCGTACACAGGTCTTTCCGAAGTGGAAGCAACTACGGAAAGGGGCAGGCTCAGGAGGAAATTAAAGAAGCTCTAGGGATTTACTAGTCAAGGCTAAGTAAACATCTAGCACAATCATATATTCACTTGACAGTCAACAAAAACACAATATAGATAAAAACATGCAACACACTGGAGACATAATTAAATATCAAGGGACTGACTACCAAGTAGTCGGCATTAGCGATGCAACCGAGCCACACAGCATGGGGGAACAGGAAATCCTGTACACTTGCATGACTCGCCACGGCGAGATTCGGGACATCTTGGACTGGGAGTTAGCTAGAGACAACGCTAAAGCCAAATGGAAAGCCGTTTAACCGCAAAACAACAATAACCACAATAAGAAAATAAAACACTATGAAAAACAAAAAACCAGTATTAGTAATCGGAGACACACACGCACCTTGTATGCACAAGGATTATATTAAATTCCTGAAGAAGATTCAAAAGAAGCATGGATGCGGAAGAGTTGTGCATATCGGGGATCTTGTTGACTGGAACAGCATATCGTTCCATGACTCAGAAGCTTTTATGCCAAACCCCGTTGATGAGTTTAAGCAAGCTCAGAAGCAAGTTAAAGCCCTCCACAAAGCGTTCCCCAAGGTAGACTTACTAACGGGCAACCATGATTCCCTGCCGTCACGCAAAGCATCTACCCTCGGACTACCAGAAGAGATTCTACGCGAATTTGGCAGTTTGTGGAACTTGGATGGCTGGACAATTCATGATCGTTACTCTGACCTGATTATCGACGATGTGATTTACCGCCACGGAGACAAGGGCAAGGGAGGCACTATGGCCGCCTACAAGAACGCCATTGCCGAGTTTGGCTCTGTTGTTCAGGGACACTTACACGCTCAGGCTGGCGTAGTTTACCATGCGAACAAGGAAGATTGTGTGTTCGGTATGCAGGTTGGATGTGGAGTTGACCATAACCACCCTGCGATGAACTACGGACGTGTGTATGCCGCCAAACCTATCCTCGGCTGTGGCGTTGTTTACAGCTCTAAAGTCGCGCACTTTGAACCAATGTTCCTCTAATTATGAAAATATCACTAAAGCAATACGAAAAGACAGTCACCATCGAGACCGAGAGAGATGACCTAACTATGCCAGAACTCGCAAATGAGTTTCTGTGTTTAGCAATGGCGCAGGACTACCATCCTGACGTCGTAAAAGAATGCATACCTGATGAAGATTTTATTGACAGCATAGTGTATAATGCTCTTAATGAAGAAATGAACCAATAGTTTTCATTGTTGTGTGTTGTTCCCGTCAGTCCTGTGTGTGGGGCTGGCGGGTTTTTTTGTGCCTACACACAAGGATTGACATCTAAGCCGACGGCAACACTACATATATGCGCAATAAAGCCCGCCACATGATCGTGACGGGCTTTTTTGTGCCTACTAGGGGGAAGTGTAGGGTTTTTTGTTAGGACGCTTTCTAGGGCGTTTCAGCTTCAGTTCCATCTATTTCCCGATTGATCCAGTCTGCGAAGTTTTTATCCTTCTCCGCTTCGTCTGCCACGGCAATCATTCCATCATCTGTCGCCATAGCGCCTATGATGATTTTTTTAAACAGTTCTTCATCCACTTCCTTTGCCGCTGTTATGTTTTCCAGCGTTCTGGATATTTTACCAGACCCGTGAAGAATGTCCATAGTCTTTCGACCAAGCCAACGAACAGGGCCTGTTGCGTAGAAGATCAAGCCACCACCGCCGCCTACGTCAGCCTTCGGGACGATTGTACGTCCAAACTCGTCAACAGTTGGCTTGGGGATTGGCGTAGCCTGTAAAACCTTCGCGGATCGAACCATGTCGTCATAAGTCTCAGCACCCAAGGCTGTCTTCCACTTGCCCTTGTTGCTTCTCAATTCCTTGAGCATAGTTTCTGGGTTGAAGATCATTTTAGAACCAGAGCGCCGAGATCCACGTTGCCCGCCCGCTTCAGTCATTTGCAACAGCAAGTCCAATGAGCTGCGCATCAATGAGTTACGGCTTGCATCATCTGGAAGTCGATCAAGCAACTGCTTCATGTCTCTGGCATCTAGGCGAACAAACTCATCGACAAAGGCTGTGATGTCTTCATCAATAGGCTGTTGACCCTTGGCGAGCTTCCTTAGAGATTTGAACGTCTCATTGCTTTGCTTTGCTTCCAGAGCGGAGCGTTTTTTCAGTAGATCCATAGCCAACTTACCAGAAGGGGTCAAGGGATCGCCCACAATTGCGTCTATGTCCTCAGCGGTTACTGTGGCTGGCTTTACCTTGCGCCGAGAGATAAGGTCGTTAAGCTCATTTAAACGAGACATAGCTGCCTTGGCTTCTTTGTCTGTCTTGTAAAGAGGGCGAAGCTCGTCGAAATCAATCTTTACCGCCTTATCACCAGCATCGTCGATAATGCGCGACAAGTAATGACCGCGCAATACTTTACGCATTTCATCTGGGTTTTCGGCAGAACGAATGGTTTGGCGAACAGCTTGATTGCTAGACAGAGCTTCGTCAGCAATCTTCTCCGAGGAAACAGCTACATCAGAACCGCCCGCAATCTTGCGACCAGAACGCTCGGTGATGTTTTCAGTGCGAGGCAAAATCTTTTTACGGAACTCGCTGTTAGCTGTCTTCCAAGCTTGCCATGCTGGTTCACCAATCTGCTTTCTGCCTTGTTTATCACGGACACCGCGAAGAGCGGTAGCAAGAGCCTTTGTGATCTGCTCATCCTCAGACAAGCCGTGAGCCTTTTTCCAGTTCACGCGATTCTCAAGTCGTCGGGTCATGGAGTTTAATTGCTCGAAGTTCACTGTTACACCCCTAGCTAGGTCATCCTCTAGGGCAACTAGGTCATCAGCAACTTGCTTGCCGAGTCGAGACTCTAGTAGCTTATAAGACTTTTCATCCATTGCGCTAGTAACCCCGTATTTCTTCATCACGCGGTCAAAAGCTTTTGCTACTGGTTCTAGTGAGTGAACGTCATTAGGGGTATTCGTTCTAAGCTTGGCTTCACCGTAAAGCTCCTTAACTACCTTCTCGTCGTTCGCAAGACCGCGAAGGGTGGACTTACGGATGTAGTCACCAGTGACCGTGCGGAGCTTCTCAGCGCCCTTCAATTGCTTTTTAATCAAGCGATCAATAGAGGCATCAATCATCGCGCCACGTTTGGTAGCTTCTTCCTCCGCTTCCTTTATTAGTTTTTGCTTTGCTTTTGCAGTAAGAACCTTAACTTCCTTTCCTGCGGCACGTTTAGCCAGTTGCTCTTCACCGCGAAGGCGGGCAATGTCATCCGCTCGTTGCTTCATCGTTTGGCGAAGAACTTCAGCTTCCTTAAAGATAACGTCTTCAACTGGAACATCCGTCTGGACGCGACCACGGGCGGCTTCAACGATCTTGTCAACTTGATCGTGTATCTTGGAGACGCGAGAAGCTTCAAGACCCTCGGATGTTCTGGATAATCGTGATGCACGTTCGGCGGCTAGGCGCTCAGATGCTGGCACAGTTTCAAGCATAGCCCGACTTCCGCCAGTCTTCTCAAGGATCTCACCTAGAGCATTTTTAGCCTGAGTAGCAGAATCCGAGATAATCTTCTTACCAAACCCTTTGGCAATAACCCGTCCAACACCAGCGGTTGCTAGGTCAATGGGAACACCAATTGCGGATTCAATAGCTCGCTTCTTTACCTTTTGACCAAGTTCAACATCTTGACCAGTAGCTACTTCAGCTAAAACGTCTTGACCCACGCCAGTAACAAATCCACCTAATGCAGCTCCAGCAGTAGCACCAGCAACCGTACCAATAGCCGTACCAGCTCCAGGAATTACCGAGCCAGCTATGCCGCCCGCAACTGCTCCAGCGGTAGTGATAGCCGCTCCAGAGATGTCTGCCGTGAAGTCAGCAAAGGACGCCCCCTGCTCATCAACCATAGTCATCTTATTGGACTTAGGATCTCGATAGAACATTTTGGGCGTACCGCCAATGTCAAGCATTTCAACATTTTCGTTGCCGTACTTCTTTTCCATATACTGCAAACGACTAGTTTCGTCTGGCAAATTGCCGAGAACAAGCCTTTCTTTGAAGCTAGAGCCTGAATGTATGTCAATGTCATCCGCAGACATACCAAGCGCAGAGGCAGACAGCTTCTTTATGCTTTCCTGTTGGTCTGACTTGCTGCGTTTCTGGAACTCGGCGTCTTTCTTGTAAGAACCCTCGGACAACTGTTTCTGCGCATTTTGACGGGCAGCAGAAAATAGTTGTGGCATATCTGCCTCTTGCGGGGCATTGTCGCCAGAGATGCTGATTTGCATCCCAGTTTCTTCGTCTTTTATGTTAAATATTGGCATATTAAATTACTGTTGCACTAGATTTAGTTTACAAAGGTGTAGCGACCGCTCGATGTTTCTACTTGCTGACCAGAAGCGGCTGAACCGCCTTGGGCAGCGCCAGAGCTAAGATCGTCTCGACTAGAGATCTTGAACGCTTCATTGGCATCCTCCGCTCCATAATCTGCGACAAACGCGTCGTAGATGTTTAGCATAGCCTCATTTCGCATATCAATATATTGCTTGAGGTTTTTACCAAACTGCTCTGGGCTTTGACCAATCTTCAAGTTACCGACAGCACCCATAAGCAGGTCAAGCTCTCGCTCAGACACCTGACCAAGTGCTCCGCCAGTCTTAGAGGCATTACGCATTTGTTGAAGCGTAGAGAATGCAGCATCAGCTTGCAACGTCTCTACGGTAGCCTTTTGGTCATAAGCACCAGTTCCAGGGATTAGCCCCAGTAGCGCCCCAGTTGCCCCACTTGTGGTAAAGCCAATGCCTTCGCCAGCGCGAGCTGCCTTTTCCATGACATTTTCATTTTGACGCAACGTGTCTCTGACAGCGAATTTAGCAGCGTCTCTTGACTTGATCTCAGCTCTAGCTTCGTCTTCCCGCTCTTTTGTTTCTTCGTAGTTGAACTTTTTAACATCAAAGTCGAATTTATCAGAAGAAAGCTTTTGCTCGAACGTCATGCCGCCTAGTGGCTTTCCAGTCTTCAAGTCAACTCCGAGGGAATTTGCTACCTTCTGGCCTCGCGCAACGTCACGGGGGCTTGCGCCTCGTGCATTGGCCTTCGCCATGTCCGTAAGGTCTGCGGTGCTAGCCCCTTCTCCAGTAGCCATTCGACGACCACGATCCGTAGCATCAGGTCCACGAGCTTGACCAAACTGCTGTGCTGCTCGTTGCTCACGATCCGCCGATGCTTGCTCAAAACTAGCCTGACCTGCTTCAATGTTTGCTTGACGCGCCTCTGGTGACTCAAACTGCCGCAATCTACCTTGGAAGTCTGTCCCTTGGAATGTTGTAGCTTCTGGAGTGTCTTCGCCACGCATATATTGAGAGGGTGTTTGGCCTTCAAATTGAGGAGTGAATCCAGCAAGACCGAAATCTCCGCCAGTTTGTCCGCCAGTTTGTCCTACAGTTTGTCCGCCAGTTGCATTTGGTTGACCTCCTTGAGTAATAGTTTCTGGTGTCAAAACATCTGCCCCGTTGACAGAAAAGCCTGCTACTGACGCTGGTGTTGCCATTTCAACTTCTGGTGTCTCGCCAAAGCCCATGATATTCGGATCTCCAGCGTTTTCTGGTCGTCCAAAGAAATATGTGCCAGCTTTTTGTAAATCACTTTTAACATCTTCGCCGCCAGCGATTCTTAGCAATCTAGCTCGTTGAGCTGGGTCTGTAGGTTGTGTTTCAAGGGTACGCTGTGCTTGCTCCTGCGTAGGGCTACCAAGGAAGTAGTCGAACACTTTTGATGCAGAAAGGTTTCCTATCCTGTCACCAATGCTAGGTTCTATTGCTGCTGTTTCTGGTGCTGCTTGTGCAGTTGCTACTGGCGCAGGTGCTTGCATGGTGTTCGTCGTTTGCTGACTTACGATCTGGTCGTCGGGGACACCAACAGGGAATCTTTCAGCGCCCTCTCCTTGCACCTCAAAGCCTCCAATCATGGGGACTGCGCGAGGGTCATTAGCAATCGTAGGTCCAACTTGTGGCTCTGTTGGGACTTGCATGGTAGGTTCTTCTTGCGGTTGATTATATTGCGGTCCGATCGCATATTGACCTAGCACTTTTTGAAGTTCGGTTGGTATTGGTGGTTTTGCCATAATGTTATTGTATCACAAGGGTTAAGTTAAGGAAATTAGTAGGTGTAGAAGTCAATGCTGCTGGGACCAGATGCGCTAAAATTGTATTGGTCGTCAACAAACCTATCGAAGCAAGATTGAGGTATTGGTAAGATACTACAATTCGGATCGTTGTCGGCGGTATAAGTATATGCATAAGCGTATGACACTTGTACCCCAAGTTCTTGAAAAACAATAGACGGCGAATTAACTTCACCAGAGATGCCGTCGCCCCCTGGCGTGGATTCTTCTTGTATTATTCCGATTTTTTTAACCACGAAATGAAAGCCGTCTACAACTTGATATCCAGTTTCTTCTCTGTGAAAATCCTCATTTATGTCATCATCGTTATTTAAAAAATTAGAGACAACGATCTCAGCTCTACTAGTTTCAGCAACTGGCCCATACTTTTTTGAGGAAAGTTTTAAAAAATCAGATACCGTGTATCCTAGTAATGTATTTCCATTATAAATGCCGTAAACAATGTAAGATTTTTCATCAAGTTCCAATTCCGCCGAAGATACAGTGTTTTCATCCTGATTTACGCCCTCAACGTTTTCAGCTTTTAAAATTCTTTTTGCTCCCCCGCCACAAACTCTTTCAATTGGCTCAAGAACCCCTGCTGAACTTGCGTCTGCGCTAGTCATTCCAGAAATACTTCCATTCCAGACCTCAGTGATAGGTTCGTCAATTGGGACAAGTCGAGAAGTCCTCCTCGACAAATCCCCAGACGAGGAAGCACTTAGACCATTAAGCTTAAACTTGCTCCAGTAAAGCTTCATTGCTAGCTCCAGTGATTCATTTACTTTTCCCGCAAGAGCCGCCCCCTCAAAGCCAGCGTAATTGTCAGCATTAACACCGCTAAGTGTTGTCCACATTATGCTGTCAGGCAGGCCACTTATCTCAATCTTGCCCACACAAAACGGAAAGCCGTTACCCCTGCCAAGTGCTGTAAATGGAGTTGCGGTTGGCATTATGGTGCGTTTATTGGAAAGTTAGCTCCTTCACTCGCTGCGTAAGCTCCAGTGCCAGAGTCATAAGGAATGTCTATGTAGTAAGGAGAACCATTGATGCAGATAAGGACAGAGCCATCAAATACACCACCACCACCACTATTACCGTCATCCGACGAGTCTACATTATCAATACCATCGTCCTGAATTGTGCTGCCAGCTCCAGATTTATTGAATTCTAGGCTTGTGTCAATGTCCAAGAGAGCAGCATTATACTGTTCTTTTAATTCCCTTTTTTCCGCTGTGTTATCAAGGGTGTTTCGGGTTTCATTGTATTTTTTTTTAAGTTCCTTGGCTTTGTCTCGACGTTCCCTGCGCAACTTACCCGCAGCGACACGAGCCTTGGATGCAGCATCACGATCATCTAGG
>Ga0099847_1000539_pt1 | contig 12882 bp, 15 predicted proteins | sample CB_VirMetaG_2_FD_78178 | JGI IMG/M metagenome (GOLD analysis project Ga0099847, IMG submission 78178) | Freshwater to marine saline gradient viral communities from Chesapeake Bay - CB_1504_2 Viral MetaG | ecosystem: Environmental > Aquatic > Marine > Coastal | place: USA: Chesapeake Bay...
CGCCATTCTTAAAAGATATGAAAAAGTTTAAAGAAGAGGGTGAGAAAGAAAATGTAAGGTATTGTTGTCAGAAAGGTATTAATGTAATTGATACAGATGTCTTTAAAATAGGTCAGAATTGCGGATACTTTATACCTAATAAAGAAGTAGCACAAATGATATTGAGTAATATTCCCAATGGGAAAAAAGAAAGAGCAATAGATACCGAATATATTGCTCTTCAAAAGAAAGGTAAGATTACAAAGTTCATTTATCCTGCGATTGTTACATTGTATATAGCAGATGCGAAAAAAGGATTCACATATTCTACATATAAACTCTACGACGATCAGTGGCTATATTAGTCCCGCCAATGCTCTTCCCCAAATATCTTCTTCAGCAGGTTGACCGAGAGCACGCTGAACCTGACGCTGAACTTGTAATTGCTGAGCCTCTTCTACTTGTTTCTTCTTCTTTACTTCTTTTCGTGCTTTTCTCTGTATATCATATTTTTGGATTCCTTGTTCTACAATCTTTGAAACTTGGTCTTCTGTGAATAATTGTCCCTGCTGTTGTATGACTTGTTTTACTTTTTCTTCTTGCTTGATTTTCGCTTTAGATTTAGGGACATCTTTTCCTTCTTCTTTTAGTTTTTTAGCTTGTTCTCTTTTTAATTTCATCTTTTCTCTAGCATCTGCTAATGCTTTCAATTGTTTATCACTGGGAGGTTTTCTTTTCTTTTTAGGTTCTGCTACAGGCTGTATCTGAGGAGTTCTAAATACTTCTTCATTCTTTAGTTTTCTCTTAGGTTTCACTACTGGTTCAGGTTCTTCTTCCGTATCATCTCCCATTATATCTTCTTTCATTTCTTCTCGTATAATCTCTTGATCTTCATCAAACGGATCTTCTACAGTATCTTCTATATCTACAGTAATAGCTCCTTCTTTGTCATCCGCTTTAGATACAAGAGGATCGCCATAAGGTTCTTCTATCTTTTTCTCTGGTTCAGGAGGAGGCATAGTAACATCTGGTAAATAATTAGAAGACATCTTTTATACTTTATTTATATTTTATTTGTAGATATTTTAATTTTATTTTGATTTATTGTAAATCATTGAAATTGATTGTAAATGGTGTAAAAAGATATCTTTTAGGGGAGGTTGTTTTTGATATGTAAAAAATGCTAAAATGTTGTATCGTCACCCCTTGATTATTGGTGTAAGGTAATGAATTGTTGGTTTTGATATGTAAAATATCCCAAAATATGGGTGTTTTTAGGGTCATTGTTGCTTTTTTTTCAAATTCAATTCTGCTCTAAACTAGTAATGAAGATATTTCAAACTTTTTCATTTTATTACTATTATGGTAATGATAATGTCATTACTATTAATTGACCTTTTTCAACATTTTAAAAATAATTTAGATTACTAAGGAATAAAAAAATAAACAATATAATATTTTTACTATAAGACAATCAATAATTTTTCAAAAAATTCGTTTATGGATAGGGTAATATTTAAAGTTATCATACATAGGAAATATTAAAAGAAAAGAATGGATCATATACATAACAGCACGGTAAATGAAAAAAAAGCGAAAACTGAAAATGCTGAAAAAACGGCAACAATCAAGGGGTCTGAACCAACCTCTGCTCTGAAAAGGAGAAAGAGTAAGAAATATTTTCAATCAGGCATACGAATACCTAAGATTCCTGAGCAGGGATTGTTAATTATGAGGTATGGCTATCCAATCAAAATATCATTTGATTGACGATCTCTTTTCATTTTTACAACTTTCAGGGATCCGAAAACACCTTTTAAAAAATCTCAAACAACTTACATTAAAAGTGAAAAATATATTTAAAGATTTATTAATAATACAAGTATGGATTACTCCGACAATACACCCACCCCCGCACAAGCATCTCAGTTCACACTCTCTGAATTCCAACGATTAGCTAACATCTTTCTTGAATTTTATCAAGAGGGAAAATACTCTCTTGAGAGCATTGAAGATGGTGAGTCTACTCACAACCAACGCAAGTCTATCAAGAATGATTTTAAAGACCATATATTTGGCGATAGTAAGTTCCGTAAGGCACACGGATCAGATGCTAAGAAGAAGTGGAGCAGATATACTGAAGCACTCTTCAAGGCGTTGCTTGAATCCGATATTCACAAGTATCTTGATATGCGAAGAAAGTATCGTTCTGTAAAGAAGGAATTAGATCAACTCAAAAATATTTCACCAATTGTGAAACAGAATGAGATTGATTGTGAAGTTCGTAGAATACTTCCTATAAAGGTAGAAGAGACAATTAAAGAAAGGATAGAATTGGTTGATAGAATGAATAATCGTATACCAAAGTATCAGGCTATCATAAACAGACAGAATGAAGAGATTGAAATTCTAAAAGAAAGAGTAGAAAATTCTGTTGATAGGAATGAACTACTTGACGCTCACGCAGAGACCTTACAATACAAAGAATTATATTACAAAGCAAAGGCTAAAGCAGATAAAGTAGATGTTAAAGACTCAGCAGAACGGCAGAAGATTTTAGAACGAATAAGGAAATTACAACAGGAGTTAGAAGAATCTACTTAGATTTCTTCTTATCAAAGACATCTTTTTCTTTGACTCTTTTCTTATCAACTACTTCTTCTTTTATCTTATACTGACAATCTCCGACACACGACATATCCGCTGGTTTCATTTGTTTTCCTTCGGCTTTTTTTCCATTTCTAAATTTTTTCGGCATTTAGTATATATAATATTTTTTTTATTTGAATTATTTTAATATATTTAGTATTAAAATATGTCATTAGTAATTACATCATCTTCTCAACAGGAATACGATAAAGATAGCAAAGTTAAGATTGGACTTGAAAATCCAGCATCTTATCAGAACTTCCTTAAGTCTCCTCTTATTGTAGAAAAAGATAGTGAGGTCGCTCTTGTATCACTAAAATGTAATCGTGATGAAGATACAATTGAAATTAGGGGGGGTCAAGGTGAAGGCTTCTTTGTATATTGGGGGGCAGAAGGATCCGATAATTATGTAAATGAAGAATATCCTCATTCCTTAGATGATATCAATACACCGATGAGAATTGAACTTGTTGAAGGAACATATACTCGTCGTAGTTTTATGAACCATTTACAAGAAAGACTTGAAGATGTTATGTTGAAAGCATACAAGGAAATACAGAGCATTACTGTTTCAGAATATATTGATGCTAGTAATATTTTTCAGGGTTTTAAGATAGATTTTAGACAGGTAGAAAGAGGAGATGCTTTTACAGATAAACCATCTGCTTCAGAATTCGGTGCTTTTATTGACGAGAATACATATATTAATATCTTTGATGAGGACGAATATCTACCAGCACAACATACAACAAATTTCGTCGCATCTGCTTCGGGAACAAATGTATTGATTACTGGATACAATGCTGGTGTCACAGAAGGATTAGCGTGTGATGTTATTGGTAAAGCACATCCTCTTTCACAAGTAAAGTCTAAATGTGTGATATACTTCAATGGTTCATCGGCAGGTGATGTAGAAGATGGCTATACATTGGGTCTTGTTCGTTCACAGGGAAATACTACTGGAGCAGTTCAAAATGATTTTGGGACTGTTGGAGGTATTGGAAATGTATTAAATGTTGACGCTTCTGTAAATAAACCTCCAGCATACGATGGTGAGGAGGATGATGTTCCTCCATTCTTTTGGGATGTAGCATTCAATTGGGCTCCGGGACAAGACGGTCAAGTCATACATTGTATTAATACGAATGATGAAGGAGATACAGATAGTCTTATGAATACAATTACATTACTGAAGACACCTACGAATGCTTCACTCCAAGCTAAGTTCTGGGAGGCGGTAGTATTTGAAATCACTGGTGAAAAGATAGATGTAAAACTAAAACAAACTGGAAAAGAGGTATATGATACACTTGTATCATCAGGATCTACTACATTTGGTGAAAGAGTAAAACCTATCGGAGTTACTTGTAATCAGTTGTATCCTAAAATTGCTATACATAATAATGATGATAAAAATCCTGGGACTGCTTGGCTATCTACTTGGAATGGTCACGAAGCATTAGGATATTATGAAAATAACTATTTTGGTTTAGTAGGTTTAGACTATCCGGATGAACCTAGTGAGGAATATAAAGAAGTCTATCAGAGAATAGATTTATCAAGTATTTATGCTACTGGTGAGATATTGACACGAGATGCGGATGGTAATGTTCAGGATTATGTATATAAGGGAGAACTTGCTGGACACAAAGGTATAGATAACAAATATGTATTAATTACAAGTGAATTCAATGATAAAACAAATAATCCTCTATACTTTACTACACCAGAACAATCTGGGATGGTTACAGAGGATGGAAAACTGGGAGATATTTTAGGATTTCCTGCTATTATGGATCAGACAGAATATGGGACAGCTACTGATAGTGGAGCAGATGTTGTATTTCAGTCAACACGATTACCTGATTTTGTTCCCCAAGATAGTATGTTCTTGCGATTAAAAAATATGGCTATTAATACATACAATGCTAATAAGCAGAGTATCTCTAACATTATTTATGCTTGTCCTAAGTTTGACTCTCAGGGTAATACAGGAGGATTGCTCTTTTATGAAGCTCCTGAGCGTGTCTATGTAAAACTGAATAATACAGAAAAAATGATAGTTAATTCATTAGATATTGATATTGTCAATGTTAACGAACAAGTGATAGAAAGTTTAGTAGGAAATACATTAGCAGTCTTACATTTCCGAAAGTCTAAATAATTATTTATCAGTTACATATATAAGCTTCTGGATCGCCTGAGAGTGTCCTCTAGTCTTAGCAAACTTCGCAAGAATCTGATCATACTTTACTGCTTTATCTAAATCTCCATTTTGGAGAGCATCATTGTAATTGATGCCTGCCTCTTGAATTATAATCTTGTAGAGAAGTGTAGAACCGATACTCTTCCCTATGAGCTGTTTAGAGATCTTCGTCATTATATTTGTAACAGTGTAGTTAGACCACGGTTCATCTGGTGTCTTTGTAAGATAGAATAGATGATCTCTACCTTCAATGTCTCTTGTTTTCTTTAAGTCCCTCAGCATCTTGATGAGTGCTTTATCTTCAATATCATTCAACTTGACACCATACTTTTCGCTTGTCTTGTATGATGTGATAGATAGAAATATCTTCTTAGTTCCAACGACTACATAATTGAACTCAGGTTGTTTAAGTTTCTTGTAGTCCTTCATATTGATGAACTTGAGTGTAGCATACTCGTTGCGACTTGGATGAAGAACATATAGTCTCATCAGAACTCTAAGATTCTCTAAATCTATAATCCTCCACTCATCTAGGTGTGTTTTAAGAGGTTTATCGTTGATTATCGTGAGTTCATCTTCTATCTTTACCATATAGTCTACAAGATCCTCATACGATATCATATTTTCTTCTTGATTTTCTGTAAGACTCTTACCTTTTTGATATGCTCCAATAACTTTGTCGTCAAGAACCTTCTTTACTTTAAAATATTCCTCAGAAAGTATGTGCTCTTCAATAAGATTGAGGTATTCAATGATCGGTGTCAGAACACCAATCTTTGTAGCATCTGAGGGCTTCTTTGGATTACCATCCTTGTCTTTTCTTGTAGTAGATCTCTCTGTGATAAATTTCAATACATCTCCAGTGTCTTTGAGAAACTCCCAGTTTGTGAACTCTTCTTCTTTGAACTTCCCATAATTCTTGGTGAGGGCAGATAGCCTTGAGGCATATGCCTCATTAGTAGATTCTCGGCGTGAAACCTTCTTCGCGAAAACTTCCTTCAGTGTTGCCTTATCCATTATAATATTATTAGATTATAATTTTCGTAATCTAACCGTCAAATTTTAGTTTTTTTGACATTTTGAATTTACACTTTTTGAGTAAAATTTTATAAATTTGACAATTGGTTGAAAATAGAAAGCATTACAAAACTAAGGGAAATGGAGAACCTACAAAAAATCGTAGAACACATTGACAATCTGAAGGAAAAGCTCACAGATGGTGAGTATAAAGCTCTTATGGATGACCTTGGACTATTACATAAGAAGAGAGAGATTTATGTGAAGGTGATTCGTATCAGTTGTCAAACGACTTTCTATACGGAAACGATGAAAGATGATGATGGTCAATGTGAGACAGAATTATATAGTTCTATAAACAATTTTAGATATGAAGTCTGTAATAGAGATTGTGATTGTGGAGAATGTATGAGAGAACCATTGAAAACTGTAGAAGCCAAAAGTGGTCTCAAAACCGAAACAAAATGGATGAAAGTTCTTGATGGTGAAGAACAAGAAGCTCTTACAAGAGATGATTGTATTGGTGTTTGGATATTTAATATGTTGAAAAAAAGTAAAACCTATCATACGAACGGATATATCCTTGTATATCTTGAAGACAATGAATAAGTTATTTAAATCCAAATCTCTTCTTATAATTAGATATATTAGTTCTTAGAGATGTGCTCTCGCCCCATAACAGATACCACGATAAATAACCACTACGAGTCGGATCACGAGTCTGAAGATCTTTTTTATGCCTTGATCGGTATCGCGCTCTTCGGTCTTTGTCCTTTGATAATAAGTAATCAGTCATCCCAGAGGCTCCAAAATGCTGTGTTTTCGTTCTTCGCGAAGAAGAATCTGTAAAGACAGCCATATATTTCTTTCCACTTTTATTACTTCTTTTTACTACCATCTTATCATATTTTTTAGCCATTTATGAGGTTACATATAAAATTTTTTTTTATTTAATAATAATATATGATACATCCATCTCATTCTCGTAAAGATTTAATAGAAGTCTGTGAAGTATTCAATATAGAATTAGAAGATTTATATGATCTACCAAAGATATCTTTACTGTCGCTTTTAGAAGCCGAATTAGATACAATAGAATACATTGAACCTGAATATGAATACTATTTTGTAAATGATATATATGAACTCAAAAGATATCTTTTTGAACCCAATCAAACTAAGAACATTACAATAGCAACGAAAGAGAAAGTCATCAAAGATAGTAGACGAATAATATCATATTGTCAATCTGGTTACGAAATATTCCCTCACTTTCAATCTAAAGAAGAAGTATATGAATGTGCTAAGATAGTGGCTCAGCATTGTGATATCTCTACTTGTAGAAGAGCAATAAAATTAATCAATGAAGATAGAAGTATGTCTGATAGAATAGAACCTGTATTATCAAACCGAATAAAAAAACAAATAGAAAGAAAAGAGTTAGTGAAGAAGAAAACAAGAGGACAATTTAGAAGTCGTAAAGGAAATTTTGAAGTGAGCTTTGATTAATTTTCAGGAACCATCTGACCAGTTTTTCCAGACCATTTTTTATAATTTCTGTAACCGCGAGAATAAGGTAGAACCTGTGTCTTAGGTTTGAATTCTATTTCATCACCTGCGATATAGGAATAATTTCCTCCTGCTTCGTAATTACCAGCCCAGTTAAAAGACCCACTCTGATTAACAACATCTACATTCTTGATAGGTTTTATCTCAATTCCCTTATCTGTGAATGATACAATTTGACCTGCGACTGCTTTGGAAAGTTTTGCTGGATACTTCCCTGTGTAATATTTTGTGAAAATCCAATCTCCCACCTTAAAATTCTTCTTAATGAGTTCTTCTTCCTCTGCGAGATTTCCGCTTTTTTTAGAAACAGTTTTATCAAATTCTTTATCCATCTCTGCCCTAAAATCCCTAGCTAATGTTTTCCAACTTTCAATATCTTTTTGTTTCAATCCAAGAACAACTCGCTTAAGTGTGTAGTAATCAAACCCTTTCTTTTGAACTTTCATTCTCTGTTTTTCAAGAGCCTTCATAAAAGCATCTCTAGTTTTATTTATCCCCCAACTTTTAGGATATTTTGGATCATTTATTACATTATAAAATGGTTTATATGCGACACGCACATCTATATTTCTATCTGAAGACTTACCTGTTTGTTTTCCGACCTCCCCCATAACTCCCAATGCCTCTATTAATGTTTCTTTATCTAGAGCAGGAGTGTCCTTCGGTGCTTCCTTCTTCGTAATTTTCTTTGTGTTCAGTGCTGGTTTAATAGTAATCTTGCCCCCTGAACCAACCCCTTTTTGCTGAAGAAGTTTACTTTCAGATGGTTTTACTTTCTTCGGTTCTGCCTTCTTAGCAGGCTCTGCCTTCTTAGCAGGCTGTGCCTTCTTCGCCCTTGTCTTCTTCTCTTTTGCTTTTTCTTCCCAGTGACCTAGTTTCTTGAGACCTGCCTGTAGTTCAGCCTTTTTAAGTCCCAATTTTATAAGTGGATGATTCAGTTTTTTTGCTCTGATGTAAGCTCTCATCTCACCAACAGTAGAATTCTGATTTGGTTTACTCATATTTTTATATTTATACATATAAATTTATTTATTTTTATTTTTTTAAAATCTCTGTAGTTCGCCACTACTATCAAGAAAACCAATTGCCTCAGCACTTTCAGGATTTACGATGAACCATTGTCCTTCCTCATCATCCCATACCTTCATATATTCATCTCCGTCAATATAATACTCTTTCGCTTCCTTTGATTCTGCTTCTTCAGCAGGATCAGTTATTCCAAACTTTCTTCTTAGCTCAGGATCCATAGGAGCATACATTCTTTCAAGTTCATTGTATTTTTCAAACAATCTACTACGCTCCCGACTAACTTTTTGGGCTACCTCGCCTGCTACTAATTTATATCCCTCGTGATCCACAAAACCATACAAATACTCTTTGTCATACATTCTAGCCTCTGTTACATCATATAAATCAAACTGTTTTAATAAAGACATATTTAATTTAGGTTCTTTTTGAGGAGTTTCACCTTGAGGAGGCTTTCCAAACTTGTCAATCATTTTATTAATCTTATTCCTCCAAGAAATCATAGATCCTACATTATCTTCAAATGTTTCTCTTATCTCTTTACCTACTTCAGGATATTTTTCTAGTAAATATAATTGCCTTTCTCGCTTACTCATAGCTTGTTGTTTTTTAGATTCAATTATATTTTTTTCCTCCCACGATAACTCTTTAGGTTTTGGCTCTGGTCTTTCACGAGGACTGTATAGCTGTGGATATTGATCTACATGCTCCAGTGGATTTACTTTCCCATTTTCAATATAAGCCACAGTGATATCTTCTTTATCAGACATATACCATACTTGATCCTCTTCGTCCCATTTAGCTGTATACATTATACCTCTATATATGTAAGGTTTGTCTTCTTTTGATTGAGAGTCCTCAATAAGTGATAATGGTTGTGTTACCTCTTCAACTACTTTACTCTTCTGAATTTCATCCTTGATTGAGACAGATTGTAATGTTTCTGTTAACTCATAAACCTGTGGATTTACATTAGGCATTGAAGATAAATCAATAGTCTGTAACATTGATGGTGGTTTAGGTTTCTTATTCTTTACTACAGTCTTCTGGAGAGGCTCACTAGATTGTTCAGGTAATTTATCCTTATCTACAAATCTTACTTTACCACTATCAACCATCTGAAGTTTCCATCGCTTAGCTCGGTTTGCTTCACCACCAATTATCTTAGCTTTTTGATCTCCGTATCTAGCAGATTTAACGGTTATAATATCACCAACTTTTACCATTTATTAATGTAAATAAAAAAATTTATTTGTGTAAATAAAATATCTTTTTATATAAATGGATTTACCTGAAGTATCTATCCTGACACCTGTTTATGATCGTAAAAAGTTTTTACCTCTTATGATATCTAATATGATAAATATACAATATCCTAAAAATAAATTAGAGTGGGTGATACTTGACTCTTGGTCTAAAGATGGGAAAGTAGCTAAACCTCTTTTTAAGTCTGAAGAAGAGATTATACATTATAGTAAAATTATTTCTATTCATATAAGATACATTTACAGACCTGAAGCAGTATCAATCGGCAAGAAGAGAAATATGTTAGTGAAAGAAGCAAGACATAAATATTGTATAAATATGGACTCCGATGATATCTATTTACCACATTACATTTTGTATTCTGTAAGAGAACTAATCAAAAATAAAAAAGAATGTTGTGGTTCACCACAAATGCTCTTTGTCTTTCCGAATGATAACTATAAGATAACAGGAATCAATTGTCCTTCTCTCCGACAAATTCATGAAGCCACGATGTGTCATACTAAAAAACATCACAAGCGGATGGGAGGTTATGCTACTAACTCACAGGGTGAAGGTGCTAAGATGATAGATGGATGTAATGAGAAGGTCTTTCTGAAAACAGATATTACAAAATGTATGGTATGTGTGTGTCACGATAATAATACGATTGATAAGGACGGATTCAATAGAGATGATATTACAATTGGAGATATAAACTTAAGTTCTCTTCCACAGTTGGAGGTCTTAAAAAAAATCTTTAGTTAATTTAATATTTTATAGATATAAATTACAATGGATGAAAAATTACAAAAAGATATCTTTAATGTTTTACAGAAGCATAAGCGTTTTGATCTTATTAATATGATACTTACTCTAATAGATGATATTGACTCTGATTACGAATCTGAGGAACAAGACGAACCTGATGAAGAATATTTTGAATGTGGGGCTATACCTGAAGATGCTTCATATTGTATTAGTGATGACGGATTTTACTACTTAAGTTAAACGGATCTTGGTGCTCTTTCTCTTGGTGGAATCTTGTCGGGATTTTCGTGTTTATGGTTATTTAGCCAAACTTGTTGACGACGATACTCCAAAGGATCAGACCGTAAAGTAACGGTTATAAGAGGATTTTTACAGGGAACCTCCCCACGATTTTTCCTGCGATCCTGTGTTGGGTCATAGACTTCTGCTTCTGGATTTGCGACGAAATAGCGATATTGTTTGTCATATTCAGCACGATTTTCACAGGATCTTACTGTAATCTTGCGTGTCGTGGGTGTCGTCTTCTTCGTCCTGCTACCGCCTTTAGGTTTTGGAGCATAGACTGTTGCTTCTAGATTAGTCCTGAACCATCCGTATTGCTTCATCCACTCTTTTGGATTATCTTCTCTCTTGAATGGTATTTTGGATGGGATACCTGTATTCCCATATACCTTATCGGTTTTCTTTACATAATGTGCGTATCGTTTTCTCCCCAGAGAGTGATAAGCGCGGAACTCTTTGAGATTGTTGAACTTCTTCACAGCATTCAGTTGCCCTCCGACACCCTTCGTCAACTCTCTGAACTCCGCGAGGCACTCGTAGAAATCAGCCATTGCTCTCTGTATGTGGTTTAACATTTCAACCATATCTATTTCAAATTTATATTCAAGAACTGTAAATTCAAGAAGAACACTGATCCATTTTCTCTCTCAAGTATAACACGAAGCTCATACGACCTTCTCCTTTAAGAGGATTATTACAGTGAGCCTCGTGAGGATTAAATAATAATAAATCCCCTTGTTCTACATTTACTGCTATATGATATTCTGGAAAGATTAACTCCCCACCAGTATAGTCTCCAACTTTCTTGATTGTGAAACAAGTAAGACCCTCTTTACAATCTCCTTTATCCCTATGACAAGCAGTCCTAAAATCACAATTAATCGTGAGTGTTGAGAAATTAGTCTCTGGAATGACATATTCTTGAGGACATCTTTTATACTTTTCATATTGTAATAACCATTTATCAGGGACATAAGAAAAATACTCATCACTGATATATTTACATAATGGGAAAATACTTTTATATGCTTGTAAATTATGCTTCGTCCAGTGAGTCAATCTACACGGATGTTGTGGACTCTTATCAAATCCACCTATACTCTGAGATGTTACAGAATTACTCCTTGCTCTTTTAGATATTCTACCATCTTCATATCTGAATAATGATGAATGTTTATTATGGCCTTCAGGTAACGGATTACCATCTTTATCACAAGGACACTCTGGCTTCTTCTTCCAACTTTCCATACCTCTTCTGATACCTTTCGCATTTACTATTCCACCAGCAGATCCTCTATTGTAAGATAGTGTTTGTGAATGTTTTATTATCTTTGGATCTATATTGTATAGTTCATCAGGTATTCTATTCTTCTTTAATGAAAATATTAATACACCAGAATCTTTATCGTAAAGATCACAATCTTGATTTATTATCTTAGCTACATCATAAAATTCTCCTATGATAGCATTATCTATTTTCGGTAAAAAAAGTTCCATATATTATAAAAAAGATATCTTTTTCAATCATTTAATTTACAAAAAATGAAAGTAGAATAAAAAAATTTATAGAATGTTAGATGGTTACAAAATTGATTTACAAAGTGTCAAAAGATGTCTTTTCTACAAGATTTCACCGATTTTGAGTTCCCCCATACCTGTTACTACCCCCTCCATTGAAGCATTAATCTCCTCCCCATTCTGAACCTGTAGTTTCGCCAAATCAGTCCCCATTTGAATAGTAAATATCTTCTTCTCCTTGAGAGCAAGTGCCTGAGCCTCTGTAGCCCTGCGACAGGTGTGAGTCCCCTTATGTTTCTTGTTATACCATTCAATTGTCATACACCTCTTACACAGAGGACACATTGTGTGAGTATTGTCATCTGGATCATTAGCACGGATGACCTTCTGTGCTTCTGAGAGCCTTTCAGCCATTGTCTTGTGATCCGTCCATTTCTTACCGTGAACAATCTGTGTCTCCTCGTAGTCACAAACAGCCATCATCTCTGTCATACAACTGAAGAGGTTGGTGTTGTTGTCTGGTGAAGCAAGTAGATCGTTGATTTTATCGTAGACCTCTTCGGGGATATCATCTTGATGAGCCATCAATGCTTCTTGAATAGCAAAGAATGATTGAAGAG
>Ga0099847_1000542_pt1 | contig 12845 bp, 20 predicted proteins | sample CB_VirMetaG_2_FD_78178 | JGI IMG/M metagenome (GOLD analysis project Ga0099847, IMG submission 78178) | Freshwater to marine saline gradient viral communities from Chesapeake Bay - CB_1504_2 Viral MetaG | ecosystem: Environmental > Aquatic > Marine > Coastal | place: USA: Chesapeake Bay...
CATTGGGAGCTGCTCCCGTTGGATAGACCTTACAGTTCTAGTTAAATGATCGAGCTGCATATCTGCAAATACTCTCTCGCCACTCGTTACATCCTTTCGGATCTCCTCTATGTCTGTAAGCACCCCTTCGAGTGCCTTGTGTGTGTGTGTTTTGTTTTTCATGCGTATTGTTATGTTTATTTTGTTAGTGAAGATGCCATTAAAGACCCTGCACCCCTAGCTGTTCAAGCTTTTTCTTCACTTTCTGCCAGTATCTATCCGTAGCTGATTTTCTAAACCCCATCGGGCCCCCGTTGTGAGTGCGCGATAGGTCGGAGTACGTAGGCTCACGCCCTAGTCTTTTCTTCGTTGCGTACCGTGCCATGTAAGCCCTAACGATTTGCTTCGCTTTTTCAGGATCGAATGCGTCTTCGTGTGTCCAATCTTGCCTAGCGTATTCTGCTGCGTCCTGTACGTACGCTGAGTGCAGTTGCAAGCATCCATAAGCCAGCCCATTATCTCCAATAGCGTTAGGATCTCCGCTCGATTCCACCGCTATCAGTGCGGTTAGTAATAATATCCAATCAATCATTTGCTTTTCCTTTCCTGTATTTTTGTTGCCAGTAGTGACGCAAGGACAATTACCCCTGCTATTAGTCGTATCGTTTCAGTGTCCATTAATCCAGCTCCCCCCATTGGTTCGCTATCGCTAATCCTATGCCCATGTATGTCTTGCTTCTTAGCTTCCATCTATCGGGTGAAGGTGGAAGGTAGTGCAATCTTTGTTGCTCCCGCTTGGGCAGCGTGTCGTAAACTTCTTTGACATTATCTGTCTCTTTTAGTTTAGGCAAATTCCAAGTCCAAAAACCAGTGCGTTTGCTTTCAGGATGGCCGTGCTCCCAAGGTTGAGTGTAAAAGCTAGCCTTGCCCATTTCAGTGTGACCCAGCACGCCAACGGGATTTTCGAAGGCAACCCTCTTGGCCTTACGCTTGGCTAGATTCCATAGATCCACCGTCCATTGCATGGCCTCCAATCGCTTTGCGTGCTTTTCCATTCCTTGGCCGTACCATCTATTTCCACTTACCGCTAGGGCAGTGCAAGGAGGGTGTCCAATTATCAAATCAAACTCTCCGTCATCACTATCCTCTAAGAACTTCATGGCATCACCTTGCCAATGGTGTCCATCACTTGGCGATAGATCATCAGCGGGTAAGGTATCGCACGATATAACGTCGTGCCCTTTCTCTCTCATTAGTTCACGGATCGTACCGCTCGTTTCACAAAGTATTGCTATTTTCATAATGTTTTAGGTGTAAAGGTTGTGCATTTCGTCGAATCTAGCGATTTCTTCCATCACTTTTACGTCCAGCTTGCCAAAGTCAGACGCGCTCAGCGTGCCGTTTTCGTAGTGTCGAGTGATTTTCTTCTCTATTGCGTGAAGTTCAGCAAGTCCAGCAAGGTCTATCTTCCGTGCGTAGTGCTTGGCAACGTCTTTTTGTGTCTCTTTCAGTAGTGATTTCATAGTATTATTCCCCTTCGTAATGGCGTACTTCCGCTTCCTCAATTCGCTTATTAAGCCAAGGTGAAGTCTCTCTAAAATTAATTCCAATCGGATTCGCGATGCCGTGAATTCGCTTGCACTCGTTGAAAATTGAGATTGCGGCTTGTACCGTAAAAAGGTAATCGCTCATTAGCTCATCTATTGAAAGGCTTTTGAATCGCAGGTACTGATCGTAGGTTATTTTCATTTTTTATATCTCCTTTATGGTTTTTGAATAATCCGTATTGTGATGAATGGCAGAGCATTTGCAAAGCCATTTTGCCTCTCTTAAAGATAGCGTTCCGCCAGTAGTGAAAAGAGAATCTATCTGCGCGTTTTTTGCGTCTTTAAGTGTGTACTTCTTTTTAAATGGCAAAAATCCGTACTGCTTGCATTGAGAATAAAGTTTCAATTTCATTTCGTTTGTCTCCTTTGTTGGTTATTTAGTTGAGAAAAAGGCGCATGAACCGCTTTCATGGTTAGCCATTGAAACGCGCTTTACTCCTAATCTGTAAAGCTCCTCCCCTACAGATTTGCGAGCTTGAATTGAAAGCGTTTTATCTGTGAAGCGCTGAATTAGTCTTTCTTTTAGTGCTTTGTTTTTCATGTTGTTTATTGGTTAAAGGTTTACACCCCAAAACCCTGCAGCTCCACTACGGCTTGCAGGGTGTGAGGGTTTGGTTTAGGGCTTCTAGCAGCAAAGAAACTGACTTTCAGCCCATTGCGCCCATTCTTCCCCCGTAACGTCAAACCCCACTCCAGAGAACCAATCCAAGAAAACGTACTCAATCTTCCCGCTAGCGTGGAATCTGATTTCTGAGCTAGGCCCACCCCACGAAAGCTGGAATTTGTGGTACTCTATCTCCCCCCCTACGTCATCATCTAGCCATACCGTACTGAATGACAGACCGTACTCGAAAAATTCGCTTTCCCCGTCGTTTAGTTCATCGAGGGCAAATTGCTTGATGTCCTCCTTTGTTGATTCAAGGCTACGCATTCCAGCCTCCTCAATATTACCTTTTTCGTTTTCGTTTTTGAATGTGACTTTCATAATTTTGTATTGATTGAATTGATTGAATTAATTGAAAACGCCAAAAATCTAGCAAATCGGGGAAAGATAGCGATACATATTTTCAATTATTTTTAGGCAAATCTGTAAGTACTTGAACAAAGGTAGTTTACAGAGACCAATTCTAGGAAAATACCTTTAGAATCGGTTGACTGGATTGATTGAATACTGTACAATCTGAACGCAGTGAAGGGGAAACAGAACAAAGTAGCAAAGCGAATTGGTAACGAATTGGTACCCATTAAAACGTTTACGCCGATTGAATCACCAAGGAATGAATCCCCAATTTAGAAATAAAAATCGCTCCTTGATAAAATTCCCCCTTAATACCTGGTGCGCGTGCGCGCTTTAATAGAGGGGGGAGGGGGTTCACGTGCGAGTGCAGCTGTTATTATATATACATAAACCACCCCTTTAAAAATTGTTGCACTCAAGGGGTTTACGGTACGTATTGCTTGACATAATTATAATAATGTGCAATAAGGATAACGTGCAGCAAGAATTAATCAAGGAAAAGCTTTTATCTGACATAGATGAAAAGATCAAGGAGTTCGTTAAGAGTTCTGAGCTTGATGGTGTTAAGGCATTAGAAAGATATGATCCTGAGAAAGCAGCTAAGATATTGTTCCTTAGTGCTAGTGGTAAGACTCAGACTCAGTTAGTACGTAAGTACGGGTTTAAGAGGAATACTATTGTTAGGGTACTAGCTACTTACGCTGACCACTTAGGCAAATGGAGAGAACTAGGCGGTCAATTAGCGTCTTATTCTTATCTGCATATTAGTTCCTTAGAGGAAGATATGGTTCAGAAGGTACGTGAGGACATGGACTCAGGTGAGATTAAGCCTACCTTTAAGGACATTAAGGATATTAGTATAGCTAAGGCTAACTCAGCTAGAGAGGCTTTATTGGCTAGGGGTGAAGCTACGAGTATTAACCGTGAGGAAAAGGTTTACACTGACGAGGACTACAGGGAGTTAATGGAAAAGGCAAGAAACCAGATTGCTAATGATGCTATACCTGCGGATGTAGTACATGAGACAGAAGAATAAAATTGATGTCCAATCGAACTTCATGCAGTATGATGTACGAACGGACTTAAGGAACTTTTAAGTTAATAGATTTAGATAATGAATAGTACAGAACCTTCGTTTAAATTAGTTTTAAAAAACGAAATATACCCTATAGTTTTTGTCATATGGGGTGGAAGTAATGATTTTGATGACTTCGTAAATTGTATGGTAAGCGAAGGTGCTGTTGAAAAAAAAGTACGAAAGCAGGTTGGAAACATGGATAAGTGCCAAAGTACAGTAGGTTTTAGGGTAGACCAAGGCATTGTTCAAGGAATTTTTGTTAAAGAGCCGTTATCCTGGAGCACATTAGATACTTATGCTCACGAGGCTTATCACGCAGTTTATTCTTGTTTGGAGTATTTAGGGCTGGAAGGAGAGGAAGCAGGAGCTTATTTTATGGATTATTTAATAAGGTTTATTTGTAAGCAAAATTTATTAACCGAAAAACAAAATGAGTGGTAAAGGCGACAGAAATAGGGTGTCTAACTGGGACAAGTTTTACGAGGGTTACAATAGGGTATTCCGTCCTAAGGAGCCTTTTTGCACAGATGTACAGGAGTACGAAAGTAGATTTAGAGGGGGAAACATAGATTCGACGAAAGCAGAGATGCCTTCGGACGTGGGTGCGAATCCCACTTCCTCCACCATTGAAAAGAAGCCATTTAAAAGTGATCCCATTAAGCACGACATAACAAGAATTATTTAATGAACAATAACCCAGATTTAGTTCATAAGTGCTTAGACACTATTACTCCAGGGTGGCAAGCTGTTTTAGTTGCTACTGTTACAGAGGATGGATTCGAATACGATGTCTTTAATAAAATGGATGACGAGCACTTCCAGGAAAACCTAGCTGTCTTATTGGCCTTAGTTGCTAAGAAGTCCATGCAGGAGCTAGAGGAAATAGATTGGACAAATAATTAAGTTTACTGAACATCCCCTTCTGACTCCTCCTACAGCAGAGGAAATTGTCTGGCTGTACGAGAACGACCTTAATCTTCTTAAAGAGCTACACAAGGCTCATGAGAGCAGGATTAAGGCATCTGAGGACGATCCTATTCGTCATGGGTTTAACCTACCTGGATGGGAAAGAATCAAGGAGGGGTTGCAAGATTACAACGAGTGCTTGGTTCTTGGTGGTAACAGATCAGGCAAGACCACTGGGTTCGCAAAGATTGTAATGGAAGCAGTGACTGAAAGCAATGATGGTCACTTAGTATGCTTCTCCCAGAACGAAGATACTTCCATTAAGGTGCAGCAAGCAGCTATATGGGAGATGATGCCTAAGGAGTTCAAGAAGAAGACTAAGAGCATCGAGGGGTACATTAATTACAGTATGCAGAACGGGTTTACGGCTAAGAGCTTTATATTCCCCGATACCCGTACCCGTGTAGATTTTAAGACGTACACCCAGTACAGCAACAACCAGACTATCTTAGAGGGCTTTGAGTTCGGTTTCCCTGATGCTAATGGCTTAAATGTAGGTGCGTGGCTAGATGAGTACCTAGGTGATGCCTCATTGGTAAATACCCTTAGGTTCCGACTTGCTACTAGGGACGCTAAGATGGGTATAGGCTTTACTCCTATTGATGGTTATACTCCTTTTGTGGCAGAGTACTTAAAGGACGTAGAAACGCTTAAGACTCGTACTGGTGTACTTATAGATAAAGAAGTCCCTATTAAGCAGTACAGCCCATCTAGGGATGCCTCAGTGGTGTACCTGCACTCAGATGAGAACCCCTTTGGTGGTTATGAGCGTATAGCTAAAGACCTTAGAGGCAGACCAGAAGAAGAGATACTAGTACGTGCTTACGGTATACCTGTTAAGAGCATGACTTCTTTGTTGCCCTTGTTTAACACTGAGGTTAATGTATTGAACGACGAGCCAAACAAGTACGGTATGTCCTTCCCTGACATATCTGACCAGCACAGGTACACTTGTTATCAGGTAGTTGACCCAGCAGGTGCTAGGAACTACGTGGCTATATGGGCAGCAGTAAACGAGAAGGGAGACGTGTACATCCGTAAGGAGTGGCCTGACAGGGACTACTACGGAGAATGGGCTGTGTTCGGTGATCCTAAGTGGCGTTATGGGCCAGCATCCAAGAAGATAGGTTACAACGTACAGGGATATGTTGATCTGTTCGAGGAGATGGAGGATGATATTGGTATAGAGGTTTTTGAGCGTATAGGTGATAGTCGGTACTTCGCTAAGGAGAACTCCGACAACGATGACCTGTTTACCGAGTTCGATGATTGTGGAATGACCTTTATTCCGTCAGATGGCAGAATGGAAGAGATAGGCATTAGTGCTATAGACGAATGGTTTAGCTACAATCCAAACGTACCAATAGATTCCGCTAACAGACCTAGGTGCTACGTGCATGAGGACTGCGGAAACCTAATAGACTCTTTAATTAACTACAACGCTTCAGGTAAGGCTGATGAGCCGCTAAAGGACTTCTTTGATATTATTCGTTATTTGCGAATGGCGAATGGAGGCGATGGCCCTGACCACGTACTTTCTCGAAGCATGATGACAACCCGCATAGGATCAGGATATTAAATATGGCTAAAGTAAAACTAACTAAAATTGCAGATAGGTTCGAATCAAGCTTTGATTCGTTTCTTAACCTAGCTAAACGAAAGCTATCTGCTGAAATGCTTACAGGCAAGGGCAGGAACACTTGGGTAAATGAAGAAGGTCAGAAGATTTTAGTTGACTGTATGTACATTGAAGAGATTATTCCTAAGCACTTCAAAGGCAAGGTACTGGCAGAAGCCCCTAACCCTAGCTATGTATTTGCTTACATAGACGAGATCAAGATGAAAGTACCTGTGGTTATCCCTAGGAAATACAAGGGCAAGATGAATGGAAAGACAATAACCATTGAAATGATAGAAGATGTTAGAGGACGAAGTTACAGATACGTTGCATAACCTAGTTGTAGACAAGGCATTTATAGATGAGCAGGTCGATAGACTTCTTGCTTGGGAAATATTTGTTAGGACTATTAAGGGCGAAGATCAACAAGATATACCCCCATCAGAATTGTGTGATAGAATAGGTGTTCATAAGTGGTACGTAAACCACCTTCTAGAAGATATTAAAGGCAGATTTTATGCAGAGTGATTCAGTTTCAGAGTCACTAACCTACGTTAGTGCTGAGCCAGACATCAATTCCCTTCGGTACGCCTACGACCAATCAGTGGTTGAGCTTGAGGCGTACTTTGATTTGTGCAGAGAGAGTTATGACGAGCGCCGTAATTGGTGGCCTGGAAAGAGCAGAGACCTTCGTAAGCACGGTGCTGATGCTTTCCCCTGGGAGGGTGCATCTGACATGGAGAGTCATGTTATTGATGAGCGAATTACTAGGCTTGTATCCCTGTTTATGGCTTCTTTGTCTAGGGCTAATATTAGGGCTTTCCCAGTAGAGGTTCAGGATGTAGGCAGAGCTAAGATAGTTTCTAACTTCCTTAAGTGGATGATTTCCTCTGGGTACATTTCTCGTTTTAATCGTGAGATGGAGCTAGGGGCTAATTACTTGCTAGAGCGTGGATTGCTTATAAGCTACGTAGGATGGCACTCAGAGGATAGGAAGTTCCTTCAGAGGCTAGATCTTAACCAGATAGCCCAGGTAAGCCCTGAGCTGGCTGAGATGATCCTTTCGGGTCAGAACGAAGACCAGATGGTAGCTATGCTGCAACAGACCTTTGATGGCGTTACAGTTAAGCGAGCAAAGAACGCACTAGCTGAACTGGCGGACGTTGGATCTGCTGAGTTGCCAGTTGTACGCCGTCAGGTAAATGCACCAGAGGTAAAGACGTTAGCCCCAGATGGGGACTTTATCTTCCCTCCGTATGTTACTGATCCACAGCGAGCACCTTACTGCTTTTGGAAAACGTACTACACGGCACAGGAGCTAGAAAATAAAATAGCTACCGATGGATGGGACGAAGATTTTGTAGAACACGTTATTGATCGTTACCGTGGGGTTAATATAGATTCTATCGAGCGTGAGCAGGAAGGTCGTCGGTCATTAAGCCTTACCGATAATGCTTACGAAGCTGAAGAGCTAATAGAAATAGTTTATGGATTTCAACGTTTAGTTGATAAGGAGGACGGCTCTGAAGGGATATACTGCACAGTATTCCACAAGGAGTTCAGTGGTGATGGTGACATTCCTGGGTACGCAAAGTTTGAGTTGCTTAACGGCTACGAAGATTACCCAGTAGTAGTTACTAAGCTATCTGAAGACAGCAAGCGACTGTACGACACGATGACTGTCCCAAGTCTACTCAAAGGAATACAGCAACAAGTCAAGATAGAACGTGATAGCCGTATCGACAGGAATAGCCTTGCCACCGTCCCTCCAATTTTACACCCAGTAGGACAGGCTCCTACGGACTGGGGGCCAGGAAGGTACGTTCCTTATCGTCGTAAAGGCGATATAGATTTTGGGCCTACGCCTCCGTACAACCAGGGTTCACTTGAGATGGAGAAGACAATGGAGCAGCAAGCAGATAGGCTTGTTGGCCTAGATGAAGTATCTCCAATCTCACAGATTAGGAAGCAGTTCTTAGTAGATAAGTTCCTTAGCCATTCCGCTGAGGTTATATCGCAGTGCTATCGTTGCTTCCAAAGGTTCGGCCCTGACCAGATATTCTTTAGGGTTACTGGTGTACCTGATCCACAAACGTTTAACAAGGGGAACGCTGATGAGAACTTCGATGTTACAATTAGCTACGATGTTCTGAACACAGACCCAGAGAAGCAGGAAAACAAACTAAATCAAATGGTTTCCCTTCTACAGCTAGATCGCAACGGAAGGATAAATGTAGATAACTTGCTAACATTGATAGCAGGTTCAGTTGATCCAGTGCTTGCCGATGGTGTTCTTGAACCCGTTGAGGTTGCACAGGAAAAACTACTTAAGGATATTACAGATGACTTATCTAAAATTTATGCAGGTATCGAAGTTCCAGCACGTCCAAGCGGTGCTCAAGCGGCTTTACAAGTTGTTCAGCAGTACAGCCAGCAGCCTGATGTCCAGAAGCGTTTACAAGAAGATGAAGCTTTTGCTGCTCGTCTTCAGAAATACGCTGGACAATATCAGTTCGCTATACAGCAATCGCAGAACGCGCAAATAGGTAGGATTGGGACACAACCAGCACAAATGGGAGGGGTACAGACTCAGAATATGCAACAGCAATGAACATAGAAGAAGACCTAAAGACCCTATCGCACCACGAACATTTTGCAAGATTCATTCAGCTTATTAACGCTCTTCGAGAAGAGTGTATAGCTGATATGCACGAAGCTGACACAGACAAGCTTCAACAACTTTCAGGACGAATAATTACTTACGATCAGATTCTGCAAATGACTGACTGGCAGGGTCTACAAAAGAAATTTTCATCTGTCCTGTAGCATAAAAAAGATATGCTATAATCAGGCTTCGCCATCGCTCGGCGTTAAGGAGTGGAAACAATCATGTCTAACGAAGTTATCACGGTTGACGCTGAAACCGAACAAAATTCAGTCGGAAATATAACAGCGGAGGATTTTGCTATCCAACGCTTAGGACAGACTCAGGGAGAACCTGCTGAGGATACTCAGGAAGTTCAAGAGGAAGAAGTCCTAGAAGAAGCGGTTGAATCCGAAGAAGAAGTTATTCAGGAAACTGAAAACGAACCTTCTGAAGAAGAGACTGAAGATGTTCTTTCACAGTACAACTTAGATGATTTATCTGAGGATGAGCTTAAAGATCTTGCTGAAAAGCTTGGTAGTAGAGCTGTAGCTCGCTTTGGCGAACTTACGGCTAAACGCAAAGCAGCAGAGGAAGAGCTTGAGAAAGTAAAGCAATCACTACAACAAGATCCTTTAAAACGCGAAACGGAAGAAGTCCAAGACAATCCGTTTGATGACGTTAAGGATATTAAGTCATTACAAGAAAAGGCTAAGGAGATAAGTGATATTATCGAATGGGCTGAAGATGTTTTATTTGAATCAGACGATTACTCCGCTCATGACGAAGTTACTGAGCTAGATGGTAAGAAGATGACTAAAGCAGAGGTAAGATCTGCTTTGAAGAACGCTCGTAAATCTAGGGATCTTTATCTTCCCGATCAACTAAAGAAAGTTCAGAGGAACGAAACTGCTGAGTCTCTTAAAAAAGAACTTGGTAGCAAAGCCCTCAAAGAATTCGAATGGTTGAAGGAAGAGGATAATGATACCAGGAAGGCATTCCTTGGCATTGCTGCAAACAAAGACTTGCAGAAGGTATACAAACAATACCCAGTGCTGGGAGCAGAACTTCCTTATATGCTTGCTCACGCAGTAGACAGTATGTACGCTCGTAAAACTGTACCTAGTACTCCTACTAAGAAAGCAGGTAAGCCCAAGATTAATCCTCCGAAAAGCTCCGTTCCCTCCTCTGCTATGCCAGAACAGGGTCAACGAAAATCGTCTAAAGTACTAAAAGATTTATCTTCACGGTTCAAACAAAGTGGCAAAAAAGATGACTTCATTTCATTAAGAACCAAACAATTAAATAGAAAATAATAAAATGGCAATATCAAATACGTTTGATACGACAAATCCTGGTTCGGCTGTTTCCAACCGCGAGGACTTGATGGACGTTCTGACCATCTTGGCTCCCGAAGAAACTCCCGTACTTTCATCCGCATCTAAATCACGTGCAAACGCTACGTTTGTTGAGTGGACTGTAGACAGCCTTTCATCTCCCAGCACTGCTGGTGTTGCTGAAGGTGCTGACGTTACTACGTTCACTGACCAATTCAGTGGCCGCGCGCGTCTAGGCAACTACATTCAGAAGTTCCGCCGCGATTACATGGTTTCCGATTTACAGGAAGCTGTTGACTCCGTTGGGCCTGCTAAAGTAGCACAAGCCGAAGCAAAGGCAATTCGCGAACTAAAGCGCGACATTGAAGCTACTCTAGTTTCTGATAATGAGCAAGCTGTAGAAGATGGAGCTGGTGCTGTTTATAAGCTACGTGGTCTAGGTAAATGGATTCAGTCTAGTGCTCAGTCCGTAAACCCTGTCCCAGCAGCTTTCCGCACTCCTGCTGCTAGCATTCACCCAAGTGGAAACTTCACAGAAACAGTTCTCAATAACCTAATCACCTCTATCTACCGTGTTACGGGAGCTAGCAATGGTTTGACTTTGGTTGCTGATACTGCTCTTCGTCGTGACATTAGCGACTTTGCTCGCATTGGACTAGACGGAAGTTCTTCTGACCAAGGCGTTCGCAGTGTAAATTATAACGGCGATGTAGCTCAGATTAAACTTTCTGTTGAAGTTTACCAGTCCGATCATGGAATGGTTTCTATCATTAACGGAAACCCTGACTGTATGCCCGACACGGCCAACAAAGACACTGGTTATCTGGTACACCCAGAATACTACGGTATTTCTGAGTTGATCCCGATGGGCAGCACCCGTCTCCCCAATCAAGGTGGTGGCGAGCGTGGATTTGTTGACTGCGCATTGACGCTGAACGTATTCCACCCTGGAGCACACGGTAAAATCACAGCAATTAGCTAAACCATAGGAGGTACATTAAAATGGCTATTGAACTAAAAAAAGTACAAAACATTGAAACCCTAGCATTGGGATTCAATTATGAAGCGTCTATTGACTTGTCTACGCTTGGCACAACCGCTGGTTCAGCGACTGCTGTAGACATTCAAGTTGGTGGAGCCGCTATGGCTGGAGGTATCTTCGGAGCTGCAATTATTGTTGACGAGCTTGTCGTCGGAACCAGCATCACGGATGCCACTATCGCTATTGGCGATGATGGTGACGCTGATGGTTTCGTTGATGAAGTTGACGTTTTCAGTGATAGCGGAAACTTAGGCAAAATTTTTGCCAACACAGGAGCACTTTCTGTTGTAGGTTTTCATCTTGCTAGCGCTGTTGACCTCACTTACAACTTCACGGGTGAAGGCCCAGACGTTGCTACTGAAGGAAAGATTCGTCTTTTGATGAAGTACTTTCCTACCGCAGGCCAACTATTCGGATCATAATTAGTTAATAATTATTTATTAGGGGGGTTGGGCCAATCCTGGCCTCCCTTTTTTATTATGAATATTATTAAAACTCTACCAAGATATAGCGATGGAGAGATTAACGATGCCTTCATAAGGGAAATCCAAACGGGTTTTAAAATGGAGCGAGCTAAAGAGCAAGATCGCATAAATCAAGCTGCTACAGAAGCAAAAACAAATGTAGGTAAAACTCACCCTGTACTTGGTAAATGTGTTGCTAATATTCCAGCTAGAGATTACTTTAGATTAGTTAAAAATTACGGAGCAGAAACCGTTACAAGCAAAGATTTTTTGAAGTACTGGAATAAAAAACTTCCTGAGCTTAGTCCAAATAAAGCGTAATGCAAGATAAAGCCAATAAAGATTTATTTGATTTAATTTCTGCACTTTCTGGTAACTCTGATTTTACCCCAGCAGAAATATCCCAGTTGCTTGCCCTGGCAAACAGAAGGTTTTTTGAGGCTTATAACAGAACTCCGTACTGGGCTAGGTATCTTACTGTTGGCGAGGAAAGAACTATAGCAAACTCTATAGTGCCTTTTACTCAAACCAGTAAAACTACAATAGGTGAGTTCTTAAGAATACATAGAGAAGAACCTTTCTTAAGAAACTCAACTATTGATTTTGAATTTTTTGTAGAGAGTGATGGGGCACACGTTATTAATTTAACTTCATCAGATGCAACAAGTGTTTATGTTACGTACAGAAAGCCAATAACTTTACTTACAACTTTAGACAATGCTGGCACGGGAGGAGAACAAGAAGTCCCTCAAGAATATTTTTATTTTATGGCTCATGCAACTTACGCTGATTTTTTGCGTATGGATGGGCAACACTCTAAGGCAGCATTTGAAGAAGACATTGCTAATAACTATTTAGCTGAATCACTAGACAACCCACAACAAGTTTATAATAACAACACAGTAGGACACCGTATTAAAACTTACGTATCTCAACAATCACGATAAATGAACTCAAGAACCTCAAACCTATATTTAGGTAACCCGAACCCGAACGCAACAAATCAAAATCTTACAGTTTCTAGCTCTGCTGTTAGCCTTACCGCACCTCACGGAGACACTGATTATGTAATAATTGATGTGCAAGACAATG
>Ga0099847_1000545_pt1 | contig 12774 bp, 16 predicted proteins | sample CB_VirMetaG_2_FD_78178 | JGI IMG/M metagenome (GOLD analysis project Ga0099847, IMG submission 78178) | Freshwater to marine saline gradient viral communities from Chesapeake Bay - CB_1504_2 Viral MetaG | ecosystem: Environmental > Aquatic > Marine > Coastal | place: USA: Chesapeake Bay...
AAAAAATCATTCGCTGTGTGATCACCAATACCCACTGCTTGATTTTCTAATAAATCTAAAGCCATAAATGCTTTCTCTCTGTCGGCCAAAGCTTGAGCTTTTAAAGCCATCATTACTCTTGTTTTTTTCATATTCTCCAAATTGTTTTTCTTTTACGTTTAAATCTTATCAGGAACAACCCTACTGATAGTATCGTCATTTGTATTTTTCTCTTCATTGTTAAACTTTTATATTACTTGCACTTAATCCATTTCCTATCAAAGTTCAAAGTAAAACTACCGATTAGTTTATCTGATTTATCCCAGTCATTTGGTGATAATAAAGACAAGGTATTAATACCATTAAAATCATATAGGTAATAGGTATGACCAACTATTGGTTCAAAGCTCATCTTGGATTCCCATACCATTATAGAGTTAGTATACTCATTTTGTAGTTGGTGGATCATTGCTACTATATCATCCTTTTCTTTGTTAAAAACGTCAATCATTTTTTTTGAAGCCTCCGTTTTTACAAGTCCGACATTTGGTAACTCAAACTTTGGGGCACTTAAACTAGTAGGGTAGTTTTTTATGTTAGCGTCATATCCTGTATCTTTATTCCAAACAACTAAGTCGGGTGGTGTTTCATTATTTGAGTTTATATTGCACAAATCACTATCTTTTAGTTCTTTTTTACATTCATACCAGGAAGGGTTTGGTAAACCACTATAATGATCCCATAATTCCTCTTCTATTAAGTTTTTTTTACTCATATCATTTCTTAGCTCGATTTCTTAAAGTGAACCAGTTATTGATTGATACTGTCAAAGTTGCTAATAAACCTAATGTTCCTGTAAATATTAAACTTACATATTCACCCATTGCTTCCTTATGTGTAGCACAAACCATAGAGACAGATGCTAAAACTACAAACCACACCGCTGCCCAAACCCATGCTGGTATCTTTTGTATGATAAATTTATATTTTTTAATCTTATCATCGTGTACTACTCTACGTAGAGCATCCTGTAAATCTTTACCATATGCTGGGATTTGGGATTCTGTTCCGTTGGGGTTTTTAATGGTTACTTCGTACTTGAACCATCCGGGGAATGATTTGCTTTCTTTCCGTAATACTGCGTTAGTTGCTATTTTTTGATTTTTCATATTTTTATATTTTTTCAAATCTTAAAATTGGAAAAAGGAATTTTGGATGTTGATCAACTTCTTCACACCATTCACTAAAGGGACGTGCATGAAATCCTCCAAATGAAAGTGATTTGTATATTACAAGTATTTCATTTGTTTCTGAATGGTTACACAGGCATATTGTTTCGTATTGTCCGCCTTTATAATGTTGCCATTTTTCTCCGGGTTTTGGATATTCTTGTTTTAACATAATTTTTAAAATGTTTGTAATTTATATTCGTTATCTTCTGTTTTAAAATGAATGAATTCATCTGTTTTTTCTATAATTTCAGTTATAGGTTTTGTTATGTAAGTTGAGGATGGTGTGAATGGGGCCATAACTAAAGTAAAACCTATTTTTGGGTTAGAATCATGTTTTGAAATAATTTTACCATCCTTATTTCTTTCAATCCATTTCAAACCATATGCCATAGCTTTAAATTTGGGATTATTTACATTTGTTAAAATATTCACTTTAAGATTTTTTAGGTCTACCACGTTTTTCAGTAGGTTTACCTGATAAGTAAAATGTTTTCAGGCAGTAAGTATAAAATTCTTCTGTTGTACCCCCAAACTCCATTACGTGTTCTTCGTATTCTTCTTTTGTCATTACAAACTCACGTAAGAAACCACTACGCAAGGCTTTTAAACGATCTGCTTCATCTTTTTCAAAATCCTCGATTAAACGTTTTCTTCTAGCTAAATCAACCCCATTTTTTTCTAAAAGTTTTTGTATGTTTCCTTCGTATTCAGTATAGAAATCGTTGAGTTCTAACTCGGTAAGTTTTAATTGCCAGTAGTAATGGGAGAATTCATATTCACCGTTTTTTATACGGTCAATGAATTTGACTCCACGTGGTAATGGTTGGGTTTTGGTATCAAAACGTCTCCACCACCGGAATCTATTGTACGTTAGAGGTTGTAATTTTTTAATTTCTCTTTGTACTAATTTTGGATCACTAGTATCGAATAACATAACCTTTATTTTCCTTAAATATACAAAGGCTCCCTTAGGGAGCCTAGTTTTTTAATATGTTTTTATATTATCTAAATCTTTTATTTTATTTTGTAAATCTTGTATTGCTAAACCGGATTTCCTCATAGATGCATTTGATTTTTGTACTTTTTCTATTTCTTGTTGGATTCTTAATTTTTCCTGCTCAGCATAATCTGGTTGGGTAAAAATGGGGGTTTCAGGTGGTGTTGGTTTTGGTTCAGGGGGAGTAGGTGAAATTTTTGGTTCCCCATATATATTTAACTTAGGTTTTTTTTGTTCAAATGCTTGATTTGTTGCTATCACTAAAGTAATTGCAAGTGGATCAAACACAAATATAAGTAAAAATATAAACCAATTTGCTACAACTTGTAAACTAGCACCTGTAATTTCACTTACATATTGTACTGCTCCTAATTCATTCCCTTCACTAGCTTTAGATTCCATATCTAAAATCTTAATATCTAAAGAGGTAATAGAATCATTTAATATATCTATTTTAGAGGAAAGAGTATCCCTTTTATTTTGAGCTAATAAAAGTTGGGATTCAAATGTTTTTCTATTAGGATTGTTAGCTCTAATTATTATTTGTCCTGTTTTTTTATCTACATATTGAGTTGTTGTATTTGTAGAAAGTGCATTTCTAAGCTGGGATATATCTTTATCTAGTGTGGTTTGGGATTTTGAAAGATCTATCTTAATTTCCTCGTATCGTTGTTTTTTAATTTCAATATTTTGGATTTGTTTTCCCCCAATTTCCATTTTCGCTATGTTCTCTTGAAAACCAGTACTTAACAAACCATATATTCCTATAGAGGTAATTATAGAAAGAGTTACTAGAGCTACAGTTAAATATACTTTTAACCATCTATATGTTTTCTTCCAGGAATTGTGTAAATATGTTGCAATTGCAATTTTAGATACTTCTAAGAATGACCCCATTATAATTACGGGTATTGCAGCACCAACAAATACAATAGATAATCCAATAACACTATAATATGCTGCGGTAGCAGAAAGTCCTACTGCGCAAAATAATAGGAACCAAGGTAAAAAATTATTTTTCATAGTGGAAAAAATATGGAGCCTTTTTTAAGGCTCCAAGTTATTTTAATTTATTTTACAAGCTTGTTAACATATCCAACAACTCTTGTTGAGGGAACATATCAAACTTATCTTTTCTCGTATTGGTATGTGTCCAAACACCCTTTACCTTACCATAATATGCATCTGCATTAAATAAGAAAGCGTCTGCTCCTTTTTCTTTAACCAATGCCGGTAAACCAGCTCTAATATCAATCCCATCTCTTTCTGCAATAAAATGCATCCAAAGTCTTAGTGATTCTATTTGAGCATCAGAATATCTGTGCCACGTCTTATAGCCTTTAAATGGTTTTGCCAATGTTACTATTTGATCTTTATGTGCAATAGTTCCAGCATATGTTTTACCATCCTTGATGTACCCAAAGTTATTTACTTCGATTCCCACTGAACAGTTGTGCATGTGTTGAGATCCATTCTTTCCAAGATGCCAACCATATCCACCTTCAGGGAAAGCTTGTACCATTACACCATCATATTGTGTATCATTATTATTAACCTTTTGTCCGCCTAAAACAAACTCAGTTGCCACTCTTCCTCTAGTGTCTTTTCCCCAATTATTAATTGTTTTATAAGGGTTATTCCAACCAGCGGTGTGGTGTAAAAATAAGTATTCTTTTTTTGTTGGACCTTTTAAATATTCACCCTTTGGTAAGAAGTGTCTATTAATTATTAATCCATTTTCTGTTGTATAAAATCTTTCTGAATCATCAGTAGTAGCAAGCTCCATAGCATCCCAAGTTTCAGGACCTACAATACCATCAGCTGTTAATCCGTTTGAAGATTGCCAAGCTTTTACAGCTTTATCTGTACCTTTACCAAAGATACCATCAGCACTTATTTCTAAAAATTCCTGAAGTTCCTTAACTTCCTTGCCTTTTGAACCTACTTTTAATAGCATTATTCTTCTGTTTTATTTTCTATTTTTTTATTGAAAATTTTATCAACTGATGCTAATCCTAAACATCCAAATGATAGCATAGCTACGGAATGGACTAATATATCAGCAGGTTTAACATCTTCTGGAGAAAAACTATTAGCAAACATAGTAATACAAAGAGTTAAACCAGAAATAATTCCAATGAATCGTTTTGAAGAAAAATTGTTTTTCTCGTCTTGGAATATTTGTATAAAGAATTTTTTCATTATTTCTTATCAATGATAGACCATATAATACCTATAAATGTCATTGCACTACCAATAACTTCAGTCATTGCAGCTTCATCAGTTAAGCCTTTCATTACTACAATACCACCAATAAATGTTAAGGTATGTCTTACAATACCTAAAATTTGTTCTTTTTTCAATTTCATAATTTTAATTTTAAATTAATTTATTATAAATATTAAAAAAAGAGGGTGATATTACACCCTCTTAAAATTAAATGAAAAAAATTAAATTCTCCTCTTATCCTTCACAAGAAATGCAATCCGCTGTACGTTGAAGATTATCTCCTCTTAAAATACTTTCTGAGCGCATATAATACAAAGTTTTAATTCCTTCTTTCCAAGCTAATTTATGTACCTCACTAATATATTTTGGTGAATCTGATGGATCGAATGTTAAATTTAGTGAAATAGCTTGATCAATATGTTTTTGTCTAATACCATTTTGACGAATTATTTCATATGGGTTTATTTCTTTAAATGTTAAGAATATTTCTTTTTCTTCATCAGATAAAATATGATCAGGTAATCCCATTACGGAACCTTTATCTTTTGAAATTTGTTCCCAAATACTATCAATATTGTATCCTTTAGATTCAAGTAAACGCTCCAAAGTTGGGTTTTTCTTAATGAATGTACCTTTAGCTGTTTTCAAGTTAAATACATTTGCCGGGATTGGTTCAATTGAAGGAGAAACACCACCTGAAATGTTAGCATTTGATACGGTTGGTGCAATTGCTAAATGGTGAGTATGTCTTAAACCGGTTCCTTTACACCATTCTGGTTCTCCATATTCAATTGCTTGATCACGTGATGCTTTCAATGCTCCTTCTTCAATAAATTGAGACATGATTCGAGTGTATGAACTTGCTTGCAAACCTGCAAATGGAATATTTTTTTCTTGTAAGAAAGTATGCCATCCTAAAACTCCAATACCAATTGCTCTACCTTTCATAGCTGAGCGGTATGTGTTTTCCATGAATTTAACATTTTTAGCTCTATCAATAAATTCTTGTAGTACTCCCTCTAAGAACCAACATGATAGTTCAGGTAAAGTCATACCATTTTCAAACTTATAATCTTTCCATTCATCCCATCGTGCAACATTTAATGAAGATAAACAACAAATAAATGAATGTAGTGGGTCTGTATAAAGTGCTATTTCAGAACAAATATTTGTCATTGAAACATTTAAATTATTATTTTTATATGCCTCTGGGTTTGCATTATTTACATTATCCTCAAACATAATATAAGGTTCACCTGTTTCTAAACGTGTTTTAAGAACTTCTCCCCACAATTTTAGAGCACGTGGTTCTTTTTCCTCTAATTTATTCATAAAATCATCATCAATGACTACACATTGATGTAAGTTCAAACATTGTCTGTTTACATCTCCTTTTGGTCGACGAATCATCAAAAATTCTTCAATATCTGGGTGGTTAATATGTAAATTAACCGATGCTGCACCTCTTCTAACTGAACCTTGATTTGTTGCTAGGATAGTTGAATCATATATTTTTGCCCATGGAACTACACCTTCAGATACACCATTACCTGCAATTTCTTTGCCTCTACCTCTAATTCTAGATACTCCAATTCCAACTCCACCACCTTGAGATGATAAGCGCATCAATTCTGAATTTGCCATTGCAATTCCCTCAATAGAATCGTCTGTATCAATCCCAAAACATGAAATAGGCATACCTCTTTCTGTACCTAAATTGGATAAAACGGGTGATGCTAAACATAACCAATTTTTTTCTATTGCTTCATTAAAAAATGGGATTAAATCTTTACGTTTTAGTCTACGACCTGCTGCTTTACTTACTCGAGTAAATGCTTTAAATACATCCTCATGTGGTAAAAGATAACCTTGGGAAATGATGGAAATTCCTATTTCATCCATCCATTCAGGGAAGTTTTTACCCTTCACCCATTTACTTGTGTCTACGTTTAATTTGCTCATTTTTTGTTTTTATAAATCGCTCCAGTCAGCCGTTGATTTTGAATAATCTGTTACCCTTCCTGCAAAGAAATCTTGATGTGTTTTTCCACTTGTTAAATGCCCGAACCATTCCATTTGTTTTAATAGATTTGGATCAATATTATTATACAAAGGGTTATAACCTAATTCAATTAATTTTTGATTTGCACGCTCTTTAATGAAGTTTTTCAGTTGATTTATGTTCAAACCTTTAACTTCTCCCATTTCAAAGGCTCTATCGATAAAATCAAATTCTAATTTTACAGATAAATCACAAGCTTCATATATTTGAGCTTCCATTCCTTCATTTAATTCCGGCATCTCTTCCATCATTGTTCTGAATAGCCAACATCCTGCTTTTGAGTGTAATGATTCATCTCTTACACTCCATTCTACAATCTGGCCTGTACCTTTCATTAAGTTACGCAATTGGAAAGACATTAAAATAGCAAATGATGAAAATAAATTTACTCCTTCTGTAAACGCAGAAAATATAGCTAATGAGAGTGCTTTTTCACGTAATGTATCTCCTGGTAATTCTACTAGGCGATCAATTTTAGCTTTTGCTTCCTCATCTTCCATGAATGCCTCAAAATCATCTAATCCGAGTTCTTCATTTAAACGAGCATAAGCCTCGGCATGTATTGATTCGAAATCAGCGAATACACACGCCATAGCTTTAATTTCATGTTTAGGGAACCATACCGCTACCTTTGTGGACCAATAATCGTTAACGTACGTCTCCGTTTGAGCAAACGATTTTAAGATATTACCAATCAGGTTTTTTTCTGATTCGGATAATTTAAGTTTCCAATCGTTCAAGTCTGAAGATAATGGGACCTCATCTGCAAGCCAGTGGGCACGGTGTTGTTCTTTGTAAAATTCGAAGGCTGTTTGGTATTCGAATGGTTTGTAATGTGGTCTTAATTCTGTTATCATTTTTAAATTATTCTGTTATAGGTTCGTATTTAATAATACTTGTTGAAGGGATATTACCATATGAATATACCCCCATATCTTTAAAGTTAGGATCATTATAAAAAGTATTAGATAATTTTTCCGTATCTATAGTTAATAAAATCCCACCTTTAATATGATATTTCATTTTTTTCCAAAGATTATCACTAGATTTTTTATCTATAGAAAAATATATTCTTTCTGGGTGTGTTGCTCTTTTATTTAATGTTTTTGGTTTTAAACCAATTGTTTTTATATTATCTATAAATTTAGCACTAGTGATATGATAAATATATTTTGGAGGTGTTACTACATCATCATATTTGGGTTCAAAAACAAATATAAGATATGTAGGTTCTTGTTCATCCATTAACTGTCTAAAATCTTTTGGATTATATCTCATATCATATTGCTCCGTTTGATTATTTAATTCAAATTTTACAATTGAAGGAAAATACCCCAAGTTATTAACTAATTTTAATAAATTAGATATCTTAGGATCATAGGTTTGATCTGTATATTTGGAAGATTTTGAATCTAAGTATTCAGGTTTAAACCCCACAATTATCTCATTAGTTCTAGGGTTATCAACTAAATCTAATTCAGGATAATTTGAAAGTTGTCTTGAAAGAATACTCATTGCTTGAGGTAATTCTGTTGTTTTAATTAAACCTTCATAAATTTCTCCATTGAATGGATCTCTTAATATACCTTTTAAAATTTCTATTAATTTCATATTATGAATTTAATTGGAAAAATTTGTTACTTAACATTTTTATATCTAAATTATCAAAGTCATTTGAGGATTGGTTCTTTGATATTACTGTATCTGCTTCCTCATCGTAATGATCTCCAACAGCGATATGTCCATTTGAAGTGTTAACTTCTACTTCGAATGTTAAACCATCCATGCCATATCTGTTTTTCATAATGTGGAGCCTTCCAGTACCGTTTACTTTATCTTCTTTTTTTCTTGATAATGAGAGAGACAAATCGGTAATCATCATTTTATCATAACTTCCCGCGGCTTTATCACCTTCAATAATATCATCTTTGGCTCCTGCGCGATTTACTTGTGAAACTGACCAAATTGGTATATTTAATTCACGAGCTAATCCTTTTGTGCTTGTATAAATATCATCAATCTCTCCCTTACGATCAGCTGTTTTCTTTTTTGTTGAAAGCAAGTCAATATAATCTATTAGAATCAAATCTGGTTGAATTCCTAAATCTATTACTTTTTTAATGTGTGATTCTATAGTTTGGATTGTTGTTTTCCCCATAGGATATTCACGAATAATTAATTCTCCAGGTAATTCAGCTGTTACTAATTCTACTTCAGCTTTATGGTTTTCTAGTTGATCTACTGAGGTTCCTGTAAAGAAGGCATCATATCTTCTTCCGGTATATGATTCACTTAATTCTAAAGTATAGTGAATAACATTATAACCCATCTTAACGGCATGACCTCCTAAAGCAACTAATGTCCATGATTTTCCACCTCCAGGATTACCAAAAATCAATCCTAAATCTCCATTACCTAAACCGCCTTGAACTAATTCATTAACTGGTTCCCAAGGAGTAGGTACAATCTTTCTATGATCTTCGCGGTAACGAGATTCTGTATCTTTTTTATACTCGTGTCCAATGTTTTTATCTTGTCCTGCTTTCATTGCTGATTCAATCATGTATTTGATTGAGTCATAATCTCCAGCTTTTAATAGATCTACACTACTTAATAGTGCTTTTTTCAATTGTTGATTTTTACAAAATGTTGAAAATTCTTCCTGAACATATTCTAAATCTTCTAGGTCTGCTCTGTAAGCTTCTCGTAATTGTTCTTTAACAGATACTTTAAGTACTTCATTGTCAAGTTTTTTCATCTCAACTTTTAAAATATCCATTGAGATAGTTGTGTGGTATTTTTCGTAATATCCTATAATCTCATTTATAACCCATTTATGGGAAGGATTTGAGAAATATTCATCACTTAATACATCGTTTATGTTTTGTAAAAATTCTTTATGTGTTAGTAAAGAAGAGATAACTTTCATTTGGAACGAAGGTCCATATTCATCAATTGATTGGAGTGTCAAAACTTTTATTTTTTAAATGATTAATAACTTTTATTTAAATGTAATAACTTATTGTTGGTTTTCCAACAACCCTTTAAAGATATCTTGAACCCAAAACTCAGTATTTCTGATTAAGTTTCCAAGTTGGTCTTCATTACACATTTCAACAAATTCCGAAGGGTAAAAGTTTAGATGTGTTTTTTCAACAAATTTGTCTATAAACATTTTATCTTTATCAGACATCATGGGATTAGATAAATCCATAACTCTATGTTTATCTTCTAGTAAAGGTATATCATGTAATACTCTAGCATATATCACGTGTTCTTTTAGTTTAGTTTCAGCTATATCTACTAGATCATCAAGTGTGATGTCTTTTTCAGATATTTCAGGAAAACGTTTAAATAAACCTTTAGGTCCTAAACCTTTAATACCTGTTACACCATCTGAATTATCTCCCATTAATAGTTTGTATAAGAGGAAATTGTGTGGGGTTACGTTGAATTTTTCTTTTACAGTATCGGTGGTGTAGTATTCTTTTTCAATTGGGCGGTAAACAATTACTTGCTCGCTTACCAACTGTAAATAGTCTTTATCGCTAGATACTATGAATACTCTATCCTCGGGTTTTGTAGGCAATGTATCGCTTAAATACGCGATAACATCATCTGCTTCTACTTGAGGGAGAGCTACTGTTTTAACAGGTAATGTTTGTAAATATTGGATAATTCTTGTTATTTGATCTACTTTAGAATCATCTTCCTCCTCCAAAGTATCAAACAACTCGTGTTTTGTTATTCGAGATACATTCCTGTTGGATTTATATTCGGGTATGATATTCTTTCTACTGTTAGAAGAACCAGGCCCATCAAATACCATATACACTTGTGTGGGTTGAATGGTACGGATTAAAGCTCCTAAAGATCGAAAAAATCCTCCTAAACCTCCAATATGGATCCCGTTTGAATTGACTGTATTAATGGCGCTAAAATTTCTAAAAAACAAATTTAACCCATCAATCAGTAAGTAGCGTTCTGAGGTAGGTGTTTCGTCTCCATGTTCTTGAACATTATCTAGGAGGTTTAAGAGGTCTTTCTTCATATTAATCTTCGTTATCAAATAAATCGTGGGTTGCTATCTTTTCATCCCATTCACTGTTATCTTCTTGTACTGTAAAATTACCTTGTCCTAAAATACCAGCCCATTCATTAGAATATTTTTTCTTATATTTGTCTATTGCAGAAGGTTTATCGGCAATAAAACCATGGACTGTAGAAATAATAGTACCCATTGTTGTAATACCATTGATGTGATTTTTATCACAAGCAATTTTAGTACGTAATGCAAATTCTACTTTTTTCTTATCTCTAACAGCATTAATTTTAGAAGTTCCAGCATTTGTAACATTCCCAAATGTTAAACATAAGGACACATCATAATAAAATGTATCTCCACCTTTGTTTGTCATTCTTGGTTGTGACATAGGAGTTAATGCTGGTGCTACACCTACTTTGTTAACAATAAACAGAGTATTCGTGTATTTTGAGCTTTCCTTACGGGACATTACAATCTGTTGATTGATAAAGTTACCGAATTGAGTTGCGATCGCTCCTGCATTCCACATTGGGTTGTTTTTCCCTTGATTAATGGACATATCGCATGGGATTGATCCTACTGAATCCCAAAGGAATAATAGATCATATGGTAGGTTTCCTTTTTTCTGTTCGGTTAATAAATCGATAACAAAGGCAGCAATATCTTCAATTGAATTTAAAGTACTTCTATCTCGGTAAATAAAGAAACCATTTTGATCAATTATTTCACCTGTTTCTTCATCAACAACATCATCAATTTGGAAACCCATTGTTTTCCAGTGATTCCAATCGTGTTTCATCTCTGTAATAATCAATACAGGTAATATTCCCATTTTTTGAGCATTTGTTGCTACTTCAATGGTCATGGTAGATTTCCCAGTATTTGATTTTCCTCGAACCATTGAATTATGGCCCATAGGAATACCAGGAATAGATAAAGCTTCTTGCAAAGCAGGGGAGAATGGAATCCACTGCTGATCTTTAAATTTAACATTAGATGCTAAACCTTTATTTGCTTTAAATTTGTCCAGACTGAAGGCGGACTTCAATTCCTTTCCGGCCGCCTCAGTTAGTGATTTTCTAGTTGGTTTTACTTGTTTTGCCATGATCTAAATTAAAATGGCAAATCATCCTCTTCTTCAAATAAATCATCAAACGCTTCTGCTTTAGATTTTTTAGCAGCCGGTTTAGCGGATAAACTGTAGTTTGATACTGGGGTTTCAATTTTAATTGGTGTTGCTTCATCTTCCTCTTCACCTTCAGGAGTTAACCATTCTTGCAATGCTGCTTTGATATCATCAAAAGGTAACATTTTGTAAGATTCTTTTGGATTAACTTGATCATCTAACCATAATTCCAATTCTTTATCATCCTCAGATAAAACTGATACTTTCATTGATGGTTGGATTAGTGTTTTGTTATAAGCGGTTCCTGTAGATTCAGGTCCTACTGTAACTAATTTAATATCACGTCCCGTCATAATGTCTGTGAAATCTCCTACTTCCTCATCAGCAGCCATTTGTAAAAATGCTTCGTAAATTTCTTTACCAAATTCCCACATATGCACTCCTTCAGATTCTTGTCCACGAATGATTACGGGAGCAAATATACGAGTTTTAGGATCCAATTTTTTAGCCAAACGCCAGTTTTCCTTATCGTTTGTACCTCTTAATTGTTTTGCGAACTCAGCAATTGGGTCTTTTTCACTCCAATTTAATGGAGAAGCAATTACTTTTTTACTACCAATTCCATAATAGAATTTCATTTCCGTGAAAGGATATTCTTTGTTGTATTTGAAAGGAACAACACGAATTGTTTGTTTACCAATAGAAGGTTTGAACTTCTTGGTTTGATTAATTAATCCACCACCTCCAGAAGGTTTGGATTGCATAGACTCAAGTTTTTTCTTGATTGCATCTAGATTCATAATATATAACTATTTTATTGTTTACAACTTTAATATAATAACCTTTATTTAATCCTCCAACTATAATTCAATGATTTTATAAATCTTTGTATTTAATTGCTTAATTTCACTATGTTGGGTCAATAATATACAATTTCTGTAATGCTGCCATTCCACTGGGAATTTGGTATCAACAACTCCACCATTTAATTTTTTAATTAGCTCGTTTAAAGCATTAATTGTATATAGGGTATTTGATTCTTTCTTTCTGTGTACTAGAATAGTATTTTCAGGAATATCGTTTACGTTTCCTTGATCCACATTA
>Ga0099847_1000546_pt1 | contig 12753 bp, 6 predicted proteins | sample CB_VirMetaG_2_FD_78178 | JGI IMG/M metagenome (GOLD analysis project Ga0099847, IMG submission 78178) | Freshwater to marine saline gradient viral communities from Chesapeake Bay - CB_1504_2 Viral MetaG | ecosystem: Environmental > Aquatic > Marine > Coastal | place: USA: Chesapeake Bay...
AATACCTGCACAATTTACTGTAATAGTAATACAATTAAAAGTATTAACAGGAGGTAATTATGGAAATGGAGATGCATATGGAAATATTGTAGAAAACAATTATGGGGGCTATCAATATGTAAGCGTTTCTGATTTAGTTACAAACTTTTTAGTTGGTTATGTAGGTGCTGGTAAAATAATTTCAAGTGTAAAAAGAAATGATGTTATATTCCATGTTAAACGCGCATTGCAAGAGTTTAGTTATGATACGTTAAGAAGTATAAAGTCACAAGAAGCAACTATACCACCAAATTTATCCATACCTATTCCTCAAGATTATGTTAATTATGTTAAAACCTCGTGGGTTGACAATTTAGGTGTTAAACATATTATATACCCTACAACTTTAACATCAAATCCAGAAAGTTTATTGCCACAAGACTGGCAAGGTATACCTATTCAAGATAATTTTGATGAGGATTTAGATTCAACATCTATAACTGAATCAAGATGGCAAAATGCAAATGATAATTTAATAGTAGGTAATATTAATAATGACGCTATTAATGCTGGATTATATCCTTCTGGTGATGGTGCATTTGAACAAGGGTTTTTAGGTCAACGATACGGACTAGACCCGGAAACTTCTCAAACAAACGGATGGTTTACTATAAATAATAGAGAAGGCAAAATGTCTTTTTCTAGTAATTTAATAAATAAACTTATTATTTTAGAATATATATCAGATGGCTTAGCGTATGACCAAGACATGAAAGTTCCTAAAATGGCGGAAGAAGCAATATATTCATATATAAACCATGCTGTACTGGCTACCAAAGCAAATACTCCCGAATATTTAGTTAATAGATATAAAAGAGAAAAAAGTGCAAAGCTCAGAAATGCTAAAATTAGGTTGTCTAATATTAAATTAGACGAAATAGTACAAGTAATGAGGAATAAATCTAAATGGATTAAATCATAAATTAAATGGCTGAAGTTAAAAATGCTTTTGTTTCTTCTAAAATGAACTTAGACCTTGATGATAGGTTAATACCACAGGGTCAATATAGAGAAGGGGTAAATATACAGGTTAGCAAATCCGAAGGCCCTAATGTAGGGGCTTTAGAAAACGTATTAGGTAATCAATTATTAAAAAATTTTGTTGCTTTAACTGGTGGTATAACAGGCCTTCAAATTATAGGAGAAGTTACAGATCCTACCAATAATACATTTTATTTCTTTTTAACTGATTACAGAGAACCGGACCCTACTGGAATTACTTTTAGTTCTAATGCAAATAATTATATTTATTCATATAATGTGCTAACAGAACAAACTGTGCAATTAGTTTCAGGAAGCTTTTTAAATTTTTCTATAACAAGCCCTATATATGGGGTTAACATTGTTGAAAATTTATTATTTTGGACAGATAATAGAAATCAGCCTAGAAAAATAAATCTTTCATATAGTCCAGGCTATTATACAACAGAAGATCATATTTCTGTAGCTAAAATAATGCCTATCAATGTAATAAACTTATATCAACAAAGCTCTGTTGCTGCCGCTAATAATGCTTATGAATGCACAATGCAAGATGTTATTAGCCCTAATCTTCCCGATGGCGCAACCGTAAATCCATATCTTGACGCAAATTATCCTGGCGACCCAGATTTTTTAGAAGATAAATTTGTAAGATTTAGTTATAGATTTAAATTTGATGATAATGAATATTCTGTATTAGCTCCTTTTACTCAAGAGTGTTTTATACCTAAGCAAGATGGTTATTTTTTACCAGGAGATCAAGAATCTACTTATAGAAGTACTATTGTTAGCTTTATGGAAAATAAAATAAACAAAATAATTCTTAAAATACCTTTGCCTTTAGCTATAAATGGAACGGCTATAGTGGGTAGTGCCCTAAACAGCACTTTAAAAATAAAAGAAATTGATATAATTTATAAAGAATCAGATTCACAAGCTGTGCAAGTAGTTGATACTATTTTAAGCGATTCTTTTTCATTAGAAACAACTTCTAATATATCTTATACATATCAATGCACCAAGCCTTATAAAACATTACCTGAATCCGCATTAGTTAGAGTATATGATAAAGTTCCAGTAAGAGCATTTTCACAAGAGGTTTCCGGCAATAGAGTTATTTATGGTAATTTTCAAGATAAACACACTCCGCCTCAACAGCCATTAGATTATCAAGTAGGTGCTTTTGATAAATCAAATTTTTTTCAAAGCGCTACAGATAATACATTAAATACCACTAGTCTTGTTGAGTATCCTAATCATACTTTAAAACAAAATAGAAATTATCAAGTCGGATTGGTGTTATCTGATAGATATGGTAGAAGTTCAACAACTTTATTGTCTAAAGAAAATACTGCAATTGCAGCTGGTGAAATAGAATCTTTTGGAGCATCAACATATTATCATCCTTATAGAATATCTACTGATACTTCAGTTAGTTCTTGGCCTGGAGATGCTTTAAAAATTTTTTTTAATAGTGCACTACCAACAAAAATAATAAATTTACCTCAAGGGCTACCTGGAGAATTTCAAGGACAAACAAGTGATATAACTAATCCTTATAATCCTTTAGGCTGGTATTCATATAAAGTAGTTGTTAAACAATTTGAACAAGAATATTATAATGTTTATTTACCAGGTGCTTTAAACGCTTATCCAGGAGGAGTAAACCCCACTGGAGACGCTGCAAATTCTACAGCGTTTATTACTTTAATAAATGATAATATAAATAAAGTTCCTAGAGATTTATCTGAAGTAGGCCCTGAACAAAAACAATATAGAAGCTCGGTTCAATTATTTGGGCGTGTAACGCCTGATGCCGCAGGTCCACCTACTTATAATAAACCATTTTTTCCAGGCAATGTTTCAAATACAGTAAATACTATTGCAGAACAAAATTTTATATTAGGCACTGCTACAAATGATTATGAAGATATTTATCAAACAAGTTCAAACCCTTATTTAGCTAGAATTACTCAAGCTGCAGGCTTAAATAATTCTTTTATGGGGAGTACTTTTTTTACAACTAATCCTACAGAATATCAACTAGCTGTTTATGAAACCAATCCTGTTGAATCAAGATTAGATATATATTATGAAACATCTACAACTGGTATTATATCTCAATTAAATCAGGCAATCAATTCTGGAACAAATAATGTAGAAGGTTTATACGGCTTTAACATTACTACTTTTAACGAAGCAACTGTAGCAAACACAACTATAACTAGTAAATTTGCGCCAAAAACAAGCAACTCTCTTGGACAACCATTTAATGGTACATCCACTATTACTATTGTTAGTGTATTTGCTGATGGGCAAGACGAAACAGCTAACAATCTTTTTGCAATAGAGCGACATGAACCAACTCCAGGAGTACCTTTTGACCCTGCAAATGTTGACAGTTATTTAACATATACTATAAAAACACTTGACACTTTTTATTATGGCTTTAATGCTGATGTTAACAAAAGATACTTTGTAAATATAGAAGTTACGCCAGCGGGAGCTGTATCTAGTACTACTCAGCTTATATTACCTTTAGAAAACGTTGCACCAACTATAATGTCTGATGCTACTCTTGCAACACCCTTAGCAAATCCATTTACCGTACAAAAAGAAGCGGGTGATATAGGCGTTTTACAAAGTTTTTATGGTGTAAATGGTACTGTAAAAGCGGGAAACACACAGAGTGATTTAGCATGGTCTATAACATCCCCTTTAAATCAAACTGTTTTTCAAATAACAAATGGTACAGACGCAAACGGCGTGCAAACAGGGGAGCTATCTACTCAACAAGATTTATCTGGGCCATATCCATTAACAATTCAATTAACTGATGCGGGCGGTGAAATAGATACTCGTACAATAAATGTTATTTTTGGCGAAGAAGCTTTAAACATTGGTTTTGGAGCTGGCTCTACTTCTGCTTCTTTTGGGTCAGGGTCTTCTTCTGCAATTTACTGGGTTAATGATTTAACAAATGCCGCGGGATCTACCCCATTACCTGGTAATACGCAAAATAATGATATTAGAGCGCCCTATACTGGTTTACAATTACCTGCTGATGCACCAACAACAACAAATAGTGTAAGCATGAATTCTCCTGATTGTACTAATTTTACAATGTACAATAACGGCCTCAACGCCTTAACTAAAGCTACTGGATCTCCTACTCAACCCGAAGGAGGTTTGTCTTCAGGAACAGCTTTTATAGCTGTAAATATTAATTTTAGGCAATATACATTTGGAAGATATACTAATATTACACCTGACGATGCAAATGGCGTTGCTATGATTCCTTTTGTTATATATCCAACATATCTTCAATACAGAGGATTTAATACTGGAAATAGCTGGGTAAATGCTATAGATATAGAAGGTAGTCCTATAAGGTTTGGAGGCTCTCAAGTTAATAAATCATTTTTTCCGTCTAGTGGTTTTCAAAATAATATAGCGGGTACCGGAGTTGTACATAGCGCAACTATTGCTGAAAGCTTTGTATCAAATCAAGTTAATGCTGGACCTGCTAGTTTTGGAAATTCCATTGATAGAGAAGATTGCTTAGAAGCACAAATTCAAGCGCCTAGAACAAGTACATCTGCTGAACAATCTACTATTGCTCGTAAAGTTTTTGCAATTGGTAAACAACAACAAAGTCAATATTCTGTTGGAAATAAATTTGGAGATTATAGATTAATAATAAGATATCCTTGGGGAGAAACAACTACTCAAGTTAATTCTGATCCAATAGTTGTTGGTTATGGAACGGGAGTTTGCCCTAGCAATAGTCAATTTGCTAATGACACTAGCATAACGGCTTCTATTGAGTTTGGTGATTTTTATTATCCCAAAGCTTATGGGGGATCTAATATTTATTCTTACCCATATAGAGTTAGTGCTTTAGGTGCTAATACGAATAACCAAGCTGATGATCTAATTGTTAATGTGCCGGTTTTTGCTAGGGAATGGCATTTAAAGTATGTATCACAATTTTATACTGATCCAGATTTAACAATAAAATGGAATCCAGGTAGTGGAGGAAACAAATGGTATGCTTATACGCCATCTACTGACAATTCTTCAATTCCTGCAGAATATGGAACTGATTATGCAAACACTTCGCCAGATGCTAGTACACCAATTGCTTCTTCAAATTCAGCAAGAAAATGGACCGCTTATTTTAATCTTACTGGATTAAAACAATTAACTACGCCATCGCAATTAGCGCAACCAAATTTCTGGTAGAGTAATTAAAACAATAAATAAGTAATAATAATATATGTCAGCAATTATAGAAGTAAAATACTTTAATAGCTTTATTTTAAAGAAAACTTTGTCTCCAGCAGAACAACCTGTATGGGATGGTTCTACTGGAATACCACAAACTATTGGCGGATATAGTCAAGGCAATGTTGAAGTTAGTGATGACACTATAATTGCTAAAAACTGGGCTATTGAAGAAGCAAGAATAAGAGGAGGTTTTAATAATACTACAGTTGGATTTGGGCCTAGAGCTTATTTAATAGAAGAAGAACCTAATGCTTCTTTTAGAGTAAATTCATTAATATATTCTGGCATATTTAATTCTACTACAGGTATTAATGATACTAATGTGTTTAGTGTTGGAACAGATATTGTTAAAAGTTTAAATCCTTCTGCTGGTTCAATACAAAAACTTTATGCAGAGGATTATTATTTAACTATATTTCAAGAAAATAAAGTTAGTAGAGCTCCTATAAATAAAAACATAATATATTCAGCAGAAGGTAATCCAACAGTTACTACTAGTAATTTAGTTATAGGTGATGCGCAAGCTTATGCAGGAAATTTTGGAATTAGCAGAAACCCGGAAAGCTTTGCGGTATATGGTTTTAGAAAATATTTTACAGATAAAGACAGAAATGCTGTTTTAAGATTGTCAGGCGGTGGGGATGGCAATGGTATTGAAGAAATACAACGTTATGGAATGTATGACTTTTTTAGGGATAAGCTAAGTGAGCTAGATGATTCTAGCCCGTTACCGGGACAAGATCAATTTGGTAAAGCAATAGGTATGTTTGATATATATACAAAACAATATGTTGTTTCTTTACAGCCACCATTTCAAAAACCTTTTTCTACCAACGCGTTAGGCAAAGTAGAAAAAACTGAATATTTAACATTATCATTTGATGATCAAATAAAGGGATGGACAAGTTTTTATAATTATAAACCTGCTTTAGGGTTTAGTATGAAAAACTTTTTTTATACTTTTAATAACGGAGAAACAATTAATAATGTTGACGTTAAAAAAGCTGATTTATATAAACATAATAGTACAATTGTTAATAGAGCAAGCTTTTACGGTACTACATATAACTCTAGTATATTGTTTTTATTTAATCCAAGTCCAAGTCTTTCTAAAGTATTTAAAACTGTAAATTATGAAGGAAGCAATGGCTGGCAAGTAGATAGTTTTGTTTCAGACCTTACGGGTATAGGATCTGTAAATACAGATTATTTAAATTTTGCTACAACAAATACTCAAGATACAACTGCTTTAGTATATAGTTATAACGAAGGCGCTTATGACAATAATGGAAATCAATTTCCAGCTTTGTTAACACCACCTATTAATAGGGCAGGATTTGATAGAAAAGAAAATAAATATATTGCTAATTTAGTTAATAATAGTGTTATAGCGCCAGGAGAAATAATATTTGGATCTGATATGACCGGAATAAAAGGTTATTTTGCTACTGTAAAATTATCAACAGATACTGGTACTAATTTTGGTAAAGAAAAAGAAATATTTGCCGTATCTTCGGAATATGTAGAATCTTTTTATTAAATACAATTAAATTAAATGGAAATAACAAAAGTATCTGACGATGTTTCTATTCTATATGACAATGGAAATATAATTAAATGTGATGAAATACCTATTACGCATGATTTTGCAGATCAAATTTATTTAAGACAAATGAATATGTCAAAAGATCAATTTGTTATGGGAGCTTTTCATAATCACAAACATATATGGTTTTTAATGACCGGTAGAGTTTCTATAAAAAGTAATGATGAAGTTGTAGAGCATATAGCACCTTGCTATACGGTATCTACCCCAGGTGCTCAAAGGTTTATATATGCGCATGAGGATTCAATTTTTATTAATATACATAAAAATCCAGATAATACAACAGATATTGAAGAATTAGAAAAAAGAATAGTATCTTTAAATAAAGAAGAATATGAACAACAAAAAAAATAAGATATGGCATTTATAGTTGGAGGTGCAATTATTGGCGCAAGCTCATCTATAATAGGTGGTATATTTGGAGCAAGTTCTGCAAAGAAAAAGGCTAGAGCTGCAGCACGAGAAAAAGCCAGGTTAGCTAAAAAATTAGATAGCTTAGAAAAGTCTAGACAAGCAGTTATAAACCCTTACGCATCTTCTATATCAAATCAAAGTGATATTATACAAGATATGGGTGGTGAATTAACTAATTCATATAACAATCTTGGTGTTGCTACTCAAGGCGCAAGAATGCAGGCTGAAGAAGCCGATATAGCTTTAGCCAATACATTAGACACATTGCAAGCCAGTGGTGCAAGTGCAGGTGGTGCAACTGCTTTAGCACAGGCCGCATTAGCTAGTAAGAAAGGTGTTGCTGCTAGTATAGAACAACAAGAAGCTCAAAATGAAAAAATGAAAGCAGCAGGTAATGAAAACTTGCAAAATCAAAGATTAGCAGAGTCGCAAAGAGTTCAAGGAGCTACTGTTGCCGAGGGATCTAGAGTTCAGGGTATAATGGCAGAAGGCGAGCAATTTAAATTTAGCACTACAGAAAGACGCCAGCAAGATAAGCTTGACCAAACTTATGATCAAATGATAGGTGCTGGCAATAGAGAACAACAAGCAAATCAAGATAGAACCGCTGCAATTACTGGCGCTATTGGGGGAATTACTAGTATAGGTAGTTCAATGATGCAGGGGGGCTTAAGTGCAAAAGTGCCGGGAAAGTAGGTCGCCCAGCGGGTGGCGTTAAAACAGTTAGTTCAATTACTCCAACTCGAGGTACATCTAATGTTCCTAAAGGAGATTTTTCAGGATTAAAAAGAAGATAAAAAATAAATTTAAAAGTATATAATTATGGCAGGACCAGCAGGCGGCTCCAGATTAACATATGGTAACCGAGAACAAGTTCTTTCTGATCAAACTATTTTTCAGAAGTTGCAAGATGATATTGTAGGAGCAACTACAGGGTATATTGACGCAGCTATTGAAAACAAGAAAGAAATTAAAAAAATGTATGATAAGATTGATGCGCGAGTAGGAGCTTTTACTGCAGGTCAATCAAAAGAAGAATTTGGGAATCCTTCGGTTGACTGGGGAGATACATGGAGAAATGCTAAAACCGAATATGCTGAGCTACAAAGAAGAATAGTCAATGGTGATGGAACTGTTGAAGAGAAAAAAAGAGTTGCTGATCTTGATGCTATGGTAGACACAGCTAAAGGAAGTATATCTAATGTTCAATTAATAGCCGAATTAGCTAAGGAGGCTAAGGTAAACATAGGTCAAATGGGTGGTATTGATACAGCCAGCAACAACGTAGACACTTTGGAAGCCATGGAAGTTTTAAATGGTAATGCTAAAGGCACTAAAAAACTAGTTACAGATTTAGAAGCTAATCCGCCTACGCAAAGATGGGAAGTTTATAATGGAGACGGAAAATTGCTATGGTCGGATTCTACCGCTAATTTAGAATTAATGATACAAAAAGGTGGTTCGCCAATTAGTGTTATTCCTGATGAAACACAACAATATGAAAATGTAAGAGCTAACTTAATAAATAAAGAAACCAACGAAGTTGATGATTACTATTATCAAACTAGTGGTGGCGAAAGACCAAAGCTATTTTTTAGAGATCTTGGAAACGGTAAAACTGAACAATATTATAAAATTGATGTAGATAGAGTTTTAGCAAAAAACGGTACTATGTTAAGAGCTAATGCAGATTCTCTTTCTGGAACTAGCGTAGAAGAAGCTATTGCATTATATAACAATATTATTGGGCCCGGCAGAAGGGATCCTAGAACAGATAAAGAAATTCCTTTTAAAGCATTACCTGCTAAAAACCCAGAGGATTTTGTATGGGATGATGCTACTACAAAATTATTTACTGACGCTTACATTGATTATGGGCTTAACAACTTTATACAAAGAGAAAGAAACGTTGCAACCTTTACTAGAAAAGCAGTGGCGTCTACATCAGCAAAAGACAAAGATTACGCTCAGAAAAGAACAGTAATACAAGAGGATTTATTAGAAACTGCTAAAAATTTTGATGGATTTGATCAAACTGAAGTGGGCCAATTTAGAGGTGCACTAAAAGCAATAGGTGATGATGGAGAGCTAAGCGATAACTTTACAACAAATATTAATAAACTTGGATTTAAAATAGAAGAAATTTTAAAAGATGATGAAGGTAATATAGAAGATATTAAAGTAAGTCCACAAAAAGGATCAAAATATTCTTCTATAACTATTCAGCCAGGAGAAGAAATTAGAACATTTTTAAGAAAAATACAAGAAGCTAAAGGTATAAGCGAAAGAGATGCTAAAGACTTTACAGGGTATTTTGATGAAGAAAAATCAAAACAAGTTAACAGAAAAGTAAGAGATAGAATAGACTTAGGATTAGTAACAGATAATCAAGGAAATATAATAGAAAATCCATCAAAATATAATAATTACGTAAGATAAAATTTATGGTTTCATATACAGTTAATAATAAAATTTACGACTTACCAGAAGAGGAAGTTGATGGATTTTTAAATGAATTTCCTAATGCAGTTTTAACGGAAGAAGATGCAATTGTGGAAAAGCCATTGCCTTCACAGCAGGAAGAGAGTGTAACTGTGGAGGAAAGTGTAACACTCAACAATACGGAATCACTGCCGGCCGATACTTCTTCGGAATTACCCGTAGCTTATAAAGTTAATGATAAAATTTATGATTTACCTAAAGAAGAGGTAGCGGGCTTTTTAAATGAATTTCCAGATGCTGTTCCTTATGAAGACAAGGAAAAAAAAGAAATAGCTATTATCCAAGAAGAAAAAGAATTGTCTGGTTATGAATCTATTAAAAACGCTTTATTTAATTTAGGTGAAGATGTAGAAAATATTGGAGAATTTTATACTGGAGATTCTGCTGCTATGGATATAGCCTCCGCAACTATTGCTAATTATATGTTTGGCGAACAAAATGTTCAAGAATATATTAAAGAAAATGAAGGTAAAGATTTTTTAGGTATTGTAGATGCAACTTCAGGATTAAGTTCTCAAGAAGAAATAATAGAAAAAATAGCTGAAAGAGAAAAACAAAAAGCTGAAAAAAAACCAACATTAGAAATAATTGAAAGTTTTAAAGAAGGCGAAATTTTAAAAGGAGGGGCTGCAATAGCCAGTTCTTTTATAAATGCGGCGGGGAGTGCTTTGTATGGCATGTTTACAGCAGGGACTGGTTTTGTTTTTGATTATGCAGCAGACAATTATGTAAATTATAATAAAGGATTAGCTAAAAGAAAAGGAAAATCACTTAATCAGTTAATCAAAGATGATGAAGCTGAGGTGGCTATTCCTGTAGGTATTGGTTTTTTACAAGGTTGGGCTGAAAATACCGGTCTTCGAAGACTTATTGGTAAAGAAACTAAAGCAAAAATAGCTAACAATGTGCTTAATAAAGCTTTTGGTACTAAAGCAATGAATCTTATAAATGCCAGTGGTACTGAAGCACTAACAGAAATGTTTCAATATGGAGCTGAAGAATTTAATAATAAATTAGGAGAAACAGGTAATTCGTCTGAAGCTGCAAATACTTTTATAGATTCAGTTTTTTCTCAACAAGGCTTTGAATCTGGGTTACAGGGTGCGTTTGGTGGAGCCGGGATAAAAGGAGGTAGTATGCTTTTGGCAAGCAACAATTCTAGAAGCCCTGATCAAACTGTACAAATTGAAAAAGAATTAGAAATATTAGCAAAAGAAAATAGACAATATAATAGAGCAAGAAGTGATATTGTAAGAGAAGGTATTCAAAAAAATATAGATGCATCTAAAGAAAGACTTGCTGAAATTGTTCAAGAAAACAATGCTAAAATAGAAAAATTATCAGATACACAAATTAATGAAATAAATTCATTAGGAGACCTGTCTTTAGTACAAGCTGATAAAATTAATAAATTAAACCAAGAGCGAGCAAATGGCACCATTAGCCAAAAAGAATATACAGCAGCTGTAAAAGGTTTTAACACATCTATAACTAATGCTCAAAACGGTATTCATGCTGTTATGATTCAAAAAGAAGCTGATGTTATAGCAAAAGTTGTAGGTAAAGACGATTTAGAAGTTTATGAAACTATTGATAAATTTAAAAAAGCATATCCTAGTGTTGATGCTCAGGCTGATGGGTTTATTACAAAAGAAGGTAAAATTGTAATTAACAAAGAGCAGGCAGCAAAAATGAAGGCTGTTACAGTTGGTAGCCACGAATTGTTACATAAAATTTTAAGAAGTTCTTTTTCAGATCAAGAACAAAAAAATAAAATAATTAATGAATTTAAAGATAATTTATCTAACAAAGAATTTAATATAATACAAAAAAGAATAAATAATAATTATAGATATAATGTTTTTAATAGTGAAAAAGAATATCAAGATGCTTTAAATGATAAAAGCAATAGAGATATTACTGAAGAAAATGTATTAAATACTATTGCCGGTAAAAATGGTAAATTTATAGTAGAATTTAATGAAAATTTTTACAATGAAGAATATTTAACAGCTTTTTCTGATGCTATTGGTAAAGGTGAAATAACTTATAATGAAAATTTATTCACTAAATTAAAAGATTCTTTAACTAATATATTAAAAGAAAAAGGGTTTACAAACATTGAGTTTAAAGATGGCAAACAAGTTTATAACTTTATAAAAGATTATCAAAAAAATATTAAAAAAGGCCAAATAAATGTAGATCCGAATGTAACTAAAGGCATAATAACAGGCGAACAAGAATTATCTAAAAGTTTAACTTCTCAGGATGAGATTAACAAAAATGCGTCTAATAAAGTTCAAAAATTATACGAAGAAAAAGGTGCTGATGGTGCAGCTTTTGAAATAATTGAGCAATTTAAACCTATAGTAAATAAAATAGTTGAAAAACGAAGGAATGCTCCTGGCTTTGATAGAGAATTACTTACCGATGAAATTGAAACAGGATCAGGTGGTATACTAGACTTAATAAGAACATATGACCCGGAAAAAAATGATTCGCTTGCTGCTTATATAAATGGAAACTTAGGAAGGCGAGCTATAGCTGCATCAAAAAGAACTTTAAAAGAAGAATTTACAGAAGACGTTGAAGGATCTATTCAAGTAGCTGCTGAGGCAGCACCAGAAGTTGAAGTTGAAGTTGCTGAAAAAGCACCTGCTAAAAAATTAAAAGAAGTAAAAGAAACACTTAATAAAGAAAACCAAACAGAACTTAAAGACGTTGTTGCTGAGTTAAACTTAACAGAAGATCAACTTACTTTTAAAGCATTACCTAATGCAGCAATAGAAATTTTTGCAAAACAAATTGGCATACCTGCTAAAAGTTTGGTGGCAAAGCTAATTTTACAAGAAATGAACTTGATAAAGTAATAAACTTTATTGAAGAAAATGTTAGTACAATTAGACAAGCACTACCGGAAG
>Ga0099847_1000548_pt1 | contig 12701 bp, 29 predicted proteins | sample CB_VirMetaG_2_FD_78178 | JGI IMG/M metagenome (GOLD analysis project Ga0099847, IMG submission 78178) | Freshwater to marine saline gradient viral communities from Chesapeake Bay - CB_1504_2 Viral MetaG | ecosystem: Environmental > Aquatic > Marine > Coastal | place: USA: Chesapeake Bay...
GAAACTTATATACTAAATCTCCTTTCTCATTGTAAAGTTTTAAACTCTCTTGTTTTCCAAATACGTTTTTCATTATTTCTTTATTTTAAATTCTTTGCCTACTATCTTAGTTAATTCTTCCATTGTGTATTCGGGAATATCAAAACCTCTTAATGTTCCTTTAGAATCTTCATAAGTTAATTCATTACCTTTATTATCGTATGTGCTTTCAGACCAAAAACCTTCAGAATCTTTAAAGGTTAATTCATTACCATTATCGTCATAGGTTCTTTCATAACAATCACCAAAAGAATCTTCATAGATTAATTCATTACCATTATTATCAAATTTACACTCATACCAATAACCGTTAAAACTTTTATAAAATTTATAAACCAAATCTCCTTTATCGTTGTAAATTTTTAAACTCTCTGATTTTCCTAATGCATTTTTCATAACCTTTATTATTTTTTTATTATGTGTAAATATACGAACAATTGTTGGGGGAGCCAAATTTTAATAGAATATAGCATTCCAAGTTAAATAAGAAGGTTGTTTTAGAATTTGACCACCTTTTTTATTATAAGCATCTACACTCATTGTATAACAAATATTACCACATTTAGAAACACTTAATAAAACTGATCTTAGAGTTGGTGAGTAATTGTCACTAAATTCTTTACCAATTGCTGATTTTAATTCTTTTAATTTTGTCATAACCTTTATTTTTTATTATACTTTAATATACGAACTATATCTACGGTAACCAAGTTTTATGTCAATTCTTTTTTCAATCTATTAATTTTAAGCTGTAATATAATAGCAGACATTACATCTGTGGTTACTTTCAATTTATCCTCTAATCTTTTAATTTGCTGTTTCATAACCTTTATTATTTGATTTATCTTGTACTTGTGTTTTTACCGTCAGCACTTCTATATAAAGTGTAAACTAATCCTTCTTTTAATTCATTTATTTTACAATCTTTTATACTCCAACCTTTAGATTTCAAATCAGAAAATAAATTTTCTTTAGTTGTTCTAATTTGGTTGAATTTTTCTTTTCTTGTATTAACTACTTGTAATGTCATAACTTTATATTTTTTATTATTATACCCAAATATACGAAATAATATTAGGGGAGCCAAGCTCCCCTTTAATTTTAATTAACTAAATACTCTTCAGCAATTTCCCATAACTTCATATTCATATCAGTGTCCATTGTAAAGTTTTTAATAGCTCTTGTTTTTCTTAATTTACCCTTAGCATTTAAATAACCAAACCCCCCTTGAGTTAATTTTTCTTGTACACGATTTAACACAACCCATAAACTGTCACCTACATCTTCTTTACGTTCAGGTGTTAACAAATAATCAATTTCAATTTGAGGTAATGTTTTTTCTTCATTAAATCTTGCTCCAATTGCCTTATTTGCAAATTCATTTTGTTGTTCAGGTGTCATAATTACCTGAGAGAATTTATTTAAATTAGCAACTACATTAGGTAATGTTTTAGTTAATTCATTAATATGGATTCTTAAATCTTCAAAATTATAACCCATATGTCTCATTTTAAACCCTCCAAAATCTTTAGATTTAATTACTAAACCATTTTCACATACTAATCTAAATACTCCCATTTCAAATCTTACTGAAGTGGAACCATCATGAGAATTAATTAATAATAAATTTGGATATAAATCGGCTTCACCTTCTTCATTATTAATAACAATATCAGGATTAAAAAACTGAATTAGATGTTTACTCATTTTACCTGATGATTTTCTAGCCCTAACTGTTTTAACTTGATATGGTAACCAACCTAACTTTTCCATATCATCAATTATAGTATCAGTTGGAATATGAACATACTTATCAGTTAATTTAGAACTAACTTGATGATTGAAAACTTGAGGTGCTAATCTTCTTAAATCTTCTCTTGATAATGCTTTTAAATTTTTCATAACCTTTATTTTTTATTATACTTTAATATACGAACAATTATTTGGGGAGCCAAGCTTTATTTCAATTGGTTTTTTTACTCATCTAAACCTATACCTATACACTCATCATCAATAACACTCATCGGTACTACCACCAATTCTCCATTATCTAATACATTAACAACCATACAGCTCTCACCTTGATAAGCTACTAAATCTCCTACTGAATAATCATTTACTTTTTTCATAACCTTTATTTTTAATTTATTTAACTTATTAACCTTATTTATACTTGAATATACGAACTTTATTTTGTATTACTTATTCCTTAATTAACAAAATTTATCTAATAAACCTTTATTTTCTAATTTAATCAAACAATTATTAACATTAAAAGGATTCTTTCTTTTATAATTATTTAATTCTTCATTTACTAAACTCAAAAATTCAACTTCATCATTCTTATCTATAAAATCAATTTCATCATATTCATTTATAAACAAATTTAATTCTTTAATACTTTCAAATTTCATAACTTTTTCTTTTAAATTAATTAATTATTTATCTTTTTATTATACCTAAATATACGAAAGGCTCCTTGAGGAGCCTAACTTTATTTAACCCCTTTAATCTTATAATAATCCATTTTAGAGAGAGGGATTGGTTGTTTTTCTTTTACTTTAGATTTATTTAAAGTAGGTAACCATTGAATCAATTGTTCATAGTTAGCTTTCGCACTGTTTTTTGACATAATTTTTAATTTAAGGATGTGTATTGTATTTTAATATATAAATCTTTTCTTTAACAATCAAATTTATTCTATATTTAATGTCCCTGTTAATTCTTCATACTTGGCATCAACCAATTCCCTTCTTACTTCCTTAATCTCCTTTATTTCACTCATACCAACATTTTTAATCGCATTGGGTATAGTTTTATAAAGAGATGGATGATTTTTTCCTGATTTTAAAATTACTTGATAATAACTCATTGTTTTGATTTTAAATTTGAATTTTTAAATAAAATACCACATAATATATTAATAAATAAGGCTTGCCAAAACCCTATTGGATTTAATCCATCAATTACTTCAATTAAAACGTTATTCCAAATTAATTGAGTTGGCCAAGCCACTAAAATAGCCATTATTATTAATATACCAATGGTAGAAAAAATTGTTGTTAAATTATTCATTTATTTTTGTTTTTATTATATAAATTAATCTCTAAGCCTCTTGACACTTTTATAATTATGACTTATTATTTTATTAGTCTCTACTAAAGATTTATTAGCTCTTTTATTAGTGGCGTAATGGTATACAGGACCTTTATATTCATCCCCATTAATTCTTCTCTTACCATTAAAACTTCTAAATTCCCTACTTGTAACTCTGTACCACCCATTTAAATTAGGCATCCAAACCTCTTGATTAGAGGCAGTATTAAAATCATAAATTAACTTTTCAGTACTACCTGTTTTTTCCATAAATTAATCTTTAAAATTAAATTCTCCCAGTTAATATAATTTTTTATTATATTTTAATATACTAATCTAACCCCAAAGAGCCAAACTTAACAATACGGGAGGTTTCAAAGCAATACAACATATCATCTCCTATTTGTTCGTAAGTTAAATCATTTATTATCCTGATTTTACCGTTATCCTTTGCTTTTCTTATTGATTTTAATGCGGGAGATATATCTTCACAGTAAGTTCTTTTGTAAGGTCTTTTATTAGGTTTTTGTTTAAGTTTTTTACTCATAACTATCTCTATTTATTTGAATTACTTTTGGAAAACGTAATGAATCATCAACTGTTTTTTCAAAATATTTTACTGTGGCTCTTTTACCTATTAAACTGTCTTTAATTTCAAATAATTCTTTTAAATAACTCATTGTACCATTTATAGTACAATCAACTTGAACCCCATTAACATCTACTTTTAAAGTAGCTAATTTACCTGAAAATTTACCTACACCTTCAGCATAACCAATAATTTTAAATTCCTCATCAATAAAATTTTTATGTTTTAATAAACCATTTGATCTTTTATTTTCATAAGGGGTGTTTGGATCTCTTAACATTTGACCTTCAAAACCCTCTCTCAAATATTCTTGTAACTTATGATTAATTTCCCCAAATGATGTTACTTGAGTGCTACTAATAACTTTATAATAAAGATTTGATATATTATATGTGAAAAATAAATCTAATAATTTAACCCTTCTTGATTCATATTCTAAATCAACACCATTGTACATATCATACATCCAGTATTCAATATATTTAGCAGACATCTCTAAATTATCTTGTGTGGGTTTTGTTTTCCTAACATATGAAATAATTGTGTTAAAATCAACATTTTTATCTGAAGTATATAACTCACCATCTAATATAAGATCAGGTTGGTCATCAAATACATGTTTTAGATTTTTATATATATGAGGAGCTGAAATAATCTCTTTTCCATTCCTTGTCCACATACCATCTGCTTTAACTATACATCTAATACCATCAAGTTTGGGTTGGGATATTATAGGGAATTTAATTTTATCTTTACGTTTAGTATAATCAGCAGCTAACATGGGTTGAAAGAATACTTTCTTATCACAATCCTTCACATCCTCCCAGTAACCTAAATCTTTACGTTTAGTATGAAGTGCTTTTGCTTCAAATAATGCTTGCTCTTCAGCTGTTGTGGCATTCTTTTTACCTATATTTTTAGGTATACATTCAGTCCAATTACCTGTAAACATTTTCATATTCACAAACCCAGTAATTGTTCGGAATTTATTATCCTCTATTTCAATTTGATATTGATTAATATGCTCTTTACTATTTGAACGTTTATAAAGGGTTGGTAACATCATTATCATAAATTTTTATTATACCTTAAATATACTAAATATTTTTTGACTCCCCAAACCTTTCCTACGGTAAGTATTTTTTTTCAACCTCAATCCATTTATTTTCAGGACAAGCTCCTTTAACAGGTGAGAATATTTTACCCCTTAAAGCACAACCACATTTACCACAATGAATTATAGGTATAGTATTTTTAAATTCACATTCATTACAGATTTGAATTCTTTCACTAGCCAATTCTTTTTGTTGGGCATCAGGGTCAATAGCAATTCTCCAAGAATAAAATATTTCTTCTATCTTTGTCATTCTCCTATCATCTGTTTTAACTGCATTTCTCCAATAACTCCAGATTGTTTTGATATTATTTGATCACCATTTAATACTACAGTTGTTGGGATATTTCTAATTCCATGCTTTAATATTAAGGGATCTCCTGATTCAATATCAATTGTTCTAAATTTTACTCCTACTGTCTCGGAAGTTACTTTCTCAAATATTGGAGCATATGTTTTACATGGCCCACACCAAGAGGCAGTGTATCTAATTACTTGTTTCATATTCTATATCTTGTATTGTCTCTACTATTAAATATCTATTATTATGTTTTAATACATGATCACCCCCCAAATAATCCCTCCATGCTTTTAAAACATCCATGTTAAGAGATCCATCTTTATTTTCAAAATTATGAGATGCTATATCTCTTAATATTAAATATAACTTATCGTTATGTTTAAATAATTGTTTCATCATAGTATATATGGAGGGGTATGTGTTGGGTATGGTAAGCAATTTTTATTCAATTACTTGTAAAATTTTAGTTTCACGAACACTTTTCACTTGAAAATTTACTTTTGAACCTTCGTTTTCAAATGTTTTTGTTACTTTAACTTCGGCATCTGTCACACTCACAGCATCCACTAAATATAACTCTTTTGTTTTTGTTTGTTTACCTTTTTCATTGATGTCAAGGATTTCTACTGTTGTTTGAAAATAACTCATAATTTTTATTTTTTGATTTTAGTTAATAAATTTTTAATTTGAGAACATATCTCATATTCTTCTTGTTCTATAAAATACTCTAATCCTAATTCTAGAGCTTTATTCCACTCCTTTGAATATAGGGTTAAAATAATATTATCATATTCTTCATCATCTTCAAAATCAATTTTAAAGATATCTATATCACTAGTTTTTTGATTTTTATCCCACTCATTTTTTAGACATTTAAATGTTTGAAGATGTATATCAAAAACTTGATTATCATGCCATTCAAGAAGCCCATCTAAATCTTTAAATTTAAGTTGTTTTATTACCATTTTATTTCTTTTTAGCATTTTTTCTTACTTTAGGTCTATCTTCAGGGTAAAAATCATACCATATTTCATTCATTTTATTCTCTAAAATCTCTATTTCTAATTTATCGTTTTTAAGTATTCTTTTTTTACGAGCATTACCCTTTACTTCATATTTGGATAATAACGATAATAATTTATTTTCTAATTTATCAAATTCAGCCCATTGTGGGTCTATAATAGTAACACTTATTGGCCCATTTTTAAATTTTGTTTTATCCCATTCCCATATAGATACTACACCTGAGTGGTCCTTTGAGGTTTGGGTATATTTTAAAATTGGAGTATCATTTTCAATTGGTCTACCTTTATTTGAAGATTTAATCATAACTTTTAATTATAATTTAAATATACGAAGTTAATTTTGAGGAGCCTAATTTAATATAGAATATTTAACATGAAGGACTTCTTTATAATCCATTATAACTAATTTAATATAAGATAATTTTAAAGGTAATTGTTTATTTTTTAATAATTGTGTTATAATTGATCTAATCTCTACCCTAGCATTAATATGTAATATGGGATCAATACCTTCAGGGATATATTTTATTATACTATGGTCAATAAATTTATGTATGTATTCAGTTGTCATCATACTTATAAATATTAATTATAGAGCTTTTACTTGTTGTATATGCTTACAACCTTTTTCTCGGTCTTTAGCTCTCCAAAATCCTGGGCAGTTACAACTAAATTTGAATCCATTTTTCTTTGTCACATATTCACCCTCACCACTTGATGATTTGAACCTCCAAGTATTAGTCTCTTTTAATTTTTCTTCTTTAGGTAGGTTTTTAATCCAAATAATATCACTTAATTCTGTTTTAGGATGACATGGCCTCCAACTAGGTGTTATAAAAGTTTTACCTGATATGTTAGCAATACCTGGTTTTAATCTTGATTCAATTTCGTATTTAAAAATTTTTACAAAAGATATTTTAATCCTTTTAGGATCCATCCCATAACTTCCTTCAGAATATGCTATAAAATCTTCTATAAATCCACATTCCCACTCATTTGATACTTGATATAACATAACTTTTATTTTAATACTTAAATATATGAAGGTCTTCTATGGAAGCCAAATATTATTTATTATAAGCTACTATATCATCTTCATCATTTTCTAACTCATCATTTCCTATTAACCCTAATGATTTAAAATGTTCATAGGTATTATCATCCATTTCCCATTTCACTTCTTGAGTTTTAGGAACATCTTTATAATCTTCTATACCTTGAATTTGTTTGGATGAAAATACATCTCCTATAGTTAAGAAGTAACAGTTGTAACATAAAAACTCTATATTATCTCTTTTCCAATTACGTTTATTGTAGTCTTTAAAATTTAACAATAATGGTACTCTATAATCTGATACTCGTTGCTCTTTAAACTCGCAGCATGAACATTCCTCAGGTAATATAGCTTCAACTATCAAACGTTGTTTGAATTTATCTATACTATAAGATTCAGTATATAACTCACCTGATAATATTTTTTGTAAGTCAGGTCCCTTACCATGGTTCTTTAAAAATTTAGGTATACCCTTACCCACTTGGTTTTTATGTGTTTCAAACAATGTAGGTGAGTTAGGATCATTGTCATCCAACCTATAAGATTTCATATAGGGTTTAAGATGTTGATATGAACAATTTAAATATCGGGATGCTGCTCTAACACTTTTAGTTACCCTCATTGCTCTAAGCAAATCTTCCTTAGAGAATATTTTAGCGGCCCTAGCCATACAACTTATTTTTAGTTTAAAAAATTAGGATTTACTTGAAATAAATAGTTATATAAATCTTCAGGAGTTTTTAATAAAATTTCTCTTTCTTCCCCTTCTTCATTAGTCTCAATTATACAATTTAAGGTTCCATCCATATTGAAACGTTCATATAAATAATAATTTATTATCTCATATGTGGTTCCACCCCACATTAATAGAATTAACTTATCCATAACTTCAAAATAAGACTCTTCATAATCAGATAAATCAATATTAAATTCAGCTTGCAATTTAATTGACTTATTACTAATTTTCTCATGTTGAGTGATTAATGAGATAAATAAAGTTTTTTTCCTTAAAGCTTTATTACGTTTCTTTTTTCTTATAAGAATGGAAGAATTAAAAAGTTTATAAAAACTCTCTTCTAAATTATTTTTTAATTCATCGTCCATCTTCTATATCTTTAATTATTTTATTAACTTGTGTACACATGGAATAATCTTCTACTTTAACATAATATTCTAAAACAGATTTTAAAGCATGAATCCAATGAGTTTTTGGTATCGATATACTAGTTTCTATTTGAATTATATCACATATAATAACTTCTTTTTTATTGGTTTTTAAAGCATTTTTTATACTTATAAAAACATTTTCAAATAATAATTTTTGGATTTTAGGGGCAAAAAGGGTATCCATAATGCCCCTTAAACTATAATCAGTAAATATTATATTAGGAGTTTTCTTCATCTGATGGAACTTCTTCATTGGTGTTACCTTCAGGTGTACTACCTAATACTTTATTTCTAATAAATGTGAATACTGAGTCTAATGGAATTTGAAAGTTAGCTGCTTGTTTATCTGGAGCGTCTGTATCCCTATCAAATTCTAAACCAAAATCAATAAACTTTTTGGATATGGTAGTTGCTAAACTATTTTGTAAGGTGTCAACTTCTTCAGGTGTTAGATTAGAAATTATCATACCCTCTTCATTAACAGGAAAGAATTTAACTTTAATACCTTTTTTATTTTCATTTTTATTAACATCAACTACTACTTTGAATTTTTCACCATTAAAAGTAGCATTGTAATTTAATTCTCCTTCTTCTTTAAGTAATTCTTCACTTAAGAAAAATTCTTTCAATTTATAAGCCATATTTTTGTTTTAATATAAATATTAATTTTTTTCAAGATATATTAAATCCTTCTCAAATGAGTTTAGAGATTTAATACTTATTTTTAAATTACCTAATTCAAATTCTCCAATATCACCGTTTTCAGCTATAATATCATTTAATTGTTGTATAATTTTATAATCATATTCATTAAAAGTATTACCATCAATTTTAACAATAATATCTCCTCCACCATTAAACCAAGGTTCTAAAATAGCTTCTAATTGTGGGTTTGGATTGATTAGACTATATGATTTTTTATAACATTTATTATATTGAGAACTTCTAAAGCCCCATTTTTTAACAAATGCTTTATTAGATAATGATTCTACTTCTTTATAATCATCAGTAGTACGAGAAGTTTTACTTACAAAATGATAAACACTAGCTGAACTTACTTTACGTTCCATTCCTGCTATTGTACATCTAAGATGAAAGTCATCATCCTCACAGAATATTTTATAAGTATCTCCATCAATACCAATATAATCTTCTTTATAACATCCAAAAAATAATTGAGTACCTCCATCAACTAGACTTTCTTCTGTTTTAAGTTCTTCAAATTTTTTCTTGTTAAAAGTTTTTAAATCACTACCACAATCTAATAATATTTTCCCTGGATAAGTGTCTGTGTAAATTGGTGGTTCAACTCTTGTATAAGTTGTGATTCGGTTTCTAACAATATGTCTATCCATTTCTTCTACAAACCCTGGTCTTAGGATCATATCATTATGAAGTAGAATTATTTTTTCACCGTTTGCTCTTTCTACTGCTCTATTATAATTGTTCCCCATAGTAAGACTATCATCTTCTTGAAGTATAATTTCAACTTCATCTCTATTAGGATATATTTCTTCAATGTTTTTTATAAGGGCATCTGTGTATTCTCTAGTTCTGGTAGATGCTGGTATTACTAATGATATCATTTTTTATAAAATTTTATTAAGTTATCTATAATATGTTCAATGTCATATTGATTTTTAAATCCGTAAGATTGTAATTTACTAATATCCAAATATGAATGTTCAACCTGTACTACATCATGGAAGTGTGAAGGTTTAATATTAATTATATTAGAAGTTGAAGATGTTTTCTCTATGGTTTTTAAAATAATATCACGTAACACATAAGGTTTTCCATTACCAATGTTTATAATTTCATTAGTAGGAGCATTATCCATACAATGTTTAATAGCGTCACATACATCATCTACGTACATGTAATCTCTAATGGCACTACCATTATTATATAGTTCTACATCTCTATTTTCAACTACTTCTTTAATCAAAAACTGAAGTGCATTTTTCTTTTTAGATATTTTATTATCACCTTCTCCTAATACATTTGCTAATCTAAAAATTCTATACTTGATATCAAATGTTTCACAGAAACTAATTATCATTTGTTCAGCACATCTTTTTGTTATAGAATAAAAACCTGTTGGATTACAAAATGATTTTTCCTCATTAAATGGAGTTACTTCATTCTTTCCATATACAAACCATGAACTAACAAAGTTAAATACTAAATCCTTATCATTTCTATCTATATTTTCTAACACTGACATAAGTGTACTTAAATTAGTATCAATATCAATATGAAGATTTTGATGGATATTGTAATTATCAATAGTACTGATTAGATATAATATATTATTAGATTTAGGTGTATAATCTTCTCTATCAATTTTATTAACTATGTTAGGGTAGAGGCTACAAAATTTACTTCCAATAAATCCAGTAGACCCAAAAACTGAAATGTTTTCCATTATTAAATTATATTTTTATTTTTTAAATTTTGTAAACATATATCAAGATACTCTGGTAATTTAGATTCAAATACTGCTCTTTGAGAGTGTTTATTACTTTCTTTAAATACTATATGGTCTCTGTAGTATTTTGAGTAACCATCAATATTATCACCTACTAACGGGCCTGATGGATACATCCAAATTGTCTCTCCTTGTAGTAAGTATTGTTGGAAATCTACTCCTACAGACTTTACATGGTTAGTTATCATCAATGAGTACCAATCCCAAGGTCCATAACCATTCCAACTTTCTTGTACAGGGCATAATTCTTCAAAAAATGCTTTATTATATAGATCACACCACCCAGCCCATTTACTTTTTTTAGTTGAGTATAGACTTATTTCATCTTCTATATTTTTATTATCATTTCTTATATCAAATATATCTACTTTAAGATAATCATTATAAGGAATGTTTAAGTATTCAGCATTGGTAATTTCATCCCAGTCAGCATCACCTACTTTTGAAATATGAGGTGTTATAACAAAATACTTATTATCTACAGATTTAGCACTTTCTATTAAATAAGGTATAGTAAGTTCACTAAAGTAAATATCAGGGCATAAACTTATATAATAATCAATTTCAGGTGCTATACATTCTCGTTGTAAATCTAAATGCCCATATAGTTCTTCATTATCATGAATACGACTTATATGATTATAATCTTTAAGTAATGGAGCTAATTGAGTATATTTGTCTATAAAATATTGTTTAGGGAATTTAGTTTCATCCCAATCTATAGTATAATCAGATAAATTTAAAACAGTCTCAATATAAACATTAACATCGTCAGGTAGATGATATTTGGTTTTTTTAAGTTGAGTATAAGTTAATAATGCATAGTCGATCTCCCAAGGCATTATATGATATATTATTTTTATATTCATTTTAATTTATTATAAACATTTTTAATACCATGTTCTAATCCTAAATAAGCTATAGGTAAATCTATTGGACTACCTATATAAGATTCTGCTGGTTTATGACTATCATATAGAATAGGTACTTTGTAATTAGATAAATTATTAATTAGACCTGCCATACGACTTAATGAAGACTCATCTTGATAAACGCAATCAACTTCTTTTTCTAAATCTTCACATTCAATATAATGTTCAATTATAGAAATTAAATCTTGCATATAAATGAAATCCATTAATCTATCTTGATGTATTATAATAGGTTCATTATTAATATACCTTTTAATATTAGCTTTTATGAAACGAGTATCATTTTCATTCTCATCAAACACCCCATATACTCTTAAAGTATAAAAGTTATCATGTTTATGAACTAATTTATTAATAATGTTTTTACTATAACCATAAGGAGTATCAGGTAAGTACCTTTCAGCTCCTGAACCTATATTAATTAATTTTTTGAAATGTTCTTTTTTTGATTGTAAATTATAAAACATAACTAAATTCCAGAATGATATAGTTTCATCAGGATCTTTAGTATTAGTTGCTCCTTTTATAGCGGTGTGTATAACCACATCAAAGTATTTATTTTCAAAAAATTTATCAACAGACTTATTATCAGTCAGGTCCAATTCATCTTTACCAGGAGCTATTATATGATATTTTTCCCATAAGGTATTATTAATACCCTTAGCAATGTAACCTTTACCTCCTGTGATTAATATTTTCATATTATTTTTCTTTGCTAAAATCTCCAAATTCAACTAAGATAGTATTTATTCCATCTGTTCTATTTAAAGCTTTTTCATATGCTGGGATTATGTCTTCAGGTTCAAATAACTCTATAACTTCTATATTACTAGTCATTTGTCTAAATGCTTCTGAGAAATTTCCTTTATGTTGACATTGTGGGTCAACTGGTC
>Ga0099847_1000550_pt1 | contig 12691 bp, 8 predicted proteins | sample CB_VirMetaG_2_FD_78178 | JGI IMG/M metagenome (GOLD analysis project Ga0099847, IMG submission 78178) | Freshwater to marine saline gradient viral communities from Chesapeake Bay - CB_1504_2 Viral MetaG | ecosystem: Environmental > Aquatic > Marine > Coastal | place: USA: Chesapeake Bay...
AATAGGTAAAGACAACTGCCAATTTGTTTTTTTCTGCACTGTTAAATTTGGTAATACATTAATAAATAGTAATCCTAAATGGTTTAGGTATGATATAATATGGGAGAAATCATCCACATTAGGATCATTATCATGTAATAAAATGCCTTTAAGAAAACACGAAATGATATATATATTCAATAATTGCGGTCAAAACGACATAGATAAATGTCGTAATTTAGAAATGAGAGCATATGCAGAGAAGGTTAAAAAATATATAGATAAACCTATAAAAGAAATAGATTTAAAAGTTGGTAATCAAGGGACACATCATTTTTATAAATTTAAATCATCACAATTTGGATTACCTACAAAAGCAACTTATAATAAATTAATAGAACACTTTAAAATAGATGAAATGATAGGGTTTATACCATTTGATAAATTATTAATTGAAAACATTAAAATGATATACAACCCACAAAAAACAGAAGGCAAACCATATAAATGTAATAAAGCAGGGTATAAAGGTGAAGTTTATGGAAATTTAAAATCAACACCAATTGATAATAAAGGTGATAGGTTTCCAATATCTATTTTAAAATTTGGTTATGATAAAGAGAAACTACACCCAACACAAAAACCCGTAGCACTATGTGAATGGATTATTAAGACATATTCAAATGATGGTGATTTAGTATTAGATTTTACTATGGGTTCTGGTTCAATCATTGTAGCATGTATAAATACTAAAAGAAAATATATAGGTGTAGAAAAAGATAAAACTATTTTTGAAACCGCAAAAAAAAGAATTAATAATATATCCTAATAATATAGTAATCAATATGTATAAATTCATTTCATTAAAACCATCAAAAGATGGAACACATAAATATGAAGCCACTATTTATAATGAAGCGACAAAACGTAATAATACAGTGAAATTTGGTGCTTCTGGTTATTCAGATTATCCCACTCATAAAGATGAAGAACGTAAAAAATCATATATAGCACGACACGAAAAACGTGAAAACTGGGGTAAAACTGGAGCAAATACACCTGGTTTTTTCAGTAGATGGGTTTTGTGGAATAAGAAAACTATTTCAGGGTCAGTAGCTGATATGAAAAAAAGGTTTTTCAGTTAATTGTTTTGGCTCTGCATGTAGATTTTTAAAGAATTATTTGTTTATTTTTGTTTTATAGTTGTTAATTTTTATCTTTATATATAGTAATAGAAATTGAAATGTCAAATTTAACCATCGAAGATTTAGCAGCATTAATAAATCAGGCACCAAAAGCCAAGAAACCCCGTAAAAAGACAGAACAGACACCAGAGCAGAGAGAGTTGATGCTTGAAAAACTGGCATTAATGAGGGAAAAATCATTAGAGAAGAGAAATGCTAAAAAGGCTGAAGTAAAACCAGAACCACAAGTAGCAGAACCAAAAGCAAAACCTCAACCAAAAGCACAACCTCAAGTCCAAGCACCACCACCACAACCAGCACAAGTTCAACCTAATAATGATTTATTTGAAAAACATTATAATAGTAAATTTGAAAAGTTAGAAGAATCAATAAATGGTATAAATAATTCGATAAATCAAATGAAACAATTAAAATTAGAAAAAGCTGAATTGAAGAAAAAGAAGGCAGAAGAGAAAATTCAACTGGTAGAAGAAAAAAAATCGGTAGAACCTAAAGAGGAGGGATTATCACAAGTTAAAACGCAATCTCAAGGTGATGTGAATATATCAACACCACCCCAAAATCTAAATCCAAATAGAGTAATGAAACCAAATGTTAATTATAAAAGTTTTTTTAAAAGATAATTTAATATTACTATATTATAAGATTTTAATATATATATATATAATATAATAATAGAATATTTTTTTATATTTAATATGTCGTTTTACAATGCCGCTCAACCTACTAACATTAAACAAAAATACAGTGAATTTGACGTTGTTACATTCTTAATGAAGATGCCTACTGGTCGTCAGTGTAAATCAGGCTCAATGCGTGTTAATGGTTTCCTTAAACTATACAAAACTTCTCCTGCTGGAGTTACAAGTGCTATTTCTGGTGATGAAGGTATTATGTTAGACCAATACACAGGGGTTCATTCTTTTTTTAGAAATACCAACAGCACTATTAATAACAGAACAGTTGAATCACTCCAAAACTATCCTCGTTATGTTTCTATGGTTTCTCAACACGATTTCTCTCCTGAAAGTTTAATCACCAACTCTCTTAATGCTCCTGAACTCAAAGGGGCTCTCAATACTTATCTCCTTAATGGAACTGACATTATAAAAGGAATACCTTTTAGTATGAAACCTCAAATATGTGTTAATAAAAGTTCAAGTGATTTAGCCCAATCTAAATTTCAAGAGATTCAAGTTATGTTCCAACTTGGAAGTGCTGTTGAAGCATTATATATAGGAAGTGATGTTGTTAATCCTGATATTAGTTCTCTTTCTTATGAATTAAGCGACCTTCAACTCTCGTGGATGGAAACAATGGAAGTTCCAAGTAATGAACCAGTTGTATTAAACACTGTATCAAATATGATTCAAACCATAACTGGTTTATCTAACAATATTCAAGTTGTTTCTTCAAGTGCTTATAATGCTTTGAGTATGTCTTTTATGCGTCAAGCATCTGTTAAATCTCTTTATAATAACAACATGCTTTGTGAATACATTCCTGATATCTCGCGTGTTGAATTCCTTGTAAATGGTGTAGATGCTCCTTTATCTTATGCTATTACAACTCCTGCTTACCAAGATATTGCTCTTAATTATTACAAGTCTCTTTCTTCAAGTGGAAACGCAATTTGGGGATTACCTTCTGGTGAAAAAAATAGTATCATGAATAGATTTTATTCTGAAAATGGTTCTTTTGGTATTGGTTCTGCCTTTTCTGACAGTATTAATGATAAACTCCAAGTCGCTTTAACTATTGATGACAATACTCAATACAATCCATCTGCTAATCCTATAGATTGTTTTATTTACACTAACGGATATATTTCTCTTTAATTACAAAAGTTTATTTTTATATTTTCTATATTTTCAAGTAATTGTTTAAATTTTAATATCATATAATTGTAATAAATTAAATATTAGTAATATATATAATACTATAAATATTAATTATGTCTGAACTTCGCACTATATTATATGACCCTCAATCTTTCAACGCACAAAGATGTGTATTTACTATCCCAAAGGGTATGAACGTAGTCGCTTCTAAAATTCGTGTGTGCGATTTTTCTATATCCAATTCAAATGGAGACCAAATCTATATGAATCACTCTGGTGTGTATAGTCTGCTTTCTAAAGTCAGCATTCTTTCTCTTAATGGAACTGAAATTGACCGTTTATCTAATATGGAAATTATGGCAATTAAACTTATGCATATGGAAAACGCAACTCAAGCATCAGTCAATCGTCAATTATCTCAAAATATGTGTAACAGTGTATTTCTTAACAATTTAGGACAAGCATCTCTTACAGAACAATACGGTCAAGAAGATGGTTCTAAAATGTCTATTATGTGGGATATTTCAATGATGCTTTCGTATCTTCAACGTAGAACTGTTATTTCTGAAGGTTTCACAATTCTTCTTGAATTCGCTACAAGTGATGTTGTTGGTTTCAAATATTCTTTTGATAAACCACCAGCCCTTGCTATTGACGAATATTTAACTCAAATACCTGTGGAACAAAATAAAAACGTGTCCTATACCACTATAATTCAAGATAAACTCAATATTTCTCAAGGTGAATCTGGTTTCAATAAACGTCTCAATTCTTTTTATCAACAAATGTTAGGTTCAGTTTATTTCCTCAATATTCTTAATAAAGATGACAATCGCCTTGTCAATGCTGTCTCTAAAAAGAATGAAGCCTTTCAAATCTCTATAGATGGTAAGCAAATTATACCATTGAAAGGAATAGACAGTCCATCGAAGAAATTAGGTATGTTAAATGACTTCTCTGGTTTTGTTAATCTTCCAGGTTATTCAAGTGCTCTTCAACTTCTTAATACCAAAGTCAAACCATTTTATAATATCAATACTGGTTTAGATTATTCTAATAAATTCAGTTATGGTTGCTTTCTCCTTAACCGTTATATTGGAAACGATTTCACTGTTGATTATTCTACAGGTGAAGCAGTATCATCTGCTAAAGGTGAAACTTTATTAATCCTTGCTGAATGTATGCGTTCTTATGATATTGTTAATGATAAAGTGTCTTTTGTTGGTTCTCCTAATGTCCCCTCTTTTTAAAGCATGATTTCATAATCCCGCACGCAAACCCTTTCAGGAAATTGTTTTGGGTGTATTTTTATTTTTTCTTTATAATTCTTTTAAGTGTATTTTTATTTTTATTATATCATATTATAGTATATAAATTAAAACCTTTTTATAATGGATAATGAAATAGTAATTCAATTAGCCAAATTTAATGATAAAACAACAGCAAATAATAGTAATTGGACTAATAATACAAGTGAATCAATAACTATTAATAATGGAGACCAGATTTTAGTATCAAAAGCATTTATAGATACTCGTGATTTAACAAGTGCTAATATTATAATAGAAAAAGATTTAGAATTAGAGTTAGAATATCATTTCTATTGGATTAATGATTCAAATCCTGGGACAAATTCTGGTGGTTTTGGTTCAAGTAATGGTGTTAAAGAAGCTTGGATTGTGCCTTTAGACCCTCGTGATATAAATGACCCAAGTGGAGATATAAAATTTTTAGCAGCAGATGGTTTTCAAATTTTAAATAATAACACACCTTATACACCACCTAATTATTCAGTTCAAATAACATCTCAAAATACAAAAAATATAGAATTTAATACAAAAACTTGTTTGCCTGGTGGGTGGTCTGAAACAGCAACACAAGTTGAACCCACATCTAATCAAAATGTAGTATTTGCTGATGGACGACCTTATTTGATGTGTTATTCAGATAATAGTTTATATACTCAAACTTGGAATTATACGTTGAAAGCGGGTAGTTATAGTCCAGATAGTTTAGCAAGTTTATTAACATTAAATATGGCAACAGTTAAAAAAGATACTGAAGAATCAATGGCTGATAATAAAGCAAATGATTGGTTTAATAGCGGTCAGCCGTTCGTTTGTAATACTACGTCCTATCCTCCTATTTGGTCTATGTCTAATATAGATTATAGAGACCCTGATGGTGATGGTCCATTTTCAAGTGTAATTAATTGTAATCCATTTATTCAAATTGATAAGTCAAGAGGTAGTGTTTTAAATAATGATTGGTATATTGGAAGCACGGGTAGTGTTGGATATTTAGGACAACCTGGTAATTATAATGATGCTTACCCTAATTTAACTGATACTTTTCCAATTGAAAAACCTGGATTACCAGCAAATAAATCTCTATGTTTTAAAAATTTTATATCAGATAGTCCAACACCTAACCCATCTATAAATTTACCATCTATTACAAATCCTACTATAACTGCTAATAATATGATTCCTGGGTTATATTATAAAATTATTAGTGTTGAAGATACAGATTGGATTAAAAGTGGTGATACAAATCCTGTTCCTGTTATATCAGATGAATTTTTATGTGTATTTACTGGAACTGTTCCTGAAAGTCAAATATCAGTTTCTCAAATGAAAAATGGTGGAACATATAAAATAGTATCATTAGGTAATAATTGGAATGGTTTATATGATACAAATTGGTTGGCTATATCAAATACATTAACTAATCCAACAATTGGTGAAGTTTTTATTTGTCAAAATAATATAGCATTACAAATAGCAACAACAGAAGCAGAAATAGATACAACTAATACTTTTACTTTTACATCATGTATTGGTTATGATTTAAGCACAATAGGCGGACCAACTTTACCTACATATACTAAAATAAATAAAAATATTTATGATAATTCTAAAAAAAATGATTGGATTACAATTACAAGTGTAAGTCCAAATTTTATTGGTAGAGTAGATAATGGTATAGATTATACACAATTTATGGGAGCATTACAAACAACTATTCCTAATATTAATACACAATATATTTCTACTATAGATATGACAACCTATAATCCAGTTGCTTTGAATGGATTAACTGATTTAAATAATGTTAATTATAAAATGAATATTAATGTAACTACAAATGGTAAAATAAGATGGGATAAATTAGGTGCTATAAATTCTAATCCTATTTTAAATGTAAATAATCTTGATGATGTTGGTAGTTATATAGTTACAAGTCCTGGAATATCTTATGGTATTGGTGATTCTTTATTTGATACAGATTGGAGTTTTATTACTGGTGGAGTATCAACATCACCAAATATTGAAGATACAATTGATATTACATCATTAAATTCAACAACTACAGCATATACAAATGCTACAATTCATAATACAAGTGAGTTTGCTAATACAGATTTTGTTGATAATTGGGTTATTATTACTGATATGGGAACATCTACATCAGTTCAATGGATAGAATATGGTGATTTAAATGCTAAAGTTGGTTCTATATTTCTCATTATAAATAATACATCTGGAGTATTAAATTCATTAAATGCTAAATTTCAAATATTAAAAAATACTCTTTTACAAGAAGGTATGATAATAGAAGTAACACTTGCTGATAAAATTAATTGGGCTTTATATACAAATGACCCAACTACACCAATTACAACAGGTGAAATAATTACTATTACTGATTTACCATTAGGTAAAGATACAATTATAGGTAGTGGAGCAGGTTATACACCAATGACAGATACATTTACAGTATTACCATCAGGAACAGTTAAATCTATAAATTTTACAGTTCCATTTCAGTTTATTGTTAGTAAAATACCTTCTGTTCCATTTACCGATACAACGTGGGTTGCTTCTTTATATCCTGTTGATACTGGTGAAACTAAATTAAATTATACTCTACCAATTCAACCTTTTAAATCAACTGGAGTTTTAAATAGTAATGTAATTAATAAAATATTTTCTGCTAATGTATTACCAACAGCAATTGTAGAACAAAATGTATCTCAAGGAACTTGTATTGAAATATTTAGCCCAGATACTCCTAATTTTTATATATATCCATTGATACTACAAAATAAATGTAATAGTGTATCTTATTTACCAGGACAACGAGCAGGAGGTAATCCTGTTATTTCTCAATTTTTTGGCGGACCACAATTTACATTTGGATTTCCATTGGTTGGTTCAACAGAAATAGAATTAGCATTTAATGATTCTACTAACAGATTTCAATGGAATTATACACATTCGCCTATTCAACAAGGTTCTGCTCCAGGGACAACTCCAGTAACAACAACAGGTATTACTACATATAGTGAAGTCGTTGGAATGATAAATAGTTTTGTCCCTAATACGAATGTATTAAATGAACCTACTAATCCACCATATAATTCAAGCACTTGTAAATTAACATCACAATCTGGAATATTATTTAGGAAAATGGAACCAGCACATTTTTGGCAAGATATATTGGGATTTTCTAAAGATTTAATTGTTACAGATGAAGAATTAGGTTTGACTAATGATGGTTCATTAAAACCAATTACACCATCAAATAAAGATAGATTTACATTACAAAGATTTAATGATATTACTACAACAGCTTTATTAACAAGTGCAATGAATTTTACAACATTAGATAATTTTCCTAACGCACAAGAAAGTTATGTTCCAGGATTAAGAGCAAATACAAATGGTTTTAATAATGTTGTTGGTCCAGTTCAATTAGCATATAATCCTATTACAGATGTGTGGGCTGGTGATGAAAATTTATATGATTTTTATAAACAATTTGGAACTAAATATAAAATTTTACAATTACCAAATAATGGTTCCTTACCAACAACATCAAGTTTAAATAGTATATATTATCAATCATTAGATGAAACTAAATATATTAATAGTATATCACCACCATTATTAGTAGAGGATAAATACGGGCATTATTTAGTATCTATTAATGGTTATGGTAATGATAAAAATGGATTGATTAATGAAAAACAGAAAATATTGAGTAAAGCTATTATATCAAATTATTATGTTAATGAAAATAGTTTTGTTAGTCTTACATTCCCAGATTCTCAAGTCTATACTCATGTAGGAGAACCAATTCAATTAAATAATTTTGAGATTGGTATATTAGACCCTGATACAATGAAACCAATAGAAGGATTAGGAGAAAATAGTTGTGTCTATATTCAAATTAATAAACAATATTCAAAAGAAGATTTAAATCAAATTAATCCGTAAAAATAATAAAAAATAATATCTATGTTAAAATTAACTATGATATATAAAATCGGAACTATTAATTTTAAAACAAAAAAAGAGTGTGAGAATTTAGTAAGGGATAAATTGAATAAATTAGGTGAAACTTGTATAGATGATACACATAATGAGTTTCAGTTTTTCAATGACCTTATAAAAAATCATCCAGAATCTCAAGTGAAAGTTGGTAAAGGTATAAAAGAATTTATTATAATTAGAAACAAAAATAGTTATGGATTACATTTAAAACGTGTTGATGACAGTATAACTGATTGTAGTTGGTTATATTGTTGTTTTAAAAAGGTTAATCCTATGACTAATATATTATGTAGTATGAGATATAGTGTAAGATCTTTTATTACAGATTTTAGAAATTCACAAGAAGAACTCAAGTGTTTGTATTGTGGTGATAATAGTGAAATACATATAGACCATCACGAACCAAGTTTTCATACTTTAAGTAATACATTTTTAAGAAGTAGAGAATATCCAAGTGAATTTGACGACCACCCAACACAATATTTTGCTATATTTAAAGATATAGATAAAGAATATGAGGAATCATGGACTGAATATCATAATAAAAATTGTAATCTTCAAGTGTTGTGCAAAAAATGTAATCAATCAAAACCTAAATTTTAATTTTAATTCTTTTATTATTTTTTTTAATTTAAACATTATTTATATAAGTTAATTATAATGATAAATAAAATATTTGTATAATATAATATAACTATAAATATTTTATCATGGCTACTCAAGAACGATTAGAATATATGGCGAAAAAATGGGAGGATTTGTGTGAAAGAAATAAAGTAGCAGTTAATAATTATAATAAAAAGCAAAGACAAGAAGGTAATCAACAATTTTTAGAAAAGCAAAAGGAATATGCTCGTGCTTATTATCAACGTAATAAGGAAAAGGTTAATAAACACAATTCAGATTATCAAAAAGAAAAAAGAAAATTAGCAAAAGCAGAAAAAGAAAAAGCAAAATTAGAAAATAATTAATTTACACTTTTCATAAAGTGTAGTCAAAACCCTTTCAGGAAATTATTTTTTTTTATATTTTTATATTATTTCAAGTAAATGTATTTTTTTTTTTAATTAATTGTTTTTGGCTACGCTTTTTTCAAAAAGTGTAATTTAATATTTTAGATAGATATTAAAATTGTTTAAGTGTATTTTTATGCGTTTTAAATATATAAGTTAATTAAATTTGTTTTGTTATTTTTTTAATTTAAAGATAAAAATATTATATATATATAAGTTAATATTAAGATTATATAAAAATAAATATATTATAATATTATATAGATAAAAATAAAATGTCAAATAATAAAAATTTAGATATTGTTTTTCGTGGTAAGACCTACAAGATAGGCAAGAATGAGAAGTATAAGAATATTACTCAAGTAGCAAAAGTATTAAAAGTTTCAACTGCTGAATTAAAAGCATATAGAAGTTCTACATATAAGACAAAAACTTTTGTTAATGCTTCTGGTGAAAGTGTTTCTCAAGATTTACGTAAGCCTTTGATATTACGTGATTTTGGGATTAAGAGAATAAGTAATAAGGAATTGTTAAAACAAAGTAGCACAATAAAAAGAGATAATACTCAAATACAAAGTTTTATTGGTGATGCTCCTTCTGGTGTATTAATGAAAGTATTTATAGAGACAACCGTAAAAATGCAAATTAGTGATGACACTATAAATAGAACTATTAATTTTGAGACAACTATGAAAACAGGTGAAAATATTAGACCAGCAATAATAAATGGTTTAATACAAAAAGGATATAATGAAAATCAATTTGAAGTATTAGAAATAGTAAATTTTAAAGTTTTAAGAAATAACTCAAGTGGAAACTCAATGAAAATTCAAGATATGATATTAAGAGAACAAGAACCACCAAGTATTAGTAATTTATATACTAATGTAATTGAAAATACAAAATGGAAACATTGTATTCACGATTATATGATAGATACATACAAAAAACAATTTAAATTATCTACAATACAAAATATTAATACAACTAATGATATATATAATTTTTGTAAGGATAAACATATAAAAATGATTGCTTATGATATTAATGGAAATTGTATAGCCTCTAATTATCCAACTAAAAATAGTAAAGTTAAAAAGATGATATTTATAGCATACAATAATCATTTATACCCATTGAAAAGTGAGTATTTAGAACAGGTAAAATATGATAAGTCTAATATTATAATTGTTAATGATGCTTTATCTAAACTAATTGAAGTATTAAAACAAGGTAGATTAGGTGGTAGTGTAAAAATGGACGGTAGTAGTGTAATATCATTTTATGATGGTGATAATCATTATATACAAAATGATGAATACATTAAATGTAAAGAGATATTAGGTAAATTTGGTTTAGAAGATAAAATATATGATAGTATCAAAATTAGACATTTAGGAACATTAATTCAACCTTTATATATAAAAAATAGTGATAATTCAAATTTTATTAATCATAGTAGATTTTCCAAAGATGGTTTTGTATATAATAATGATGAATTAGAAGGAGAATTTAAAACAATAGACCATTCGAAACATTATCCTGCTATGCTTCATTCATTGAAAAGATTAATATTAGTTGATATGGTTTCTGATGATTTATCAAATGATTTAACTATTGATGAAGACCATTATTTATATGTAGTAGAACCTGAAAAAAGTAGTATATTATTACCAAATACAAATATATATACAGGTTATCATTTGAAGTATTGTATAAAAGAAGGTTTAAAATTCAATGTATCAGAAAAATTAAAAACAAGAACTATTGAAAACCATTATAAATTAATGATAGAAGATTTATATAAAAGATTAGATAAAGCAGATTTTAAAAGTATTATGAATGTATTAATTGGTAAATTTGAAAATCAAAACAGATGTTCTATAACAAAATTTATTAAGATTGTAAATAATGATGAATTAAATACAGTAAATGAAGAATATTTTATTGAGAGATTAAATGAAGATTATCATAGTGTTTTTAGTGTATCTGATAAATATAGTATATATAATAAAAAACCAATTGCTATTCAAATAAAAGATGAATCACGAAGAACTATATATGATATGATGAAAACACTTAAATTAGATGATACAAATATTAAATCTATAAATACAGATGCTATTACATTTAAAAAAGATGTAGTTGTGCCTAAAAAATTTATTGGTTGTGATTTTGGTAAATGGAAATATATTGATAATAAAGAAATTAAAAATAGTTTTAACTATAATAATCAACGTATAACATTGATTGATGAAGTTTATAATCCCGATAATAATAAAAGTATTCTTGGTATATGTTATGCAGGAACTGGTAAATCATATAAAATTATAAATGAAATTATACCACAATTAAATAATGATTATATTGTTATGTCTCCATCTCATACAAGTTTAGATGAATATAGAAGACTTAATTTAAATTGTAAAGTTATTCAACATTATCAATTTAATTTAAATGAAACTCCAAAAGCTTCAACTATTATTATTGATGAAGTTGGAATGGTTGATAGATTTGGTATGCACTTAATATTGAAATGGAAAATGATGGGAAAACGTATTATAGCATTTGGTGATTATCAACAATTAGAACCTGTTGGTGATACAATGTTAAATAGTTCATTATATAAGTATTATGTATTTAATGAATTTGATGAAATGAATACTAATAGACGTAATAATTTTACTATTGATTTTTATGATAGTATTATTAATGGAAATCAAAACAATACAGAACTCATAAAAAAATATAGAAATGAGAATAGTAATAATATTATATGTTATAGAAATTCAACCTGTAAAGAATACAATGAAATAATAGCAAGAAAATTAAATATTGTTGATAAATTTAGTATTGGTGCTTTTGTTATGTGTAATACTAATGATTTAAGAGAATATGGTATATATAATAAAATGACATTTACAATACATAATATAACTGAAACTCATATTGAATTAAATAATAATATTAGAATTACAATTAAAGATTATAGTAAAAAATGTAAAAATGGAAAACCATTTTTTGATTTAGCATATGCGAGAACATTACACTCATATCAAGGTTCTCAATGTAATGATTTTTTTACTCCTGATGAAGAACTTAAATATTGTAATGATAGATTTACTTATACATTAATAAGTAGATTGAAAGGTAATGTATGGGTTGGTGATTGTCCTAAAACTGAATTTGGTGATATTGAATATGATGATTATGAAGATGATGAAGAACATGAACCAGTTGAATTAGACTTTTAAATATGAACTGAAAGGATTAAAACCACCAACTACTTTGGACGGGGGTGGTGGTTTTAATAG
>Ga0099847_1000551_pt1 | contig 12677 bp, 21 predicted proteins | sample CB_VirMetaG_2_FD_78178 | JGI IMG/M metagenome (GOLD analysis project Ga0099847, IMG submission 78178) | Freshwater to marine saline gradient viral communities from Chesapeake Bay - CB_1504_2 Viral MetaG | ecosystem: Environmental > Aquatic > Marine > Coastal | place: USA: Chesapeake Bay...
AGTCATGGAATACAGGCGGTTCAACAGCTCAGCCTTGCTCATCTCTAGGCTGTGAAATGACACTGGGCCCTGTTTGCTTAGGTGATAAGCAATCTGCAAGCCCACAACGGTTTTACCGACACCAGGGCGGGCACCGATAATGTAGAGCCCACCAGGGCGAAATCCCTGAATAGCCGCATTGAGGTCTTTCCAGGGGCTTTGCATGTAGTGCCTTGGCTTGCCAAGTGTGTCCAGGTGTTCCAGGGCTATGTGCGAAATGTATTCAATCGCCCCATCTGTGCGGCGCTCTGCAAGCTGTCCCAAGTCACGCCTTGAGGTGTCAATGAGGGCATCAATGTCTGAGTCTGAGTCCTGCAACATCCTCTGAGCGGTAATCCTGATGTTTCGCCTGATTGCGTTGTCCCTAACCAGCCTGGCGTAATAGGTCACATTCTCTGCGGTGGGGGTTTCGCTCTGCCAGTCCCAAACACTCATAGCGTGTTCAGGCATCTTAGCTGAAACGGTTACGGGGTCAATCGGTTCGTGTTTAGCCCTCATCTGCCTGAGGGTGTCGTAAACCCTGCCTAGCTTTAGGTCATTGAAATCATCTGGCTCAAGTGTGAGCTCATCTAGTGCCTGGCCCTGTGAGAGCAAGATGCTCCCTAGCATTGCTGTCTCTGGGTTCATGTCCTTTAGTCCTCTGCCCTAATTATGCGCCTGGCCTTGGGTTGGTCTGGCTTTTTGTATTCTGCGGCTTTCCTAATCCAGTTACGGTAGGCGGCCTCCCAATCTTTTTTCACGGCGTTCTTGGTAGCGGCGCTCCAGTAGTCCCTGAACTTATGAGTCTCTAACTTTACATCAATCCAAGGAAAGTGCTCAACCATTACATCAACAGATTCCTGTGTTGGTTGCCAATCCTTTGGGAGTCTGTGAGCGCCCTTGGTGCTCATAATAGGTTCTATTAGGTTCTTATTAGGTTCTGGTGAAATGGGCTTCACCCCTGAATGACTCTGGATTTCACCCCTGGTGACCTCAGATTTCACCCCTGGTGCACCAGATTTCACCCCTGTGCGGTGTTGCAAACTGCCATCACAATCCTCTGGGCACTGAACTAAAATCCAGAATCTGTTGGTCTTGTATTGGGTGCCAAACCCGCCCTGTTCCTCAATGCGAATTTCCCCCATGGCCTCAAGCTCACGGATTATTTGCTGGACTCTGCGCTCAGAAACTCTGGCGTATTTTGCCAGGGTGGCGATTGCGGGCCAGGCCCCTGAGTCACTGTGGTGATTTGCTATCCCCCACATAACCAGTTTGGCTGAACCCTCTGAGTTGCTGTGGTGTAAAACTGCGGTTGTTGCTTCGGCACTCATGCGTGTCGTGTCCTTATCTTTTTATTGCGGCTAGTTATCCTAATACCAGAGCTTTGCTCCGTGAATCGTTCCTTGTCCTTTCGGTTCATAACCCCCTGGGGATTTCTCCCTGGGGGGTTTCTCTTTTACCATACTTGTCATCTAGGTAATACCAAACACCCTCAAAGGCATCAAAAACTGGTGTGGTCAGAGGGTCCTGCCCAGCCCGCAATTTCCAACCATACTTCTGAGCGGCCCTAGATGCCACCTCAGAGGCTTCGAACATCCAATTGGAGTGACTGCATACAACAACCACGTTACTGGCGTTAGAACGGCTCTGAGAGCCTCCCATGCCCCTATTACGTCTGTGCTGTGGAACTAGGGTGTCATCAGACAGGCCACAGTGGTAACAATGACCATCACGGGCTAGGAATTTGGCAAACTCTTTCTTAGTCACAATCTGGGCCATCTTCACAGATGCACTCTTTACAAATGTCATTGCAAATAACACATGGTTGCTCTTTTGAGTCCATCATGGCCAGTAGCCAAAGGGCATCAAAAATCTTTGCTTCACGGCGGGCCCGTTGCCAGCCTCTAAACCATTCAATCATCTTGTGGTTCTCCATTCCATCTCAACCAGTTTGCCAGCTGCCATTACGGCCATCATTGACTCACTGAGGTGTTTGATTTTGCTCTTTATTCTGTTGAGCTCAACCTTGGCCAGGTCTGCCTCAAACCTTGCCTCTGAACTTTTTAGTTTTGCCACGGCCTGGCGGTCCACTACGGTCCCCTGGGCCTTGAGTAGCTCTGTTGCCTCTACCTTTTCAGCCTCAGATGCTAGCTCTAGGTATTTGCGCTCTGCCTGTGCAAGTAGCTCAATGCCCTTTTCACTCTGTTGGCGGATTTTCTCCAGTTCCCTGATTATCTGGCCTGGTGTCTCCATTGATTGCCTTTCTGAGTAAGCCGCCCAAACGCCTTAGTTCTGTGTATTCAGCCACGCCTTCAGCCTGGCGGCCACTTTCGTAAAGCATTTGGACCAGCTCCCTCTTTTCCACTATTGCGGCGGTGAGGATTTTAGTGCTCTGATAATCCATCAGCCAGTGCGGTGATTTGAGCCAGAACATCCTTGGATGCGTTGGCTTGGCGGGCATCATTGTAAATCTGCCTGAGGTCTGAAACGCTGGTTGAGGATGCGGCTTCCTTTAGAAAGTCACGCACCTCAGCCTGTCGGTTTCTCACTTCCTCATGGCTAGCTATGCCCTTTTTTGTGTCAACTGCGAGTGCCGCAACCATGGCTCTACCCCAGGCGGCGGTTTCTGCATTTTGAACCTCACTGTCACGGGTAAACCGTGTTGGACCAGGAACAGGCTCCCAGGCAGTTCCAATGCCAGGGCACTCATCATTTGGTGTGCGGTATGCGGCGGCTGTATAGACAACCCAATCCTTGCCACCAAAGTCAGATAGAAACTCTAGGGTTACCTGTCTTAGTGAGCCCTCAGGGTATTTCTGCCTAAACTCAATAATGCGTGAGGCTACGTCAATGTAGTCCAATGGTCCTTTATAGTCATTCAATTGGGCTTACCTCAATCTTCTCATCCAGTGTAATCCACCAGTCAACGCCCGCAATCTTAATAGCTAGGTCATCTGGCCCGCCCCAGTCTGAGCGAATACCAACCACCTCACCAACTATGTAGGTGGGATTAGGTGCCTGTTCAATTTTTAGGTCCAGGACATCCCCAATACGGATTTCTGTGCTGTTCATCATTGCCCTCTCTTTGTTACTAGGAATGGCACTCCAGTCCCTCTGGATTGCCTACTAAACATGTGTTGGCCGTTTACCAATCCACGTTTAGCAAATCCCATCTTATCTAGCACCTGTGACTTTAGTGCAAGCGCCTCAGCTTTTGCGGCGTTTTCTTTGTCTAATGCCTCAAGTGCTTGCAAGCCTAGCTCACCTAGCTCAACCTCATCATCTTGAATGTCTGGGTGTATGCGCCTAACGGTTTCATAGGTGCTCTGTGAGCCATCCCAGTCTGGGGCTCTGTCATTTTCTACAGCGGCCAGGAACTGTTCCACTAGAGCAATGTCTGCCTGTTGTTGGAAGTGGTCTGCCTCAATCTCAAACTCACGGTAGTCAGAGCCACCAATCAACACCGCCACATAGGCCCGCTGAATGTCTAGGCAAGACAAATACCACTGAACCTGGGTGAGGTAATACAGGGGGACTCCAGCATCCCAGTCATCTGGGAATCTAGCTGTCTTGATTTCGATAACCGACAGGTTGCCAAACTCATCCATGGCAATGCCGTCTGGGTTCGCAATCTGGTATGGGCGCTCTATGTTCTGCCAGGTGCCCACCTCATCAATGACCTCTAGCTCAGGGTGCTCATCCTTGAACTTTTGTAGGACCACGGACTCTAGGCGGCGGCCCCATTCCATTGCTGGTGAGTCCTGAATCTCACTGTCAATTTTGCCAGTGTATTTGGCCCAGGCTGTATAGGGGCTCTCCCATTTGTTTAGTCCTGCGATAGTCCCAACTTGGGACCCGCCTATCCCCTGGGAGCGTAGCTGGTGCCACTCTGGTGAACCGCTGTCAAAGGTCCCCAGATGAGTTGCGTTGTCAATTTGCGATAGTGCTTCGTTCTGTGTCATACTCTGACCCTACAGGAATGAAAGGACATTTTGCTATACAAACGAACAGATGAAATTTGGGAAATGGAATGTGATGATTGCCACATGAGGCTTACAGAGGTAATCACGGGTGACATGCCCCTTAGTGGCTCTAGCGCCATCATGTATGGCTGGAAATCGGGCTGGGAAGTTACTGCCAGCAAGAATCTATGTGCGGGGTGTGTTGATGTTCCTAAATAGGCTAGCCAAAGAAAAGTGGGATGAGTTGAATGATGCCATTGATGCCGCCCCAATAGTTGTGCCCTGCCAGAACACTGACCCTGATGTCTGGTTCAGTGATAGAGGCATTGATGACATTTACAACACGGGTGCCACCACCAGGATTGCCAAGGAATTCTGCAAGCGTTGCCCCGTCAGAGCGCTCTGCCTAGAATACGCTTTGGTGAACAATGAGGAACATGGTGTATGGGGAGGGCTCTCTACAAAGGAAAGGCAACAGCTAAAACAGCGAAAACGCCAGGCATAAAAAAACAGCCCCCCAGCATTTAGCCAGGGGGCGTTTTTTATTAGGTCTATTTAGATTTTGTCCTCAGTGATGTCTGGGTCCTCATCTAGGTAACGCTCTGCATCATCAAAATCAAAATCACCGTCTTGCTCTACTTTGAGAGCATCCTGCACGTTTTCATTGTCATTCTTTGCTACGGCGGCACGGAAAGCGTTGACAATAGAGTTATCTGCCAGCTCTCCAGTCCATGCCAGGCTTACACCAATGTAAGTTAGGACACCCGCAAAGGCAGTGCCTACACCAATCAATGAGCCCATCATCCAATCACCATCAGTCACTATTGCACCCACACCAGTGCCAGCAAAGAATGTGGCCAAGAATAGGCCAATGCTGTGCCTGAGAATGAGCAAGGCTTTAGCTAAGTATTTGTTCACTTTAGTTCCTTTTTGCAGTGTGGACATGCATAAATTGTTTCCACTTTTGTGGACACCTGTTCAGTTTTCTGGACAGTGGGTGTATCGCTAGGCTTTACAGGTGCGGTCTTTTTGGCAGCTTTGAGCTCTGCCTCAATCTTGGCATACAGGTCATAGACTTTGCCATTCCAGGCACCCGTTACTGTCTTAGCCAGAGTGAAATGACCATGAGGGCCAGAACTAGCTGAGCCGCTGTTTCCAATTCGCCCAACGGGTTCCCCCATCTCTTTACGGTCACCAACCTTTGAGGTGTAGAAAGGTGAGTGCTCACCATGCACTTTAGGGCCCTTGCAGTTGATTCCATGGTCTGCACAGTGCAAGTGGTGGTATCCAATAAACCAAGGCTTGCCGTCAGTGTCTTTCTCATCAGTCTTGATAATGACACCCCAGCCCATAATGTTGCTCCACTTGATTAGAGCAATCTCACCAGCTGTGATGTTAGGAATGACTTTGTTGGCACCAGGGGCCCAGTCAGTTCCACGGTGAGGGTTTGTTGGTGCTCCCCTAAATGTGCGAACTTTGCCAAAGTGGCCTGTGATGGTGCTGTCTGGAAATGGTTTGCGCCACTTAGCCAAGTTTGACCACCTGGCCTGAGCCAATGTTGCCGTTGAGCTTGTAGAGCTTTTTGGCGTATTCATTGCGGGTCATACCCTCTGGCAGAAACTTGGCGGCAACAGTCTGGATGTTCTCACCGCTTTGCACAAGGTAGGTGCCAGGCTTAGCTTCAATAATAGTTTCCTCAATGACCTCAACCACATCATCAATCTCAGTGACTTCAATCAGTTCATCAATCTCAGTGCCTACGGGGCGCTCAAACTCAGTGCCATCCTGAACCAGGCCGTCATTGTCACCATCAATAGCCTGGGGAACGTAGCCCTCTACCTTAGGTTTGTATGTTCTTTTGTTAGCCATTTTCATTCCTATTCTCCCAGCTTCCGCCAGGCGCTATTCTTTCAGCACGACTAACCGCCACCATCTGAGCGATTGCCTCAGTTTTTGTGCGGTGACACGCTAGGGTTTCCCCATCCTCTTTCACAACGGCCCATAGCGGGCAACCTGTGAGGTCAGTGTCATTGCTTATGTAGTATGGCACGGCTATGAAATCGCCTGGGTTACTATGGTCACAGCTAGTGCGGTCAAAGCGGCTGAGGCAAATGCCGTAATCCAGGCAGTCTGCCAGCGGGCCTTTTCAAGTTCCCTAATGCGGTCCTCATGGTCCTGAACCATCTTGATTGTGGCCTTGATTTCAGCCATGTCTTGGACCAGAGCCCAGAGCAACTGGGACTGAGTTGATTTCTGTGTTACTGGCTCAGTCATTACATCTCTCCCTCAAAAATCACTGGAGACCAATCACCTTTATTTTCATCCCAGTCATACATGAGGCCATCTTCAGGGTATGGAGTAGGTGCAATCCAGTTGCAAGTTTCCTCATCAAGTAGCCATGAATCAAAAGGCTTTGGTGGAATAAATGCATCCCTAGCTGAATCATAAACGAACCCAATGCCAGCATAATTTTTTCTAATAGTTGCGTTAACAGATGTCCGTTTGCACATCTGATTTCTAAATTCGGAATACCAGACTTCAGGCTCTTTGCCATCAATTAACTCTGTTTCATCTATTCCTGCAATAACTTCAGTAACAACATTATTCTCATCTAAAAATGCGTAGTGTGCCATTATTCTGCCCAACTTATGTTACCAGTGCCAGCCGTGATTTGAGTAACCTTGTTCAATCCAACAGTTGAGGTTGTGCCAGTCAGACCTGCACCTAGTATGATTGTAAACTCAGAGGGATAGCGTAGAATAACTATTCCGTTTTTTGCAATGTTTGTAGCACCAGCAACATTTAGCGCATTGCCACCGCCGCCAGATTCTCCCTGACCAGAACCAGGGTTGCCATACTGCCATGTGTTGCTTCCAGCGTAATAAGTGCCGCCACGCCCAGCACCAGCACGAACGACTGAACTACCAGTTATTGAGGATGCTACTCCACCACCACCATTGCCGCCCTTGGGCTGTCCGCCAGCACCGCCAGCACCGCCAGCACCGCCACCGCCGCCAGCAAGATAGTAGTATTGCCCACCAACAGCAGCATTTCCACCAGCATAGCCCTGTCCAGGCTCACCAGCTCCACCAGTCCTTGCACCGCCTAGATAATAAGATGAAGCAGCGCCAGAACCAGAACCACCTGCAACACCATCAGCGCCACCATTGCCGCCGTTAAACCCTCTACCGCCGCCCAGAGATGTTATCTCAGCAAAAACGCTATTTGTCCCCTGGGTATTAGCAGCACCGCCAGCTCCAATCGTGACCAAATACTCATCACCAAGTTGTATTAGTGCGGGCGATTCAGCACTAGCACCTCCACCAGACATTTCACCCACAACGGATGACCTGTATCCTCCAGCACCACCACCGCTTATACCACGAATTCCTGAGCCACCGCCACCGCCGCCAGCAATAACTAGGTATTGAACTTCAACTGGTGCCTTGCCACCAGAGCTAGCAAGTATTCCAAGTGGTAATGGACTCATTAGGCCAGCCTTCCTATTAAGACAGCTGTAGTTGCTGAGGTAAAGAATACTGAGGCACCAGCCCATTGTGTATCAATGGTAATGGCATCCTCAACGCTGTTTAATGTTAATCCAGCCCCAGCGGCAAAGCTAATCACACCAGAATTTACATTCACAATGTCAACCCTCTCACCTGCCGAAAACACGTTAGCTGGAACAGTAATAGTAAATGTCCCCTCAGCCGCTATAAAGTCGCTACTGTCTCCAGCTTGCAACGTGTAGTTTTCCGTCTTTGTTGAAACAGTCACAGCTAGCGGAACTTTAGTATCTAAGGCGCTTTCAAGCGCTGCAATTTCAGGCAACAAGTCTGGTGCTGCCAATAAATAAGTCCTAAAATCAGATACATCTTCTGGTGCTATTGTGAAAACATTTGCCCCAACTGCAACCTCTGCAATTTTTTGCTGGTAAACCCCGCCATCAGTTTGGATAATAGATGGTGCTGTTGGGCTAGATGCGGGTGTGCCTGGTAGAACTTTAAGAATGATTGAATTTGCAGAGGGGTCCAGCTCTAAAACTACAACATCAATCCTGGGGTTGGTTGGGTCAGAGGCGCTAATGGACAAAGTTGCTTCAGCGGAATTCTGGTAGTAATGACCTCTAACAATTGCTTGACCAGCGGAAACTCTAATTTGCATACCGCTTGAATCAGCAAAGGGCTCAAGCTCATCTAGGCTGTTCCTTTTTACGCCCTCACCAATGTTCCTAGCCCACTGTGAGAATTGCGTTTCAGAGGTATCAATGTTCTCAAAAGGCCATGATGTTTGTGTCATTTATTTCTCTCCCTTAGCCTAGGTCACCAATTAGGCGGTATTGTCCAGAGGCCACACAGATAAGTGTAGCCGCTGAGTATTGTTCTGATGTTTTTAAATTGCCGCCTTTTGACTGCAATGTTATTCCTGAGGCACTAAAGGTAATTTGACCAGCGCCATCTTGTAAAAAGTCAACTCTGTCACCTACGGCCAAAACGTCTGGGACTGTGATGGTTATTGCTGAACCTGTTGAGCGAATTAGGGCAAATGAGTCATCACTGGTTAAGGTGTAGCTTGCCGCCTTGTCGGTAACGGTCTGAGTTAGGGTTGCATCAGCGCCAGTTGCGCCCGTCTCACCCTGGATTCCCTGAGGCCCCTGGGGGCCTGTTTCGCCTTGAATACCTTGAGGTCCCTGCGGTCCTGTTTCGCCTTGGATTCCCTGGATTCCCTGGTCACCCTGCGGGCCTTGAGGCCCAGTGTCTCCCTGTAGTCCTTGAGGTCCTTGAGCGCCAGTTTCTCCCTGAATACCTTGGGGTCCCTGTGGTCCAGTTGGTCCAGTTGGGCCCTGAGGTCCAGCCTCTCCCTGTGTTCCCTGCGGGCCTGTTTCGCCTTGTAGCCCCTGAGGTCCTTGAGGGCCCGTCTCACCTTGAATTCCTTGGGGTCCTTGAGGGCCAGTTTCACCCTGGATTCCTTGAATTCCCTGAGGTCCCTGTAAGCCAGTCGCACCCTGTAGGGCAAGCGGGAACCAAACCTCTGATTCTGTGCTAGGAACATCTCCAGGTGCTGGGTCATCTGAGGCAAACCATGAGGCACCCTGATAGAAAACAGCATCATTATTCACATAATCGGATGTGTTGCTCCATGTCCCACGCCAGGTTAGTCCTGTTGCGCCAGCTGGTCCTTGAGGTCCTTGGTCCCCGTTGGCTCCCTGTGGGCCCTGAATTCCACGCATACCCTGAGGCCCCTGGTCACCCTGGTCACCCTTTTGGCCCTGCAAACCCTGTGGCTCCTGAGCGCCTTGAATACCCTGAGGGCCTATAGCTCCACGCTCACCCTGATTCCCCTGCGGTCCAGCTGGTCCTTGAATTCCAGTGTCACCTTTGTCACCCTTTGCGCCCTGTGCTCCCTGCGGCCCTGTAAAGCCCCTAGGGCCCTCTAAGCCCTGTGGGCCTTGTGGTCCTACAGGGCCTTGTGGTCCAGTGGCTCCCTGAGGCCCTTGAGGGCCTCTCTGGCCCTGAATAGTCGTGGGCGTATAGAAACTCACCCGCTCATCTGGGTCTGTTATGACCACAACCCCATTAGAGGCTGTTGGGTCATTTACTGAAATTGGCATTTAGCGCACCACCTCTGGGCTAACAGTGATGTCACCTTCAATGAATCTAATAACAGTGCCGTCAGTGTGAGCTAGCTCAATGGCGTAAACATACTTAGATGCTGTGAGGGTTGCGGTCTGAGCCGCCGTAAAGGTCCAGCTCACTTTGCCTGTTGAAACATTTATGCTTGGGTTGAGGGTAATCGTGGCAGTTGAGCTTGTAGCAGTTAGTCTAACCTGTAGCTCAGCTGTGTAGTCAGTGAGGTCAAACACGGTGCCATCAGCGTTAGTGTAGGTAACCTCACGGCTGAATGTAGCACCAGCCTCAACGTATAGATTCACTGTGTATGCCATTATCCCTCTATTTCATAAATGCCAGCAATGTGGAAATTGTCTGCGGCGGTTAGTGTCACTGGAAAAGTGCTGGTGAAAGAAACATCTTGAACACCTGAGGCAACCTTGTCAGAACTGTTTAGCCAGAGAACATCTGAATCAGCATCAACGTGCCCACTAATGTGGTATTTAGTCCCATCTGAATCATCATGCAAACAGCCGTCACGGAATTGGTAAGCAACCCTAGCTGGGTATGGCAATGTCAGATAATACTGTCCAGTTCCAAAGGTAAGAATGTTGTCAAAATCAACAGCAATGCTGAAATGCACCATGTTGCCAAAACGGTTGAACGTGCCAGTGATTGCTGGGCCACTGAACGTTGGCTGTGTGCCATCAGTGCCGCCCTCTGGCTGGTAGGCCGTATTGATTCCATAGCCAGTTGTGGACCGCTCTAAGTTACTGAGGCGGCTGTCTAGCTGGTTTGTCTTTGCCAGTAGCTTTGCCTCAAACTCAATGCCCACAGGTGTTCCTACGGTTGCACCGATTCTCACACCGTCAGAACCAATGTTTATGCCAACCTCAGTAACCACAGCCGTGCTTGAGATTTCATTTGTTACAACGGTAACCTTGTCACCAAGAAACCAGTCAACGCCATAGGCCATGTTTAAATCATCTGATGGTGTAACACTTAGCTCTGTAATGGTCTTGCCGTTGTCAACCAGTGCCTCATCACCAGCTGTTTGCAATTCAGCCGTATCGTTTGCTCCACGGGCATCAATGAATGACTCTATGCGGCGGCCCCACTGGGTCTCTGCCAAAAGGCTATCAGCTGAGGTGCGCTCAAGGAATGTGCGCTCTTTGCCCTCACCCTTACCTGCAACAATTGCCCTGGTTAGTTTGGCCGTGCCGTAGCTAAGAACAGAGCTGGATAGTTTGCGGTTTGCAATGTCCATGCGGATAGTAGCACTACGGTCCTGTGGCTCATAGACTGAGAACTCCAGGCCCAGGCCGCTTTGAGTTATCTGGTAACCAATTCCACCAGCCTGGGCCAAGTTGTAAATGAGGTCTTGTAGATTTTCAAACCTGGCTGCGGCGGCTACAGCTGAACCCCTGGCCTCATCTTCCTCAATAGTTAGCCCGCTAACTTGTCTAACCGCTGGGGCATCTGGCCCCATGTTCACAGAAACGTATTCTTTAATTATCGTTTCAGCGGCTCCAGCACGGTCATCATAGTCATCAGTTTGGGCAGTAACATCTGCGGTGGTTGGCGTTGGGTATGCAAGGCGCTCTGTAATGAAAAGGTCATCACTTGCTCCAATAATTTCCCAGTCACCCTCAATGTTGGTTTGGTCCTGGGTTAGCTTTGCGCTAAGGGTTGGCCCTGAAAGAATTGTGCTGTCATTTGGACCAGTCAAAATAATCCCGTAGCCAGGGAGGCGCAACAGCTCACCTAGCGGGTGGCCATAAGGTAGCTTTATGCTCCATGAGCCAACGTTGTTGAATCTAACAACAAAGGTAGCGCCAACCAAATCGTTGGGCCTAATCTGACCAATACGGTTTAGCCCTGGGTCTCTGACTTCAACAACAAGTTCTTCAACCCGCATTAGTGAACTACCTCAAACAATGGCGAATAAGCTAAGCGGGCCTGTGCATTAGAGCTACCTGCAACAGCATTGATTGACACAGAACTAATGCCTGGAGGAATTCTAAAAAGTTTTGGTGCTGGTGCTAAATCAGCGTATCGGTTCACGCCAGCATCATCAGTGACTGTTCCAGTCTCTGTATCAACAGTGATTGTTTCTCCCTCAACAATTGGCGCTGTAAAACTAAAGCTATCTGTGCCATTGGTGACAGTAAGTTCTGTAAGTGGCCCACGGAAGTTGTAAATTGGAAAGGCTGGGACATCCCCAATGTTATTAACTGTAATAACACCAAAAATTTGTGAGCTTGTAAGTTTTAGCTTGCTTAGCTGTGGCAATAGGCCACGCCCAGTGTTTCCAGTGGTGACAGTAAATTCCTCAGCAATGCCACTCTCCCAGTATGGGCTAGGGGCTTGCAGCGATAGGGCCCATCTGTTCCAGACAAGCCCAGCATCAGTGCCCCACTGTGATTCAGCCCCACCAACATAGTGAGCCTCTAGAAACAGGCTGGTGCCGTCACTGTAATTAGCAAATAGCTTTGTTGGTCCAGAGGTGTCCTGTAACAGTCTGCTAAGGCGGCGTAGCTTTGTCTGAACGTCTGCTCTGTCTGTGCCCAAAATGGTTACAGCAAGGTCAACCTGGCGCACTCCACGCTTTGTGTGTCGGAATACACCACCGTCACCAGCGCTCTGCTCAATTCTTACCTGAGCGGGCGGGATGCCAAAGCCAGTAAAGTCTGGGTTCAGAACATAGTTTGAATAGTCAAAGGTGATGGTGTCACCGTTAGAACCAACTAGCGAATAGTTCACATTTACCAATTAGCTACCACCTTAGCTCTACGCATTGCCTGGAATAGTTCCTGCTCACTGTCAATTGACTGGTTAGGTGCCGCATAGTAGTTGACAGTCTTGCCACTATTGATGCCGCCCATCATTGACTCAACTCTATCAAGCGGGATAACCAGCTCTGGACCAGCCTCACCAATTAGTGCGGCGGTTGGGCCTGTTACTAGGCCACCCTTTGCAAATGGGGTAAGCGCCTCAAGTCCAGTGATAGTGGTTGCGGTCCTGCTCTGAGCTCTGTTGATAGCGGCGTTTAGAGAATCAATGTCGGACTTTAGGCCACTAACAGCGC
>Ga0099847_1000554_pt1 | contig 12649 bp, 4 predicted proteins | sample CB_VirMetaG_2_FD_78178 | JGI IMG/M metagenome (GOLD analysis project Ga0099847, IMG submission 78178) | Freshwater to marine saline gradient viral communities from Chesapeake Bay - CB_1504_2 Viral MetaG | ecosystem: Environmental > Aquatic > Marine > Coastal | place: USA: Chesapeake Bay...
AAACTTAACGAGTTTGTTCAAGTTATGAGAGGTAAGTCTAAATGGTTAAAACACTAAAATAAATGGCAGAAGTTAAAAATGCGTTCATAAGATCCAAAATGAATAAAGATCTTGACAGTAGATTATTACCGTCTGGAGAATATAGACATGCACAAAACGCTCAGGTTAGTAAATCAGAAGGATCAGATGTTGGCGCTTTAGAAAACATATTGGGTAATATTAAAATAGCAGATTTAACACAAAACATTCCGAATGTTTCTTCTATAGGTTATTTCGCGGATGATTCAAGTAGCACGGTTTATGTGTTTTTAACGGACAATACTAGTGACAGCTATATACCTACAGGTGTAGGTTCAAATCATTTTATATACAAATACAACATCGCCACTGGTACATCGACTAAATTGGTTGAAGGTGCTTTTTTAAACTTTAGCAAATCAAATCCTATTTTTGGTGTAAACATTTTAGAAGACTTGTTGTTTTGGACAGATAATAGAAATCAGCCAAGAAAAATAAACGTACAAAAAACTCTTGGATACTACACGAATGAAGATCAAATATCTGTAGCTAAATACTATCCTTTTCAGAGCATAGAGTTATTTAAGGAAAGCGATATAGTTGCTGGAGAATATGAAACAACAATGAAGGATGTCGTTAGTAAAAGCCTACCTAATGGAGGATCTGCTAGCGTGAGCTCTGCCGTGACAAATTCATCTTCTTTTGATATACAAAATCTTTCTATACCTACATTCCCTAACGAGTTAAAAAGTGGTTTTACCGTAGGTTATGTTGATCAACAAGGAGCAATAGTAGATACAAATCAAACTGTCGACACCTATGCTGATCCTACATTAACTCTTACTGGTAATGTAAGCATACCTTTAGTTGGTTCATCTACTGAATTGGTTTTTAACATTAATCCATACTACGAATCTGATTACTCTGGTGATATTGCTTTTTTAGAAGACAAGTTTATTAGATTTAGCTATAGGTTTAAGTTTGACGATGGAGAATACTCTTTAATAGCTCCATTCACACAGCCTTGCTTTATACCTAAGCAAGATGGATACTTTTTAAACACTGAAGTAGTTGAAGCTGGTCCGGGCGCGGGTGTTTCTGGAGATGAAAACGAAGCAATATCATCTACTGTTGTAGCTTTCATGGAAAACAAAGTTAACAACATTCACTTACAGGTGCCACTACCTTACTCTAAAGACACTTTGAAAAGCGATCTTCACGTAGACGAAATAGATATAATATATAAAGAATCTGATGGACTAGCTCTTCAGGTTATAGAAACAATAAAAGTAGATCAAAACTTCACAGGAGCAAGCACGGTTTTAGATTATGATTATCAAGCAAAAAAACCTTATAAAACTTTACCTGAAAAAGAAATAACTAGAGTATATGACAAGGTTCCGCTAAAAGCTTTTTCTCAAGAAGTTATAAGTAATAGAATTGTTTATGGAAACTATTTAAACAAGCCTACTCCACCACAGTTTATAAATTACAACGTTACCGCTACAGAAAAATTTGATTTTGATATAACTGAAAATAAAAATAGAACTAGTGTTGTTGAGTATCCTAGTAGCAGTTTAAAAACAAATAGAAACTATCAAGTAGGGTTTGTATTAGCTGACAGATTTGGTAGACAATCTTCTGTTATAATTTCAAGCAACGAAAGATCTATAACGGTTGGAACAACTACATATACGGGCTCCACATTATACTCGCCATACATAAGCGAAGAAATAGGTGTTAATATAGACTCGTGGAAAGGAAATTCTATAAAGATTTTACTAAACGACCCAATACCGGGTGGTTCAACAGGATTATATAACAATGACACAAACTCTATTAATTACAATCCAAATGGGTGGTATTCTTACAAAGTAGTGGTTAAACAAACTCAACAAGATTACTACAACGTATACACTTGTGGAGCTGTTAAAGGTGATCCTTTTGATAGCAGTGAAGATCTCAACTATACTTATGTATCTCTGCAGAGTGACAACATAAACAAAGTTCCTAGAGATTTATCTGAAGTAGGTCCATTGCAGAAGCAATTTAGAAGTTCTGTAAAACTATATGGTAGAGTTAATATAGACAATAGGTTAGCTTTAAACGAAGGAGGAGACAATAGTCAATTTTATCCTGGTAAAACTTTTTTCACGTCCCCAAAAATACAGGACATGTACGAAACTTTCGGTGTAGATAGATCTGATAGTACAACTTGGCCTGGAGGAAGTATAGCTGAATTAAGTATATTTCAGAATAGCACTTCTAACCCACTTTTGTCTTCAATTATAACTTCACAAGACCCTGATCTACAGTTTGGAATAGTATATGATCAATTAGATGGAGGATATTCTACCATGACCAACTTAGCTGTTTTAGAAACTGCTCCAGAAGAATCTAGATTAGACATATTCTGGGAGACATCTACCTCTGGAGTTATAAATGATATAAACGTTTTAGCTGCTGGTAGCGATAACTTAGTTGCTGGATTTTCTAGCTCTTACAATGATTCTGGTTTTGATGAGTCTTTAATCATTGACGACAACGTGTCGAGCGCCAGCTTTACACTAGTAGATTCTGTTGGTGCGAATATACTAGCAGCAAACATAGATAGCTTTAATTTAGATTCTGTTTTCACAACACAGACAACACCGTTAGACGTTTCTAGTTATTTTGAATTATACGAAGTAGATCCTGCTCTTTTACCTGGTTTTTATAATATAAAAGTAACAAGCGATTTTGTTGACAATGTTTTTTATGGCAGTAACCAAGGTTTAAGAGTTTGGAATTTCACGTTTACAGCTGTTATAGACGGTGTTGTTAACATAATAGAAAAACAAATAGATCTAAGTAATGTAGTACCAGTAATGGTACCAACAGGAACACTATCCATAGACACAGATGGGTTTGATTCTATACTGACAACATTGACAGCTACTAATGGAGCTAGCGCAGATAATCCTCATAGAGGTGAGGAAATAAATTGGTTTATACATTCACAGTCAGGCGCGAATGCTGGCACTGTCAACTACTTTAGCGTAAGCTTTTCAAATACTGAAAGATTATCTACATGTAACCTATTAAATGATCTTGTTGGTATTTTACCATCAGATGTTTACACGGTTGTTTTAAGAGCTGAAGATGCTGGTGGTCTTTTTGATGAAATCATTATAACAATAAATAGTTCCATACGGGTTAACTATGTTAGACAGTACGATTTTACAGTTACCGGAACAACGTATTACTTTACTCTAATAAACGCTGTTGACTCTACAGATCCAAACAAATCTGGTTACTACGCTTATCTTGACACTTGGGGTAATTTAGCCGGACTATCACTTGATATAGACTTAGATTATACAAACAGCGCGAAAACAGGATGTCCTATATCGCCTAATAAATGGATATTTAAAGCCTCTGAAAGTACAGCTATAAACCAAGCTAAAGAGTGTTTATTAACAGGATATCAAGGTGCGGTCAATTTTAACCCTATAGATATAAGTGGTTACACTTTTGAAATAGTGTAATAAAAACTAAAAATAAGTAATAATTATATGGGAGCAGTTATAGAAGTAAAATATTTTAATACTTTTTTGTTAAGAAAGACAAACGAAGTAATAGCAGATCCTGATCAAACACCGGCTTGGAACGGCTCGTTTGGCGTGCCTTCATCTGTAGGTGGTGGTTACCCTGTAATTCCAAGTGGTGATATCTCTGACACTGGTAATAACTGGGTTGTAGAAGAATCAAGAATAAGAGGTGGTTACAACAATACAAACGTTGATTACGGTGTTAGAGCATATATAGCTGAAGACGAACCTAATGGCTTCCGTAGACCTAACTCGTTAATATACTCAGGTATATTTAATTCCAGAACAGGTATAAACAATACAAATGTTTTTTCTGTAGCTGAAGAAATAACTAAGTCAGCAGATCCTGCTAATGGTAGTATACAAAAGCTATATGCTGAAGATACTAATTTAGTTGTTTTTCAAGAAGCTAAGGTTTCTAGAGCTCTAATAGACAAAGACGCTATATATACTGCTGAAGGAGGCGGTAGCGTAACTAACATAAACACGACGATAGGCACAATACAACCTTACGCTGGTAATTTTGGTATAAGTAGAGACCCAGGTAGTTTTGCTGCTTATGGTTATAGAAAGTACTTTACCGATAGAGACAGAAACGCAGTATTGAGATTATCAATGGATGGTTTGACTGAGATATCTAATTACGGTATGAATGACTATTTTAGAGACGAGTTTTCTTATATAGACATAAACAACATAAGCGGAGCGGTGATTGGAGGATGGGACACTTACAATAAGCAGTATGTTTTATCAACTCAACTTTCTGCGGTGTACAATTCTGATTATTATAAAACATTGTCATTTGATGAAAGCGTTAAAGGTTTTCCTAGTTTTTATTCATATAAACCTGATCAACTTTTTAGTGTTAGAGGATCTTTTTATAGTTTAAAAGACGGTGAGATATGGAAGCATTACGACAGCACTGTCAACAGAGGTAGTTTCTACGGAGAAGTAGATTATAACAAAACTAAAAGTTATGTTGAATTTATTTTTAATCCAAACGTTAGCTCTTCTAAAGTATTTAAAACTATAAACTACGAAGGTAGTAGTGGTTGGAAAGTAGATAGTTTTGCTATGGATACCGGAGATACTTCTAATGTTGTTTACAGTTACGATGAAGGATCTTATATAGAAGGCGGTGTAACTTATAGAGTAGGTTTCGATAAAAAAGAAAACAAATACCACGCTAATTTAGTAAATAGCTCTGGTGTAAAGGCTGGAGAGGTCTTATGGGGCAGCAATATGACAGGTGTTAAGGGCTACTTTGCAACGGTAAAGGTATCTACGGATGCTACTACAAATCCTGGTGAATTAAAAGAGCTTTTTGCGGTTTCATCTAACCACGTGGAATCATCTTATTAAAATATAAAAATACAAAACTATGCCATTAATGACAGCAGGCCTCATAACAGGAGGTATTCAAGCTTTAACAGGTTTATTTGGAGCTTCAGCAGCTAAAAGAAGACAAGCAGCTGCAGCTAAACAAAAAAGAGTAGCTATGAACAAGTTACAAAACCTAGAAGATAATAGACAGGCTATTATAAATCCTTATGAAAGCATGGAGGATTTATCTGGTACTGTTAAAAATCCTTACGAAAACTTAGGTGTAGCTACGCAAGCTGCTGAGATGCAAGCTGAGCAAGCTGATATATCTTTAGCGAACACTTTAGATACTATATCCGCCACAGGCGCAAGTGCTGGTGGAGCAACAGCTTTAGCGCAAGCTGCTTTACAATCTAAAAAAGGAATTTCAGCAAGTATTGAGCAGCAAGAAGCTATGAACGAAAAGCTTAAAGCTCAAGGCGAGCAGCAAAAACAACAGATAGTAATGGCTGAAAAACAAAGAATACAAGGTGCTGAAGCTAGAGGTGCTGAGTTTATGTACCGAGAACAAGAAAATAGAGACTTAGCTAAAATGGATAGGTTATCTGCTCAAATAGCAGGAGCAGAAGCTAGACAAATGCAAGCTGGAGCAGATAGAACAAACGCTATAGCTGGTGCTGTTGGTGGAATCGCTTCAACTGTTGGAGGTATGTATCAAGCAGGTGCTTTTGATCCTGGTCCTAGATCAGCGGTCGCGGCTCCAGTTATAGGAGCATCTTCAGGAGTGCAATCAATGCCTTATACTTTAAGCGCTGATAATCAATTAGCGGCAACAACATTAACAGGAGGAAATTAATTATGAGCTATAGAAACCCACAACAAAACGTAGACACTCAATCTGGGCAAGCATTTGCTAATTTACAAAGAACAATAGCAGGTACTTTCGGAGGCATAGTTCAACAAGAGCTAGCTACTCAAAAAGAACTTGCTAAAAAACAAGCTGAATTAGCAAAGAAAAGAGAAAGAGAGCTTAAAGAGTACAATATTCAAGAAGCTAATGTTGCTTTAGGTTTAAAGAAAGTAGAGGTCGATAACCCTGCTTTAAACATTGGTGAATCTTTTGGTCCATTAGTCGACAAGTACAGTGATATAATGACTCAAATAAACTCTGGCTCAATTACTGATCCTAAAGAAGTTGCTAAATTAAGGTCTGAAGCTGCTGACATTTTAACGCTTCCTCAAAGAGTTGGTAATATGTTAGAAGGATTAAGTATTGTAGATCAAAACATAGAAGCTACTCAAGACAGAATGGGTAAAATGGGTGGATTAGATCCTAGTACTCCTGGAGATATGTATGAGAACATGCAAGTGTTGATGAACAAAAAGCCTGGTAAAAGAGAAACAAACATAGAGTACAAAAACGGTAAATACATTACAAATATAGTTATAACACCTAAGGGTGGTGAACCTACTTCTTACACGGAAGATCAAATTAGAAAGTACGCTAGTGGAGAAAGCGAAGGCGTTATAATAATACCAGACGAAACAAAAGATATGGAGAATCTTGTAGATACACATATCAATATGAAGAATTCAACAACAGGTAAGATTATGCCTAGACCGGAGATATATGGCGAAAAAACTACAAGAAGATTTAAAAATAAAGATACTGGAGAAGTAACCGTAGAAACATACAGGCCTTTAAGAAGAGAATTTTTAAAACTAAATGCTAATGCTGTAATAGAAGCAAACATTAAAGCTATGAGCATAAACGAGAAAATAGGATTTATGAATAATATAGTTTCTCCAGGTAATAGAATGTACGATTCAGAAAACATTTTAAATGCAGATAGCCAAAAAGCCTTAATAGAAGGATACGGTGATTATTGGTTAAAAAACTTTACAACTGGAGATCAAGTATTAAGTACACAAGTGATAAAACCTGAAAAACCTGAAAAAATAAGCAAAAAAGATGTTGCTAAATCTAAAAGCTATAAAATAGCTAAAAAGGTAATTGAAAGCAGTACTGACGACCTAAACTTTGGAGCTAAAGGATACGACACAGAAAGTCAATACAACAACATAGAGGAATTTGCTGGTAGAGAAGAGCTAGGTTTAAAAGTTGAAAAAGTTTTAGATGATGATGGAAAGGTGCAGAAGATAATTGTGAAATCATTAAACAACCCTAGACAAGAATATGTAATAGGAAAAGGATTTAGTGATAAAAAAGTAAAAGGTATTTTATTAAAAGCTGCTGAAGGATCATACACGGCTGAGGATACCGGCTATGAAGGTCTTAGCGATGAAGAAAAGTTTAAAAAATTAATGAAACAATACAACCAATAATAATAACAGATGGATAAATTAGAAGATATTGTTAAAGCAATGATCGCTGCTGGCGAATCTGAAGAAAACATTAAAATTGTTATTCAAAATTATAAAGCTGAAGGCCCAGCAAAGACAGAAGCTGTTGCAACGGAAACTGCACCTGTAACAGCGGGAAATCAAGCAGTAGATACGGATTTAGTATCGGAGGCTGGTTTATTGGCTTCGTCAAGTGATAAATTTAAAAACTTTTTATCAAAGCAAGGGGTTGAGCCTCAGGAAGATATAACAGCTGATGAGTTCGAAAGCTTTTTAGACGCTGCTGATGGTATTTCACCAGGCGCTAAACTAGATCTTAAAACAACTAAGTACAAGCAAGAGATTCAAGATGAAACAGATTTTATACTAAAAAATAGATCTGTAGACCTTCCTAAAACGGAGTTAGGTACTGTAAACTATGACGATGAGAAAGCTATTAAAGACTTTAGAAATAAAGCTTTTTTAGATTTTACCTCTAGTAATAGTGTAATACAAAAAAACATTATACCTAGAATTAAGAAAGATATAAAACCTAAAATAGATAGCTACGTAGAAGAAGCTATGAGTAAATACAACTTAAATGATCCAAGCAGTATAACTCAAGAAAACTTAGACGCTTTCAATAAAGATGTAAATGGTTTTTACAATAACTTGATGAGCACGAAGGTTTCGCAAAACACAGATTTTCAAGCCTTAACAGGTGCTTTCGAAGAATCTATGAACGAAAAAACTTCTGGATTGTTTAAAGAGTTTTCAAAGGCAAAGGACATGCCTACATTGTATCAAATGGGTCAAACAGCGAAGAGAATTGGCTTTGGCGCACCTACAGTCGTTAACTCTATGGTTAAAGTAATCAATAGTGTTAGAGGTATAAACGAGAGCACTAAAGAATGGGCTAACAATGCTAGTTATAAGCAGGTTATAGATAAAGTTGTTGACTTTGAAAAAAACGAAGCTAGAGCTAAAGAGGAGAACTGGAGTGAGCAAACTGAAGGTTATTTTATAAAAGACAAAAACAACGCAAAAGGATCTTACAGATTTGTACCTAGGTTCAGAGGGCGCTTGAGTTCTAGAGACGGGGTTTCTTATAGAGATGAAAATGATTTAGTAGAGCAAAACAAACCCGTTAACTCTGAGTCTATAACTTGGGGAGATTTTAAAAATAAGTTTAAAACTTTCGAAAAAGAACAAGACGAAAAAGCGTTAAAAGCTTTTGCTGATATACAAGAAGAACAATTTGTACTTTCTAACTACGATAAAGGTGAGTTAGATAAGATACTCAAAGGTGAAGATATTGTAGCTAATTCTATATCTTTAGCGGCTGAACAGCTTCCTCAAATGGCTTTAGCGTTTCTTACGTTAGGTGCTTCCGGTGCTTTACAGATGGGTGGAGAAATATACACTCAAGGAATAGACGTAGAGGCTAGAAAAAGGTTTAACCTATCTGAAGAAGATAGAGTTACTTTAGATATGAAGAAAGAAATATTTAAAGATAAAAAGTTTATGAATTCTTTGGAAGCTAAAAGTGTTGCTGGAGGATTTGCAGCTGGTCAAATGGAACGTTTTGGTGCTGGTAAAACATTAAAGCCTTTTGTTACAGGGTTAAATAAATCTTTATTAAGAAGTGGTTATAAAGAATTCTTAAAAAAAGCAACAAACAAGCTCGTTGGTACCGGTCAAAATTCTAGTATAGAAGCTATAACAGAAACTGCTCAAGAGGTTATAACAGCGGCTGCTTCTGGAGGAGACTTAGATGCTAAGCAGTTATTTGACGCTGGTGCTACTGGATTTATATCTTCTTTTACAACTGGTATAGGAGGAAGCGCAGCAAATCAATCTTTTTCTGAAGTAAAAGCTTCTAGCAAAATTTTAGCAGGTAAATTAAATCCTAATAGTTCTGAAGCTGCGTTTAACTTTAAAATAAAAGAAATAGAAAATCAAGCAAAGCAAGAGACTAAGCCTAGCGTTAAAAAGGATTTACTAGAAAAAAGAGATGTTATTTTAGAAGTTAGAAACGCTGGTTTATCTGTGCCTAAAAACTTTAGTAGCGATTCTAAAAGCAAAGCTATAGATCTTATAATTAAAAAGAAACAGTTAGAAAAAGAAATAGAAGGCAAAGAACCTGAGCTAGTTACAAAGCAGAAAGAAGAAATAAGAAAAATTAACGTTGAGCTGCAAAATGTAGCTAGAGATAATGTGTTTGAAAAAACAACAGAATCTGTAGAAAAACTAGCTAGTAAAATAAAAGGGGTAAATGTCAAGCCATTAGAAAACGCAGAAGCTATAGACAAATTTATAAAAGAAAATAATTTAGACATAGATAAAAAAGCTTCTGAGCAACAAGGTTTTATATTTCAAAACAAAGAAACAGGTGAACAAACTATAGTAATCAACAAAGATGTTGCGAAAAAGGAAAAAGCTGTTAATGTAGCTGCTCACGAGTTTTTACACGGTCTATTATTTAAAACAGTAAAAGATAGTCCAGAAACTCAAGTCGCATTAGGTAATTCATTACAAGAGTACTTGAATAAAGTAGATGAAAAACAAGTAAAAAACAGTGATTTTGCTAAAAGATTAAACCTTTACAAAAAAGATCCTGAAAATGTAAAGGCTGAAGAAGTTATAACTTTATTTTCCGATGCATTAGCTACAGGTGATATTAAGTTTAATGAAAATGTTTTTACTAAAATAGGTGATGTTATAAGAAGAACTTTGCAAGCTGTTGGAGTTAGCGTAAAGTTTAACAACGGTAAAGATGTTTACAATTTTGTAAAAGACTATAATAAGAGTATATCAAAAGGAAAATTAAGTAAAGCTCAATTAAAAGCTGCTCAAGCGGGTGTTAAAGGCGCGTTAGTTTCTGAAAAAGCTGCAGATCAAGAATCTGTGATTAAAGAATCTAAAGCAAATAAAGAGCTTGGTGATGAAATAAAAGCTTTAGTGCCAGAAGGAACTAGCAAAAGTAGATATGATAACCAAGTTATTGGTAACGTATACGAAAAACTAGTGTTCGGTAAAACGCTAGATGGTTTAATTAATGGCCAACTTAACAAGTATGGAGTAGTTGGTGACAATGTTTATGGTAAACCTAAAGATTTATTCTTAGAAGACGTTAAAGCTCAGTTATATGAAAAGAGTTTAATGAGATTTAATCCTGAAACAAACAATGACTTAGGTGGTTTTGTTGTAAATGAACTTATAAAGTATAGAATTGGTGATGTAGTTAATAGGTATAAAAAAGAAGCTGGAGTTGAAGGTAAAAGCTTAGACGTCGCTGCTGGCGAAGTAGGTTCTGTTCAAGAAGTTGCTGATGAATCAATGAGCATTGAAGATCAAATCGATCTAGAAGCTACGCAAGCAAGATCTGAGACTAGATTAACTAAAGCTACTAAGATAATGTCTAAAGAGCAGTACGACAAAGCTGCTAAGATGGTCGAGGAGAAGCTTAAAGACATCGACCCTAAGAAACTAAGCTATAAGAAAATTGGTGGCCTAGCAACAGATATTTTATCTGAAATTACAGACGTACCTGCTGGTAAAATACTAGACGCTACAAAGAACCTTTCTAAAGAGGAAACTTCTAGGGGAGCTATGTTTATTGAAAAGAACATTGATTATATTAGAAAAACCCTACCTAAAGGAGCAGTTCAAGAAGCCGCTACTGAAAAGTTAATGGGTACTGCAACTGGTGTAGCTAATAGCATTCTTAAGAGACTGTATAATAAAAACACTAGAATTAAAAAAGGAGCAGGATTATCTCCTTGGTCTTTGAAGAAAGGTTTAACTAATCAAGATATACTTGACGCTATTGGAAGACCGAAAAGAGAAGACGATAGAAAAATACAAATAAACCCTAGATCGCCTGAAGGTCAAGTGATTAAAGGTATATTAAATTTAGTTGATAGAAATATTGCTAATGAATTAGCTAGAACTGTTGAAAGTGACTTAACTCTTGAGCAGAAACAAGATGTCGCTGCTGGTAAAAGTGATGTAATGTTTAGTAAGTCTAGCCAAGAAATACTTAATAAATACAATTTAGATTACAAAGAAATACGCACTAAGTCAGATGTTGATTATTATATAAGCAACATGGTGAAGCCTCTTATAGGTATATTTAATTCTGAAGATTTTAAACTTTTGAATAGAAGTGTTTTGCAGTTTAGAACTAAAGCTTTAGGTGGTAATAAAAAAGTATCAGATTACTTAAGGGATGAGTTGTCTAAGCTGGATTTACCTAGAAGAGTTACAGTGGGTAGAACTAAGCAAAACCAAGCACTAGGTAGAACAGAAAAAGAGTTTGAAAAAAACTTAATGAGTGGTAAAATAGATGAATACAATGAAAGAAATTCTCTTGTATTTTCAAACATGTGGAACACTATAAACAACGTAGTAAGCGCAGATAAGAAGCTGGCGATACCTATAATGTATTTATTAGAAAACTCTATAAATGAAGCTACTAACCCACATAGAATGGGTGCTCCTGTTATTGGTTATGAAAAAGGTGCCGGAAAATTATACTATGAGCACGCGGTGCCTTCGCAGTTAGCCTACTTAAGTTTAATGGACAGTATCTTAAACCCTAAAAAAGATTTTCAAAAAGAATTTGAAAAAATAAAACAAAACTATAAAGTCATAGCCATAAGTGAGTCTAGTAATAAAAAAATAAACGATGCTAAGTATGGTTTAGTTATGCCTGATAACTGGAAAAACTGGTATGATAGATACTTTAATCCTAAAGTAGCTAGTATAAACAAAGGTATAAATCCAGAAAACTTAATAGGCATAGATGGTGAAAACTTTAAAAACAAGTTTAAAATAAAAAGCAACGGAGTTAAGTTTAGCAAATCTTTAAACCTGGATAAAGAGTTTAATGATATTATTGAAAACAAAACAGGTATAGAGTCTTATAAAAACTACAAAAAAGTTAAAGCTCAGGTAACAGGAGCTAGTAAAGGCAAGTTTAATTTCTTTATTGCGCCATCCGCTGAAGATTTTGTTGGGTTGTTATATAAGACCTTAGGTAAAGGCAAGATTGGAGACGCTCAAATGGCTTGGTATAAAGAAAACTTACTAGACCCATATGCAAGAGCTATGCAAAAAGTATCTAGAGATAGAAACTTTATGGCTAGAAGCTTCTTAGCAATTAAAAAAGAACTTAAAATTGTACCAAAAAACCTAAAAAAGAAAATACCAGGAGAACCTTTTACTCAAGAGCAAGCTATTAGAGTTTATATCTGGAATAAGAAAGGATCTACTATCCCAGAAATATCTGAAAACGATAGTATTTACTTAACAAACTTTATAGAAAACAATGAAAAGTTAAAAACTTTTGCAGATCAAGTGATAGCTCTTAG
>Ga0099847_1000555_pt1 | contig 12645 bp, 19 predicted proteins | sample CB_VirMetaG_2_FD_78178 | JGI IMG/M metagenome (GOLD analysis project Ga0099847, IMG submission 78178) | Freshwater to marine saline gradient viral communities from Chesapeake Bay - CB_1504_2 Viral MetaG | ecosystem: Environmental > Aquatic > Marine > Coastal | place: USA: Chesapeake Bay...
ATACATACAAGCAGCGCGTGACGAGTTACAAGACCTCAATGAAGAAGCTTTAATTGATAAATTTAGAGTCAATGAAGAAGCGATATAGTAGGAAGAAAGGTCCTGTCAGAAGTAAAAAAGTTACTTTTGACGGGATCACATTCGCTTCTGGTTTAGAAAAGTATATGTATATAGCTTTGAAAAAAGCTAAGATAAAGTCTGATTATGAAGGTCATACATTTGTTTTACAAGAAGGATTTAGTTTTGAAAATGAATCTTACGAACGTCAATCAAATGGTAAGGGTGACATGGTGAATAGGGGTTGTAAAAAAATACAACCAATAAGATATACGCCTGATTTTATAGACATGAATGAGTTTATTATAGAAACAAAAGGTAGAGCCAATGAAAGTTTCCCTATGAGATGGAAAATGTTTAAACAATTGGTAAAAGAGCAACATCCACATGTAACTTTATATAAACCTCAGAACCAAAAGGAATGTGATAAAGTAGTAGAATTAATATTAACAAAAAGAAAAGAAAAATTATGAATAAATGGGAATTAAGTTTTGGGTTTTATCCTGGAATATGTTTAGGTTTTAGAACCTATAATGAAGTAAATAAAAATAATCACGTACTGTACATGCCTTTTGTAGACGTTTGCTTGACAACGCATAATGTCTAGCGATTTAAACAAAAAAATACTTTCAGACTTAACAGTCCATATGAAGTATGCTAAGTTTATACCCGAGTTAAACAGAAGGGAAACTTGGGAGGAACTAGTCACGAGGAATAAAGAGATGCATCAGAAAAGATATCCTGAGCTAGCAGATCAAATACAATTAAATTATCAATATGTTTATGAGAAAAAAGTTTTACCAAGTATGCGAAGTCTTCAATTCAGCGGTAAGCCGATTGAAATCAGTCCTAACAGGTTATACAATTGCTCTTACTTACCTATTGATCATGTTGATTGCTTTAGCGAATGTATGTTTCTGTTACTCTCTGGTTGTGGAGTGGGTTATTCAGTTCAAAAACACCATGTCAACGTACTACCTGAAATAACAAAACCATTTGAGGCTAGAACTCGTAGGTTTGTTATTGGAGATAGCATTGAAGGTTGGTCAGATGCAGTTAAAGTTCTAATTAAGTCTTATTTAGGCTCTAAGAGATCATCTAAGGTCAAGTTTGATTTTTCTGATATTAGACCAAAAGGCGCAAGACTTGTAACCTCAGGAGGAAAAGCTCCAGGGCCACAACCATTAAAAGAATGTTTAGTAAAAATTAAAGGAATATTAGATGCAAAAGAAGACGGAACAAAACTCACTACCCTCGAAGTACACGATATTGTGTGTCACATTGCTGATGCTGTACTTGCAGGCGGTATTAGACGGGCTGCTTTAATATCGTTGTTCTCAGCATACGACGAAGAAATGATCTCAAGTAAATCAGGTAATTGGTGGGAGACTAACCCTCAAAGAGGAAGAGCCAACAATTCAGCTGTATTAATGAGACATAAAATAACTAAAGAATTTTTCTTAGATTTGTGGAAACGTATTGAATTATCCGGAGCTGGTGAGCCTGGCATATACTTTAATCACGATAAAGATTGGGGAACTAATCCGTGTTGTGAAATTGCGTTAAGGCCATATCAGTTTTGTAACTTGTGCGAAGTTAATGTAAGTGACGTCACGAGCCAGGAAGATCTTAACAATAGAGTTAAGGCCGCATCTTTCATAGGTACGCTTCAAGCAGGTTATACGGAATTCCACTATCTAAGAGAAATATGGCAAGAGACAACTGAAAAAGATGCTTTAGTCGGTGTTTCAATGACAGGTATTGCGTCTAAGAAAGTTTTGAATATGGATATGGGTAAAGCTGCAGATGTAGTTAAGCGTGAAAATTCTAGAGTTGCAAAGCTTATAGGAATAAACAAAGCCGCGCGTACAACATGTGTTAAACCTGCAGGAACAACATCTCTGGTGCTTGGAACGTCTTCAGGTATTCATGCTTGGCACAATGATTTTTATATCCGTAGACTGCGTGTAGGTAAAAACGAGCCTATATATAAATATCTAAAAGAAAACAATCCTGATTTAGTACAGGACGAATATTTTAGACCACACGATACTGCTGTTATTGAAATACCACAATCAGCACCTAAAGGTTCTGTATTAAGAACTGAGTCTGCTTTTGACTTGCTTAAAAGAGTTAAAAAAGTTGCTACCGAATGGGTGAAACCAGGTCACAGAAAAGGATCTAACACTCACAACGTGTCTGCAACAATTAGTTTAAAAGAAGATGAATGGGATAAAGCTGGAAAATGGATGTGGGATAACAGAGAGTGTTATAACGGTTTATCAGTTCTACCTTACGACGGTGGAACATACACTCAAGCTCCGTTTGAAGATATAACAGAGCAAGAGTTTAACAAAAGAGTTAAGTTATTAAACGATATAGATTTATCTATGATTGTTGAAACGACTGACGAAACAGATCTATCAGGTGAATTAGCTTGCGCCGGTGGTTCTTGTGAAATATCAAGCTTATAATAAAATTAAATAAAATGAATAAATTAAATAACGAGTTCGATGAATTACAAAATGTAATTAATGATTGTCAATCTGATGTAACTAAGTTTATAGAAGGAAATAACTCAGCTGGAACACGGGTTAGGAAAGCTATGCAAATGGTTAAAAAGATGGCCCAAGATATTAGGGTTGAAGTTCAAGATCAAAAGAACGCACAGTTCTAAATTAATAAAGGGAGCTTAACGGCTCCCTTTTTTTTATACATTAAATGTCTTGGTTTAATAACCTCCACCTCCACTCGTACTACTACCCCCGCTAGAAGAGGTGCTTGGCGGTGTATTCGGCATCATGCTAGGTGCGCTTGCATGATTAGCGCAACCCATATAACCAACTTGTCCTTGATAATTGTGAACGTGATAACCCGAGCAACCGTGATCGGCAGCCCAGTCTAAAGCCTCTTGAATCGTTGTAAACAAAGGCACTTTGTCTATTGTAGTTAACACTGCCATATTATATTACTTTGTATTTAGTTTTACCATTTTCTTTATATGCTTTTAAGCATCTATTCCTATTGTCAATTTCATTAACATAACTAACATGTACCCAATTAGGATTTTTATCATCACCAAACTCCCAGATCATTTGATCAAAGTTTAAGTTTTCTTTAATCCAAGCGTACATCTCAGCATTAGTCTTTTTACACCCACCATCATCTATATCCATAGCTTGACCCTTACAGTGTTGAGACTTGCTTGATCCACCAATAGCTTTATTCAAAGCTGGACCTCTATAAAAACTATTAATTCTAATAGGTCCTCCAACCCACTTTCTTAATGGTTCAAATACTTGTTCGGCTAACTCTTTCATGTTAGCTAACTCGAACTGATTTGGCGTGTTGTCCAAACCTTTACGTGTAGCTGTTATGCTATACACTCCTTCCTTATCGCTTATGTGTTTACTTATCATATTTATATAGTTGATTCATCCAACTCAAAACAAAGAGTTGCATTTATTTTTGGTGATCCAGCTGCATCTGAGTTTGATTCAAGACTAAACAATACTCTATCACCAGCAGTGAACATAGTCTCAGCATCATATCCAGTTTCATATGTTATAACATTTGTGTCTGCTGTCGCCGATACAAAGCTAATAACTTTATTTGTGTGTGACGCTGGTCCAGCGTTTGACGCAACTGTTGCAATTTTTACCTCACCTCCACCTTGAGCATTAGATCCGCTTGGTACCCTGTAAACCCTAAACTCCCAAGTTTTAGAAGATAAATCAGATGAAGTGTTTATTATAACTTGTTTTAATATTCCGTTCAATGGACATATCATCATCACAGCAACACCATCTTCGCTCCCAGTAGCTTGATCTCTATCAGCGTCAGCTAAAGAAAAATATGTTTCGGTTGCTGTTGTGAGTTGAAATTTATTCGAAGTGTAAACAAAGTGTAATGCCTTTTTATTAATAGCCTCGTTAAAAGTTTTAACACCTGTAAACGTTTGGTTTGTTGTTAAATGAGCTGTGTCACTATCTAAGTACGCACTAGCTATTGCTGTTCCCTGCCAAACTCCAGTTCCAATCGTTCCAACAGAAGTAAGAGACGATGTGACAACAGTGCTTCTTAGCTCTGTTCCAGATAAAGTTCCCGCTGCTGCTGGGACTGTTATTGGTGCAGAGCCATCAAAATCAACACCATTAATAGCTCTAGGTGTCGTAAGCGTAGCTGCGCTTCCTGTTGTGTCTTGATTTAACGTACCTATATCCGCAACTTGTATCGCCGACATTATTACGTTACTACCATTACCTCTTAAATATCTACCACTTCCCGTGCTACCCGCCAAAGCGTTTATTGCCGCTTGTGCTGAAGTTTGACCTGTGCCGCCATTAGCAAGTGGTAAAGTACCTGTAACATCAGCTGCTAAATCAATGGCGTTTCTAGTTATCTCCTGTCCTGATATAGTTATATAGTCAGGAGTACCTGCTAGCGTTACTTCATCATGAGAAGTTGATGCTGCTTTTACAATTTTACTATTAGAATCTAAACCTAAGTTACCGCCACTAGCTATTGTACCAGTAGATACATCTTCTAAATAAACGTCGTTACGAAATCTAGCTATAAAACTTTGTATATACTGTCCTATAAACTTCATGTTAATTTATTATTACATCTACTAAAGCAGTTGGATTGCAGTCTGGAGAAGTGTCGTTAGCTAAATCACTACCAAAAGCAGCGGTTACAGTTGCTGCTGTGTCACTAGTTATTGTTGTTATCGTTCTAGTTTCTCCAGATATAACCACCTCATCACCTATAGACAGTTCTGATGTAAACAAAGTGTTGGTACCAGGTACATTAACGTTTGTACCTGTTACATCTATACTTCCTGTTAAAGTAAACGTAGCGCCATCAGTTAGCTTGATATACAAACCAAACTCATTAGCAATATTACTAAACTTTATATCATCGTATATTAGCGTTGCACCTATAGGTATTTCTACCCCTTTTAAAAGATAAAATTTTCCAGTTAAAGCTTTTTGTATAAACAAGTCTACTTTGCATGGGCTAACTTTTTGAATGTTAGTCAATGATATTTTAGATACATTTATACCATCACCAGGAGCTAACAGCTCTTGAGTTAATTCACCACTTATATTATGATGTAAAGTTGCCATGTTTTATTCTAACCTTTAGCTGCTACAATACCATCTGCAAACACCATGTATTCTAACATTTGTGTTTCAGTTGCAGTAGAAGAAGCTACAGTTATATTAACATTACCGTCGTAAGGCATAAGCATCCAGTCTCCACCGTATAATTTACCTATAGTTTCTGCTGTTCCAGCCGCTGCTGCAGAAGCGTTATAAGCTACGTAAAAAAAGTTAGCTCTACTTCCACTAGCATTTCTTATGTATACCTTATGTGCTTTATCGTCAGTAAGCTCATCGTGTTCAACGATTACCGCCGCAGTTGTAGTTGTAAACTTTTTAGTACGTAAACCAGTAGTTTCTTCTAAACCAACAGATGGGTTAGCGCTTTTAGTCATTGTCATCGCGCCACTGATAGTAATTGGATAACTAGCTATATCACTGTTAATGGTAGCGGTTGCATTTATTGTTGCCATATTTATTTATTTATTTATTTATTTATAATTACTATGAAGCTGCTGTTGGTAATATAACGTCGCTATTAAATAAGCAGTATTCAATTATATTAGTACCACCTTGTGGTTCTATTTCTATTTCAGCGCCGTCATCAGATGCATTCCAAGGAATAAACATCCAGTCGCCTGCATATAATCTACCTATCATTGTTTCGTGAATACCCCAGTCTACATAATACGTAGCGTCTTCAGTAGTTTTGTTGTGAACGTAAAGATAACTTGCTATATCGTGAGCATCACCCGCCATTTCTGTAGCTAAAGGACCTAATCTATATTCAGTACCCGAAACTAGCTTTATAACACCTGATTCTTTTTGATCTAAATCAGCAGTTACTCCAGCTTTTGTCAATGTTGTGCTAGCAGTTATATTTAAAGCACTACCAGGCATTAAATCTGCGCTTGTAATACTTATTTGTGCTGTTGTTGCCATGTTGTTTTGTTGTTTTCGTTAATTAATTATTTTTATGCTTCAAATATAGCGTACTCTAAGTAAGGTGTACCAGAAGCTGAGAAAGCCACTATACCAGAAGACCCAGTCCAAGGAAAAAAAGCAAACTCTCCAGCAGCCAACTGCATTGTAGAGTTACCATCTGTAATTTCTATGTTTATAGCTATAGTATCGTCTGTGTTTTTAAGATAAACGTAACTTTTACCATAAGTTGTTGGTCCAATTTCTAGATCACTTGTAGTTAGTTTAATTTTACTAGGACCAACTACATCTTGAGTAATATTTAAACTGTCTGTTATAGAAAAGTTTAATAAATCAGTAGTAGCATCGGTACTAGATAAAGTTAATGTTGGGATTAGTGTTGCCATATTATTTTTGTTTTATTGTTTTCTTTTCTACACTACCATCGTTGTAAATGTAGAATAAAAGTTGATTTTTAATTTCTTTTGTTTCTCTTCCTAACAAATCAGTAATCATTATTAGTTCTTTTTTCTCTTGTGTTCTTGTTAGTAATGGTCCAACCCAAGTTCCATCACAGTAATCATAAGTTGCTTGACATATAGTGTCCCACTGGTTCTCACAACAGTAATCATCTACTGAGATAACCCAAGCATAACAAGGATCATTTAACCAATAAGGATTTCCAGGACCAGTAAAACAATTAGCGTCATACAGACAAGATATAGAATCGTTAACGTTAGCAATTGATTCATAGTTATATGCATTTGGATCCATGCAACCCATAATGATTTCAACGCACGAGTTGTTAGACGTGTTAGCAAGTGGATCAAAGTTAAGAGCGGTACTATCCATACACCCATAAATATAAGGAATACAACTAAAATCCTCCGTGTTTGCTGATGGATCATAATTGAGCATAGAAGGATCCGTGCAACCAGATATAAAAGGTATACAAGAGCTATTATCACTATTTGCTAAAGGGTTATAATTAAACATTGTTGAGTCTGTACAACCAAAAACGTAAGGTTCGCAATCACCATCATCAGTATTTGCGTTAACATCAAAGTTGAACATTGTTGGATCTATACATCCATATATTAAAGGTACACAGGTGTCAGGTGTATTTGCTAGTGGATCAAAGTTAAAAGCTAAAGACTCCATACAACCTAAGATCACAGGTACACAACCACCATTATCGATATTTGCTACCATGTCATAGTTAAAGGCCGTTGAATCAGTACAACCCCATATAGCCTCTGTTTGACACGAACCATCATCAACTCCAGCTGTATAACCTTGAGTGTAGTACTCTAGAAAAGCAGAGTTGGTACAACCAGGCATATAGTAACAAGTATCAGCTGTGTTAGCTAAGCTATCGTAATTGTAAGCTAATAAATCTAAACACCCGTAAACAACCTCCTCGCAGTAATTACCACAAGATGGTGTTGCGTAATAGTTTTCCCAAAATGGTGCTTTAAAAGGTTGTAAAGCTCCTTGACCGTTGTTAGCAAATGGATTTGTTCCTTCTGCTAGCAAAGTATCTCCTAATGAGTTTATTAAATAAAAAGCGTTATGCCATGTTTGGAACTGAACTTCTTCAGGTGGAGTTTGTGGTCCACCAACTTCAAAATAATAAACCTCAACAAGTTGATCGGAATCTAATGTTAAATTAAAATACTGAGTATTAAAACCAGGCCCCATAGTGTATGTCCAAGAACTATCACCTTGAGATACTCCTATATAAGAATTACCCCACCCATCGCTCGCTGCATCTTCTATAATTAAAGTATAATAGCAACTAGGTACTAAATCCATTATAGTAGCACTTGGATTGTAATTGAACATTGTATCATCTGTACATCCGTAAACATGTAAGTTAACACATGAAGTATCATCGATGTTTGCTAGTGGGTTGTACTCTTGGTATTCAGGGCTAGTGCAGCCATATATATCTGGAGCTGTAGCGCAAGGTAATCCCATTTGAGGGCTTGAGTATGTTATGTTTCCAAAAGCTGGATCAGGTAGCATCCATATAGTATCTCCATTACAATCATATATAACTACGTTTCCATCCATTGTACCACCAGAAGTGGAGCCAGCTAAACCATCTCCATAAGAATCGTTTAGTATTAATTCAAAACCAGCGTTTTGATCTACGCAAAAGTTATAAGTAAATGTTTTTCCTATATCATTAAAAGTATAGGTTCCTTGGACAGCCTCACCGATCACACCGGCACTATTCATTATCCAAGATGTTTCACCAGGCCAGTTATCTAAAGTAACTTCCATAGTGATTTGATATTGTGTGTTTATGTCACACGTTGTTCCTGAGCAAGAACCATCGTCAATAGTAGCCCAAGGATTATAAGATTCTTGAGTTGAGTCCATACAACCTGAAATACAAGCGGATGGAGTATAAAATATAGTATCAGATAAACTGCTGTCAGTATACGCTAAAACTAAATAATGTTCTACTTCCCAGTTAGGTGGCATTTGTCCAGGTCCAGCGCTTGCAGCAAAGTTACTATACCCATTAGCTGGCCAATAACCTCCATAAGTATAACTGTAACCATTTTCATCACCGTAGTGTAACGCAGTTACATCGCAGTTTATGTTTGCATCAGACCACCACTCAAATATAATAGCCGCTTGATTACCCCAGCATTGTTGATAAGCATTAGATTGTGTAAACCCATCGCAAGGTGGGTAAGTACAGTTACCATCACTTATAGTAGCTGTTATATCATAATTTAAAGCTAATGTGTCCATACAACCATAAACAGGTGGGGCGCAGGGCCATATGTTAACCAAAGTGTCTAGTGTAAAAAACTGCTGTGTTAAAGGACTGTAGTTTAATATATCACCTTGACAAAGATTTTTAATAACAAACCAAGCTGGTTGGCTAGAGTTCCATCCATCACCATAATTATCTGTAAGTGTTACTAGATAATCGCCTGAGCTAAGTTGTATTGTAGTGTCTATCTCTTCGTAAGAAGTAGTAGGTTGATAAAACATAACAGTATCACCATTGGCATCTCCAACCATAAAAAAGTTAGACTCTTGAGCACCGTAAAAATCAAAACGTACCTCAAAGTTAACCCAAGAGTTTTGTCCAAACGATAATATCGGTAATAATAATATTAGTAGTAGTTTTTTCATTTTATTTTTCTCCACATTTTTTACTTGGATTATTAACTTGCCTCCAGTCTTCTTTTTGAAACCAGTCACGTAGTGTAGCGCCTTTTTTACGAGCACCTTTTACATTTGTTTTTGAAGAACGCTTATATTTACCAGCCTTACCAGATTTTTGTTTAGCAGCAACTAAACGTTTTCTTTCAGACTTACTCATGCTAGCAATTTTAGCGGCAGGCAAACATGTTTTACGTGTGCCTCCGCCTTTTTGCTTTTTCTTTATAGGGTTGTTCTTCTGAACGTACATTATTACTTCTTTTTCATTTTCATTTTCATAGCTGAAGCTTTCTTCATCATCATTGTAGATTTCTTAAGCATAGCCATAGATTCTTTTTTCATCTTCATAGCAGCTTTTTTCATTTTAGCTGGAGAATCTAATATTTTCTTTTTTAAAGCATCAGGTAAGTTTTTTTGTTTACCAATTAAAGGTTTTTTAGCAGGAGATTTCTTAGCCATTTTCATTGGTGCTTTTTTCATTTTTGCAGGTGCTTTTTTCATTTTAAGTTTTTTTAATATGTTTGTATAATTGTTTTCCTAATTTTGTTCCGTTAACACTATCACTTTTATAGTGAGCATGTGCTATATTTCTACTGTCAGATATGTTTTTAGCTGTTTGCATAAACGCTTTTCCTTTACCGTACTTGTCTTTTAACGCCGATGCTATAAGCATACCTTGCGCAGAATGACCAGAAGGATACGAAGGTGTGTTCATTGATTTCATTTTAACAGCGCTTAAAGATTTATCTAACTCGTATGGTCTTTTTCTATTATGATACTTCTTTAATTCTAATATTACAGGTGCAGACTCTTTTATAAGTTTAGCCGCTATTTTTTTATCGTAATCTTTAATATTATTTTCTTCTGCAGTTTTTTTAAACGCAGCCTCTATATTATCATACTTCTTTACAAAGTCTTTTTTTAAAGGTATTTTTTTAAGTGCTTTAATTTCTTGATCTGTATCAAAACTATTATCACTAGGTGGTTTCATTTTTTTGAAACTTGATATGTCAAAATCCTTAAACATTATTTCTTTTTAAAATCACCTCTAGTACAACGTACACCCCAACCAGAAGCATAAGCGCTAGGCCATACTTTAAATTTCTTTTTTGCTTGAGCTTTACAGCTAGCAGATATTTTAGCTAATGCTGGACTCATTTTTTGCAGCATTTTATTTGGATTTCCTTTACCACCGTCTGCCTTGCTAGCATGCACAGCTTTTCTTTGCGCGTCACTTACGTATCCCATAATTTATTGTTTTAACATTTCCAGCGTCTACGCGCTGCCTTACCTCTTTCACCCGTCCAACTTTTTGATCTAGCACAAAAAGCTTTTCTTCTTTTTGCCGCTTTACTACCTGGTTTAACTTTTCCTGTTACAGCTGTCTTAAGCTTACTTCCAGGGTTTTTACGTCTATATTCCGCAACTCCCTTAGATGTCATCCCAGCGCCCTCTTCTACTGTTCTAAAGTTACGACCTTTACCTTTTGTAGTTTTTCTAGGCTCATTACTTTTTTGTAATGGTGATCCATCGTTTCTTCTACGACCACAACTAGTAACAGCGAAAGGATGGTTTTCTTGACGATAACCCCTAACTGTTTTTTTAAACATACTATTTTGTCTCTCGCTACCAGGCATATTACTTTACCTTACAAGCACACCATCCAAGACATACTTTACCAAAAGTTATTTTCTTTATAATTTTACAAACTGTTTTTTTCATAATTTATTGTTTAAAAGTCACTCATTAATTGATTATCTATTTCGTCTTGTACTTCTTGTTTTGTTGCTAGCATTTTAAAACTTAAATCAGCTTGAAATCTAGCAACTTCTTCTCCATCTTTAAATATTATAATAGTAGGTACAACTGCTATTTTATATTTTGTTTGTGCCTCTGTATCTGTGGCTATATCTGAATAACCTATAGTTTTACAGTCAGACAAGCTGTTAACCCAAGGAACATCATTAGCACTATTCCAACCAGCGTTAAACTGAGTAACTTGTATTTGACTAAAAGCGCTAGTGTTAATTAGTAATAATAAAAATAATAAATTTCTCATTATCTATTGTATAATTTGTCCTCTATTTTTTCTAAAGACTTTTTAATTTCGTCAACATCGTTTTTGGTATCTAAAATAGTTTGTCTAATCATCTGATCTTTCATGTTAAACTCCATACGGGTAACCTCATCTGGCGGTATGATAGGTAGTTCTTTTGCCTCAGCAATATCTGCTTGCAGCATAAACCACATGCTTATTAAAGTTGCCATAGCGAAACCTATAGCTATTAATGTTTTTACACTAAGTACAAAACCTGTGTCTTCGTTTAACTCTTTTGCCATTTTAAAAAATCGTGTAGTTTAATCCTAATTTAAAGTCGTACCATTCTCTATTCCAGTACTTATTATATTTTCCTTCTACAAAGTATCCTAAGTTTTTGTTTACTTTTATTCCGTATATTAAACCACCAGAATAATCGTACCATTGTCCATCGACATAGTTGTGATAACTAAACTCGCTACCATCATCATAATGATAAGGCATTAAACTTCCCCAAGCATGCAACCATGTTTTCTTAGAATACTTATAGTAATCAAAACCAACAACAAATGAATGTTGTATTATTTTCTTTAATTCATTTCTTTTCTTTTGAGTATAATCAGCTAACACCCCAGGTATTACAACTGCCTCCCAAACCTCAGCGCTAGTAGCAACTAGTTCTCCAGCGGGATTAAAGTATTCGTTGCTATACACATCAACTTCGTAACCTTCTTGTAATGCTAAATATGTATAATGTAAATCACCATTATCTAACACCCACTCATCTAAAGCGTTATAACCATAAGGCTCAGCAAGTCTATGTGTTAAACCAACATTCCAAGACAAGTTTTTACTTTTACGTTGTCTGTATCTTTCCGACGCTTCAAAATACTTAATATCAGCAAAACCATCTTCTAAATACTCTATTTTTAAAGCAAAAAAGTTTATACATAATTCATCTGGACAACCATCGTCAGAGCTAAACCTAATAAAGTGATGTTGATCCATGTAGTTAACACCTTCTTGTCTTTTGTAATCAACCTCAAATAAGTATTCAACTCCCTTAACCTTACCTACAGTGGCCGCATCACTGTAATTAGATTCCGTTCCGTCATAAAATGTTTGAGCTTTGTTTTCATAGCCAAACCTAGCGATCTTACGTAATCCTATGGTAAAATTATAATCATAAGGAGTTGAAATAGTCTGTGTAGATAAACCATTGTCTACAGAGAATACATCAACATCTGAAAGTGATGTTCCACCGTTAACAGCTGTATAAAAAGTAGAGTACTTTAATAAGCCTTTAACGTCAATGTTTCCAAATGTTTGTGCTAC
>Ga0099847_1000561_pt1 | contig 12595 bp, 3 predicted proteins | sample CB_VirMetaG_2_FD_78178 | JGI IMG/M metagenome (GOLD analysis project Ga0099847, IMG submission 78178) | Freshwater to marine saline gradient viral communities from Chesapeake Bay - CB_1504_2 Viral MetaG | ecosystem: Environmental > Aquatic > Marine > Coastal | place: USA: Chesapeake Bay...
AAATATAGTTTCACCATTCATCGTTACGCCACCCAACATTGCTACACCACTAAACTTACTAAGGTTTGCGCCCCACTGTCTTTTGAGTAATGCTGTAGCATACCTCTTTAAATAAATGTCATCATAAACATCTGTATATGAATCTGGGTCAAGTTTTCTATAACACTCTATAACTAGATAATCTTGGTCAGCGACAAAATCATTTTGCCAATCAGCATCTATATACAAACGGTTTTGGTGTTGATTAAATCTAATAGGTGTTTCACCAACCAAAATATGCTCTAGGAAATCTAGATGTTTCATCGTCATCTCATAATGAATTACAGATTGAGATGAAAAATCATACAAATCATTTAATCTTAACTGATATCGAACATCGAATAAACTAGAACGAGAAGAAGTATCGCTAAATGGAAAAACCTTAACAACTGCTAATACAGTGTCAGGAACAGGAATCCAATTCTTACCTTCCAACCAATCAGCAGTTAGTGTGCTATCAAGTTTATCAGTTGCAGTAGTAGTTGCATTTGACCTGGCTCTGGCAACATCAGCAGTGGTGATTAGATGTTTCAGATACATTCTTTCTATACCATCATAGTGATATTGTGAAAAATATTGTAGCGCTTCATCTATCCTGTCATCTGCTTGGTCATCAGATATATTAATATCTATGACTCCAAAACCTAGAGCCCGTAAACAATAACTTTTAAATGTAGCTTTTGTTGTTGGAACAGCCATTACTTATCTACCAATTGTTGTAAGAGATTTTTAATTTCATGCATCTCCGATTTCAAAGTATTTATCTCTCTGGTTGCATTTCTAATCGTATCTCGTTGCTCTTCTTCTTCAAGAAGTTTTCTTTTTGCATTCTCGGACCTTTTCTTGGCCCTTTCATATGCACTTCTATTACGATTGACTATAGCATGAGAGTTCATATCTCTTGCTAAATCTGTCTCACCTTCAACCTTTTGGAACTCCTCACTCATTATGTTGCCAATGCGATTGCTCTTAAATCTTTGATTCTTGGCGGTTGAGACATATTAGTTCCCTGCATTACAATCTTAATAGAGAAGGAAATAAATTCATCTAGCTCATTGCCGATACCATCATCAGTAACACCAGCACTAAATACATACTCTTGGAAGTCTTCTCTATCAAGAGATGGGTTCACAAAGTCATCAGCACTACCATCTGTATTGAAGAATTCATAATCTAAGTCATCAAAGTCAACAGAGTCTTGGGCACCTAATGTCTTAAACAGAACCTTAATTTCGGATGTTGCTGGTCTATGAGCAGTCAAAAGAACTTTAATAGCCGTTGCTGGATTAGCTAGTATAACTTTTTTGGTTACATAGATTGCAGCATTATTGTCACCCTCTGGTTCTGTAGATGCAACAAATGTCAAATTTGATGCAAGGTCAGATGCTGAGTCAATATTATTAATTCTGTTTGCAACAGAAACCCAAGAAGCTCTTTCTAAATCAACAACAGGTGATAAATTTCGTCTATTACTAGATAATGTTAAATCTGTTTGATACGATTTAGCACCACTCATTTCATTTGTCTCATTTATCTCTGATGCAATCATAAATGCATCATCAAATTCTGTATTATCATTTAATGCAACACCTATTGCGTTTGCAGCACTAGTTTTAGTGAATGAAGTTTCTGTTCCAGAGATACTAGTAGCAGTTGTTGGTCTAATTGTGCCTACAACTGCGGTATCTTCTGGCTCCAGAATGCCCAGTTGTGTAAATCCAGTATTGATAATATGATTTTCTGTTGCGGTAACAGATGCACCGCCGTTTTCAGCACTGGTTCCAGTGCTACCGTCAAATGCTGGACTACTTGTAAGAGTAACACTATATGAATCCAAGTCAATATTTGCGATTGATGTGTGTGTCTTATTTACTTGTGATAATGGAACTTTATGTAGTTGGAAAAATTCTACCGTTGCACCAGATGAGTGTGCAGCAGCAGTTGTTCCTTCTTGAGCCCTAACCAAACTAGTCACAGAAGTTGTGGATATAGCCTCATAGTACATAATCTCATCATCAATCTTAATATAGTAACGAGGCGTTGAGTCTGTGGTTCTAGCAAATTTGCCAGTGGTGTTACCAAAATTAGTTCCACTCACTAAAGTTAAACTTGTTGCAGTTGATGTTATCGCAGCACTTAAAGTTGTAGATAGTCCAGAACTTACACCAGCAATTGTAACATTGTTTGATGTACTATACATACCATGATCTTTATGAGTTACTTTTAATGCAGTGCTACCGTGAGTAAATGTTACTGGATTGTTCTTCAATCTTTTGGTTGGAAGGGTATCGTTTTCTAATATGAGACTTCCAGTAGCATCTAAATCAAAAGATGCTTTTTTAATTCTAAACTTCATATCCTCTTGAGGCGATATTGCCCAAGAACTATTATTGTGAGACTTGAATAATGTTCCGGTATGCGGTTGTTTACCAAGTGTTGGTCCACCACCCACAGGAGTTTCGCCTAATAATGATATCCAAACCTTATGCTCTGGTGAATTTGATAATAAACAAAGAGCATATTCTCCACCTTGTTTAACATAAACTGGAGACGGAAAGGTAAATGTGGTTGGAGTCTCCGCTGTAACATCAGGAATGATATCGGCAGCTTGTTTAATCACCCTTGAAAAAGGCAACACATCTGCGGTTGGATATCCATTTTCAGTAGACCTAATCTCTAATCCCACTGGAACATTTTCATCTTTAGCAGAAAAGAAAATGTCTGCTGATGTTAAGAAACAACCACCCGACACATCATCCTGATTGGGGTCATGACCTAAAGGTTGCGTCTGTGACTGTTCCACGGTAAAGGTCATTGCTAATGGGTCATCTGACTGGCCGTCGAAAATTCCGTTCACCAGTGCCGGAAGTTCTGTTAGGCATCTCGACGTTTCATCGTCAAACTCACCATCACCAAGAAGTCGGCTTAGCTGTTGGAGCGATTCCCGTTCATTAAAGTCGTCGAAAATATGGGAACAATCGAAGCGCTCCTGATCATCGAAACGACTTGCTTGCGGTGTTCTCCTATTTTGAGGTGGCGGTGGAGGAGGCGGCCGTAATTGAAATTCAATGTCTTGTTGTTGTTCAAACATACCTTTAGCTTCAAAATATGCATTTGCAGATGTTGCTGGGTCAGTTGTCCTAACATCTGTATTACTAGAGGTTAATCTAAATTCAATTTCTCCAGTTGCAAACTTTAGCTTGCCTGGTATAGTCGGGTCAGGAATATCGAAGAAACCTTCAACATGGCCAGCAGCAGTTGTGATAAGTGAACTGCCTGGCGGTGCAGTGGTTAATCCTTCATCGGCAGCTTCACTCGTAAACTCACTCGTCATAGTAACAAAATTACTTACAGATGTTTTATCAAAGAATGTGTATAATCTTGTGTTAGGTCTAAACCCATCACCAATAAATTTAATTTGTTGTGCCCTTACGAAAGGTCTAACACCTTTGGTAATCACTCTTGCACCATTACTGATTCTTTCCATATTAGCAATAGCCGTTGATGTTGGTGATTCTCCCTCACTTCTTGCAACTTCAATTGAACGAGAAAACCTATTCTGATTACCTTGATCGTCGGGAGGAACTTGATCAACTTCGACAACACCAGCCCACTGAGACTGCCAAGAATTCCACATTGCACCTAAAACATTATCAGGAATTGCAGCAGCAAAATCAAAATCATGTGCAACACTAATAATTATTGTTGGTCTAGCTTCAGTCTCAAACCAATCGTCTCCAAAAGGATCAAGTACAATAGTTCCTTGCCAACTGGAAAGTAAAAGTGGTGTAATTCTTTCAACCCTTGTTGCAACTAACTGTTCAGTCAAAACTTCTTCAGTATAAGGTAGAGTAACAACACTGCCTGTCTTTTGATATCCAGAAGATGTTCTTTGCGAATCAGTGGTGTTCTGTTCTGATAACCCAATATTCTGCATCTTATGTTTTGGTCTTAACTCATTATTCTCTGGATCAATTGAACATTTGTAATCAACATTGGCAACATCACCAGTTCTATGACCAGCAAAATTATCCACAACAAATCCAGATTTAAAACGATTTAGTCCAGCTGCATCTGTAATCTCTAAGTCTTTAGCAGAACGCTCTAATAGATTAAGAGAGGTATAATATTCTACATGTTGCAATCTTCTTTCTAACTTACCAATATCTTTCATAGTAAATCTTTGATGTCTTTCCCTTTTAAGTTCGACATCATTAGGAGAAAATGTAAATGCTGGTAGGAACAAAGTTGCCAAAAGCATATTCTGATCGCTGGCTTGTGGTGGGACAGGAAACTCAGAACCAACTCCTTCTTTAACTATAAGTCTACCTCCGACAGTTAATTCTATAATAACAAATTTAGGTAAGAAAAATTCAAAGTCACTTTGAACAAAAGAATCTGGTTTAGGCAAATTTGAAATTGATGCGCCTGTTCCATCATACTGTCTTGAGAAAAAGTCAAATGAGTGTCCAGTGACTTCATCTGTAGTTGTAAGTGTTGCTGATGTTCCAGCAATGTCTTCGACTCTTGGTCTAAAGTCATAACAATCTGTCAGGGGAAATTCACCAGTTGGCGCCGGAGCGTCTGGATCAACTTTTGTTGCGCTATATGTTGGAATATCTTCAAATGTCATTTGGTCAGCAATGTCAGTATATGAGTCAACAGTAAATACATCACCAGTGCCGTGCTCAAAATAATCATATATAACCACTAATCTGCCAGTTGGAGCAGATACATTTTGTTTTCTAACAATTCTTGCGATATCGTAGAAGTTATCTCTTTGACCAGTATCAAAAACAAAGTTGTTTGTTATGTTTATACTTCCAGCTGTAACTGCCGTCACACTTGCAGATGCTCCAGATGATTGTCCCGTAATTGTATCAGATGTAGTAAAATCGCTTTGACTTGTCAAAACATATTCCATTGGACTTGAGATGTCAATAATTCTACCTTCAGCACCACTTGAGGAGCCGATAATTCTCTCACCTCTAGTAAATGTTCCAGTGATAGTTCCAAGTGTCAATGATGGAACAGTTACATCCGTACTAGACTCTTCCGAATCTAGAACCGCAACAAGTTTGAATGCATCAGCCCTACCTAATGATATTGTTCTGTCTGTGGGGCGGGTTCCAAATGCATCAGTATCACCGGAATTAACTTTCAACTTTTTCATAAGCTGAACAGTTTTATTTTTCTGGTTAACACTTGTTTTGAGAATAGTTGCGATTAACTTGACTTTTGTTCCAGTTGGTAAATTAGTTGCATCAGTAATCGTAACAGCTGATGTGCCTGTTCCAGAAATAGTTGATGCAACTGAAACGATATCACCCTGTGATGCACCACCACCATCGGTAAGAACTGAAAGGGTGTAATCCTTTTCAGCGTGTGCAGAAAAAGTCTCACCCGCACCAGCATTAAATGTAACTGCATTACCAACAGTGGTCCCAATGAATTGTTTACGGACTGTATATTGTGTATCAGACAATCCGGCATTTGTTGTTGTCAAATGAGTTTTGATAACTTTCTTTGGTGCTTTGTAAACCAGAAGATTTTTTTCTGGTTGTTTAAGTTTTGCAACAAATCTTCTTTCAATAGCAACATCATCGTTACCACTAAGATTAGCTGAACCATCCTCTGTTATAATGACACCATCATTCCTAGATGCACTTTCCTCTAGAAGAACCACTTCCAACTGTTGGTCTGTCTCTGTAACAATGTCTGCTGTGAAATCTTGACCTGAGTCAGCATCGTCCATAAAGGCTTGCTTGACATTACTAAAGGATCGTGTATCAACTTTTGTTATTGTTAAATCAGCGTTAGCACTGTCTTCCACAATATCATCAGTTTCAGATGAATCAGATGTAGTTATTTTTTCTCCACTTTGAAATGTCCCTGCAACCGAGGTTAATAGAACGGTGGTTGCGCTTGTGCCAGAAGCAAACACAAATCCAGTTGCACCAGATGTAGAACCCTTAACTTGTGTTCCACCATTCGTATGTGTTGCGATAAGAGTTGGACTAGGTGTTCCACTCAAAGTAAGTTCAGTGAACATTTTGACATCAAACAAGAATAGTTTATAAACAGAATCAGTATTTGTTGATGAAGCACCAACCGTTCCTGTGCTATACTCTAAACCTCTTGCCCGAGCAACACCAATCTTAGTTCCACTAGAACTTCCTCTTGTCTCTGTTTCAGCGTCAAATAAATCAATTCGTTTAAAATGTGTAGACTCGCCACTAATTTCTGTGACATCTGGGCTTCCGTAAATATTTCTTACATTAACAAAGTTTCCTAACTCGGCTGTTGTGATGCCAGCATTAATAGTGTTAAAGTCTCTAGCTTTCTTAACATCTTTAATTCTAGGAGAGGATAAATCAACCACCCTACCCTTTAGATATGCTCTACCAGTAGAAATCTTTACAGCAAGTAAATCTGTTGCAGCCCTTCCATTATCTTCTGTCACAAAATTAGGAGAAAATCTTCCTACGTTCTCATTAATTGTCACGCTTTCAAAAATTTCAAATTCAAATGGTTTAACTGTATAGTCGCCTGACTCATCAAAAGTTCTTCTTGCAAAAGTTTTCTCTAACTCTGCATATTCAGTTCGTTCAGATATACCCCGAATAAGACCATTCCTAACATCCATCAACTGAATAAAATTTTCATCTGTGACAGTTCCACGAGGCAGCTTAGTAAGTGATATAGAAATTTTGAGTCGATGAGCACCTTTCGCTGCAAAGTTTGTTGAACCAGTAGAATTATCTAAAAGTGTGCTATCTTCCTCTGGGGTGACTAAACTCTCTGTAATATTAAACCCAACCAAAAAACTTGGAATAACAGAATAGGGGTCGAGAATTAATGTTTCTTCTTCATTCTGAACAAAGTGTCCTCTAACATAGTAAACACCAGATTCAATTTTTGCTGCCAGTCCAATCCTAGAAGCTTCACCAGCTGCGCTTCGCAATTCTCCAACAGTTGCGGTTGCACCGAATGCAGAGGTAAAGGTTGTGGCAGATGCGGCATCTGTAGCATAAGATGTTGTATGAGCTATACCTGCATTTGCTGATATATTTTCACCGTCTGCAAATGAAAATGTTTCAAAATCTGTTCCTGCTGATTCATACGCAATATGAAGTAATGGTTGTTCAGTAGCAGTTGCTGCTGTAAAACCAGTAACCTTTGCAGTGACACCAGTGGTGGCACCAGTGATTAATATTGGAGTGTCAGCGTTAAAGTATTGAGAAGGATCAACAGTCTCACCAGAAAAGGTTGATGCTAACTTTAAAGTTGCGAGTCTAATAACACTGATCTGGCCAGGTATGACCATTGCACCGTCTTCAAATATGTGATTACCATGGCGTTCAATTTGATTCTGTAAAGCAGACTGTAATTGAGTTAGCTCCCTTGCTTGTATTGCAAAGCCTGGTCTAAATAAAGTCCTTACAAAATTATCTTCTTCATCGAAATCATCAAAGTATGGTGCAACATTAAGGTTTTTTTGTTCTGGCATATTAAAATTCCACTATAATTTTTATGTCTTCAGTTTGATCTGTAGCTCTAGAGATAGGTCTTCTGTTCTCTTTATATATAATGTCTCCACTATCATATGCTAGTTCTGGATTTGCATATCCATCTGTAAAAGTGATAGTGCTAGAATTAGTTAGGGTAACGGCACTGTCTGCTGTCGCATCTGGAGTTGCCGCTGCTGAAGATGTAGCACCTGTTACAGCGTTAGCTCCACTGAATGCAACATAACTACCAGTGGTAGAATTGGCACCCGTTCCAAAATCAGCGTGTCGTTCTTGTTGATAATAAAGTATTAGATTAGAACTATCATATTCAACAACTTTTCCAACTGCACCTGTGGATGCTTGAGTGATTTTTTCATCAGGAGTAAATGTTCCCGAAACTGATGCGAACTTTAATGCATATACCTGTCTAGCAGTAGATGCCGTTGCAACGGTAGAACTTCCAAAATTAGTTGGGTCTACAACAATGCCAACATTTCTGAAATCATTCCCCGCTAAAATATCATCTGATTCTGCGCCAGAAAATGTTGTGTTAATCATTGCATAATGAGCACCCAACTCTTTCACTGCATCAGAACCGTGGCCACCTTTAGGTGATATAACAACATCTATTGCACTACCAGAACCACCAATAGCAGCTGCTGTTGAAAGTGTAGCGTCAGAAAAGGTAAATCCTGAGGCTAAATTAATCGTTCCAAATGTGTAACCAGAACCAGCAGTATGCACACCAGATGTTGTTGATGCAACTGTTCCAAATGATTGTATCTGATTACTGGAAATCACAATCCTTGCGATAGCGCCAGAGGAAGTTCCCGCATTAGAACCGTCACCATAGATTGCTGCATAGTAAGTTCCATCTGTCAATCCACTACCTACATTTGTCACTCGTAAAGACTCAACTGCGCCATCAGTTGCAGCTGCACTTACTGTGCTATCAGTTTCAACAGGCATAAAATCAGTTGTTAAGAATTTAGTTGCATTGGAGGCAGAAATTGTGTACATGTACTTGAGAACATAACCACCCACGGTGAATAGTGATGTTCCTTCTGTACTGGGTTCTGACCCACTGAATGCCGCAGCAGAGGTATTTGCGCCAACTGGAATATTACTGATGACCTTATAAACTCTATTCGCAGATGTTCTAAAATAAAATGTTGAGTTGTAAAGTGTGGAAGCACCAGAGTCCGTAGTGTTTAAAGAGCTATAATTATCTCTATACATATCAAAGGTGGTGCTATTAGACCAATCTCTTCTAGGAACACAATTAACTACATCCGAAGATGCAATCTTTTTAGCAGCTATCATCTGATCCCAAAAATAAAATTCATCAGATACACTATCCAAGGGTGTTGGCGGTGTAGTGTCGCTTGCTCCAGTTCCATCATTAGTGCTATTAAATTCTGTTGACTTACCAATAAACATGTAGTAAGTTGAAGCCGCAGATTCACTAAAAGATTCTGTGAACTGTGAGGCATTGTGTAGTTTAAATTTTTCTGTGATGATTGCTACCATTTTCAGTTCCTATATATTCTCTGGTTATTTATATTTATAACAATAATTATATGGTAAATGCAGAATCTATCAGTATGCTTGCTCTAGTTCCATCCTCATGAAGAATAGTGCTTCCAGCATCAGTTGATGAACCATCTGTACCATCAAATACTATATTACCGCCGCCAGAATTGTCAGTACCATCCTCTAATGGTATGCTCATTCCTATATCTATATAGATATCCGAACTATACGAAATATTATCAAAGGTTGAGTTCAAATAATTTTGATGTGGAATAACTCCAACTTTATCTGTCTCATCTTCAACTTCAATTCTGGTATTTTCTAAAGTTAATTTATTATTTACTCCAAATGTAGTTGCAATCTCTAACAAGATATCATCGCCGTAAGTTGTTGCAACTGTGCTTTCGTCTTCTTGTTTGAAGAAACCTTGCTCGGCTTGTTCTAACAATATGCCTGTTGTCTCTGAAGACTCTGTGGTATTGTGCGGGTCTTCACTAATGTCAATTATTGCTCTTCTTATTACATCCTCAATTGGTGGACCAAATTCAGACTCCTCACTCAACAGCAAACCAGGCGCACCATCAGTGCCGTCTTCTAACTTAACCTGACCAAATGTTAAATTGACATGAGTTTCGGCAATAGCATCCTCAATCAATATTGTACCACCTGTCTCCAAACGAACTTGTTCACCTCTATTAGAAGCTGAAGTGTCTGTTCCATCCAGAAGTAAGGTATTAGAAATAACACCATTTAGATTTACAGGTTTAATTTTAGTTATCTGATTGATGGGAATACTGTTATCTGAATCCTCCATCAAAAGATCACCCTCATTACCTAAAATATCTGAAACCGCAATGATAGCAACACGGTGCGCTTCCTGTGCATCCTTAGTGCTAAATTCTGTGAGAATTTTAAAGTTTTCATCTTCAGAGGAAGTTCCCGTAGCATCAAAAACAATATTTCCATCTTCATCCTCTAGTATTATTGTGCTAGAAATAGTGCCTAATTCAGTCTCAACTCTTGTTCTCTCCGTGCCAAACGGTCTTTCACCTAGTCTTATCAAACCAAAGGAGTTTGCGGTATTGCCAAAAGATTCTGTCGGTAAAGTGATACCCATACTTCTGACCAATGAAACATCAGAGTTTGTTTGGGCTCTAACTAATGAACTGCCGGTTGGAAGTGATGTATGCTCAGTTGGCAAATCTATGGGATATCTACCGTATGGTTGTATGCTGCCTGACTTCCCTGACCGTTCTGATAAAACAAGTCCGCCATCTTCATTTATAATCGCATCATGATTAATACCAACTGGATTATCAATTCGTTCAAAGACAAACCTATTGAAAGTAACTAACTCATTTTCTAAGTCTATTGGGTTTCCAGATTCATCAAGTATATCACCACCAGCATCTCTAGAGTCTTGAAGTGCAAGCCCATCTTGTGTCCCATCAAGAATTAAATTGTTAGATATTACAGTTGCCCCATCATACGATGTAGTAGTTTCCTGTAAAAGCAATCCTTCATCTTCTAATAGGAAGAATTCTTCTGTATCACTTACGCTAACTGAACTTTCTAAAACTATAACCTCATCTTGAGCACCAGATTGCAGTTCCACAGTCCCCAATGACCTACGGACAAATCTAAAGAAGTCTGGGTCACCAGAAAATGCTGATATAGATATTCCATCTGTCAGCGCAGATAATGTCATTGGTTCTTCTATTGGTGTAGCAATACTAACTTTACCAAATATAGCAAATCCAGATGGATGCACGGCCTTCTTTAGCTCATTAAGATATTCATTTGTACCAGCGCCCGTTTGAACTTCATATGAGAATTGTTGATAGAAGAAGGAGTCCTGTAACCTGTTTAAGTCCTCGCCAAGAATACTTTCAATAACATTTCCATATCCAGAAATATCAGTTCTCTCAGCATCAACAGATGCTGTTACTTTCGCAATGTCTGCACCAACGATAGTTCCTGTAAATCCACCAGAAGCTGTGATTGTTGTGGTTCCAGCAGAAAAATCTATTCCATCAACTTCATGAATAACACTGCTTCCAGCATGTGTGGATGAAGAGTCAGTTCCATTAAGAGCAAGAACTCCTGTCTCTGGTGCAATCTCACCTAATAATAATCCACCTTCTTCTAACTCAATATTTCCAAAGGAAGCGACACCATCAGCATTGCTACTTTCATCTATTATTTCTGAACCAGCATTTGACCCATTGGTGTCTGTTCCATCTAAGAGAATTTTACCAGTGTCATCAAAATCACCGTCTAAAATTATTTGCACATTTTGATCTGAATATTGATCAAATGTGCTTCTGAAAGGGTCAAGTCCAGTAATGAAAGACTCATCCTCATCCTCAAGAACTATTGTGTCACCATTAAGTTCTCCAATAATAAATCCACCAGCATCTGTTGAATCAGTATCAGTGCCATCTAAAATAACATGACCAGAAATGGTAATAACACTTCTTAATTGACCAGCAGTTTCTAAAACAATCTCTTCTGACAAGTCACTCTCAACAACAACACTAGACGCATCTTCAAGTATGGGGGCATTTTTATTTGTTATCGTTTCAATAATAAAGCTTGTCCATATTGAATCTGGTGAAGAGACAAATTCGTTCGTTAGTGTTTGAATTATAGATTGAGCATTAACTGTGTTTCCACCACTATCTACTTTTGACTCTCCTGTAATAGTTTCCCCGACAACGAAATCTTTATCGTTACTAGATATAAACTTCAAGTCTCCTGCTGCATCAAGAATTAGTGCCGTTGCGCCTGAAGTGCCGCCAGTAATTTCTTCACCATTTACAAATGGTCCATTTGTCGATGGGCTTTCAAATGATAAGGAGGTATCATCTGCAAAAGTGATAGCAGAGTTTAGAGTAATTTGTGTTTGAGAGGTGACAGTTTTTACTGTCAAGTCTGATGGTAATTTAAAAGTAAGTACGGTTGAATTGGATAAACTTACTTGTGTGTTTAAAGTAAATATCTCTTTTGTAGACACTGATGCAACAATCGTACCAACTGGAATTCCAGTTCCCTCAACCAATAGTCCCTTTTGAATTGTACCACTTGAAACTGTAACTGTGATATCATAACTATTAACAGTTGCGCCTGATACAGCAGCAGTTGCGATTGTTCCAGTAACAAACATTCCTTCATCTATTGTTCCCGAATTATTATCAAGAGTTACATTCTCCGTAGAAGTTATGCCATTCACAAGTGCAGTTGCAGTTGCCTTGTGAGTTAATGCTCGAACATAAACACCAAAATCACCACTTCCTGACCTTCTACCTTGTGGAAGTCTCCTAATAATTTTTTCAGTTGTCTCTTCTGCATCCTCTCTAAGTAGAACACCAGTTTCGTCTTCAAGAGTTATAAGAGTTTTATCAATAAATGTATTTGGCTCTGTGCGAAGAATGCTACCAGTATCATCTTCAAGTGCAATAAATGCATCACCATCAAGACCAGATGCATTCAGTACAATAATATCTCCATCT
>Ga0099847_1000562_pt1 | contig 12589 bp, 19 predicted proteins | sample CB_VirMetaG_2_FD_78178 | JGI IMG/M metagenome (GOLD analysis project Ga0099847, IMG submission 78178) | Freshwater to marine saline gradient viral communities from Chesapeake Bay - CB_1504_2 Viral MetaG | ecosystem: Environmental > Aquatic > Marine > Coastal | place: USA: Chesapeake Bay...
AATACAAGAGAATTTCTTTAAAAAAATGATTAAACAGGGTGGTACTTTTAATGTTAATAAAGTTAAATATAAAGTAACCATAGCTGATAGAGATGATTTAGATTCAAAAGGAAACAAACCAGTCAATATGCCTCCAGTACCTGGGGAAAGAACATTTTAAATTAAAAATATGCAAGTAGAAATATCAAATGGGGAATTATTAGATAAAATCTCAATTTTAGAATTAAAAATTCTTAGAATTGAAGATGAAGAAAAGTTAATTAATGTTATGACTGAATTTGATGCTCTTAATCCTTTAGTTATAGAATTATTTGAAAAACATGATGGTCAACTTCAAAACCATTATCTTGAACTAGCTAAAATTAATGGTGAACTTTGGGATATAGAAGATTGGATTAGAGATTGCGAACGTGAAAAAAGATTTGATAAAGAATTTGTAGAACTAGCCCGTTCTGTGTATATTACTAATGATAAAAGGTGTGAAGTTAAAAAATTAATCAATTTAATAACATCATCAGAATTATTAGAAGAAAAATCATATAAAAAATATTAATGAAACATTTAGAAGAAACACCTTGGTGGATATGCGATGCAGATGATGAAAATTATTGTGCATATGTTGATACGGACTCTAATTACTTTAATGCAGAACCTTTATTACTTCATTTATATCCTAATTTTGAAGAATTTAGTGCTGAAAAAAAAGATGATATTCTTGAAAAAGTAGCATTAAAATACCAAGATGTTATAAATGAAGACTATGATAGATTAGCACGTGAAGCTTTTAATGTAACAGAGCATAGACTTGAGATGAAAACTGAATGTGTTATTCGTTCTGCTTATTTTAGAGCAACACGTCGTTATGCACAATGGATTACTAAACAAGAGGGTATTTCTAAAGAAACACTAGATATTAAAGGTTTAGAGTTTATGAAAGCGAATTTCCCACCTATTTTAGGGGATTTTTTTCATGATATATTACAACAAGTACTAAAAGGTGAAGAAAAGGCTAGTATTTTAGAACAAATTAAAGTATTCAAAAAACAAATATTAGATGGTTCAATCCCACTTGCTAAACTAGGTAACCCTTCAGCTATAAAAAAACTAGAAAAATATTCAGGTAAAAGTACTAGAGCAGGAGAAATGTTTACTGAAATTCTTAAAGGAGCCCCAGCCCCAGTAAGGGCAACTATTCGTTATAATGATTTATTAAGATTATGGCAGTTGGATAAAAAACACAATTTAATCACACAGGCTGATAAAGTTAAATTTATATATTTAAAAGATAACCCATATAAAATTGAAGCACTAGCATTTCAAGACCATGATATACCTGAAAAGGTAAATGATTTTTTAGAAAGATATGCTGATAGACAGAAGGTATTTGATTCAATATTATTAAATAAACTAACTGGGTTTTTCTCTGATCTTTCTTGGAAGCTTGATTTGAATCCTTATGTAAATGCATTAGCATCCTTTGAGATATAAAATAAATTTCGTATATTACAATAAATAAAAATAGATGGTTTCAAAAAGCACACTAACATCAGTCATTTCAAAATATTATTTAAATGGGTTAAATAATCAAGTAAAATGGCGTATTAAAGATAATCAACTCACAGTCTACGCAGGTGATAATGGTAGAGTATGTAAAGTAATACATAATAACTTTAATTTAGAAGATTCTGAATTAGGTATATTTGATACACATAAACTTAGTAAATTAATCTCTATTACTAGTGGTGAATTAAATATTTCACTTGAAAAGATTAAAGCGGTTTACACTAAAATGCATATCGCTGATTTAAATTTTGATTTAACTTATTCATTAGCTGATATTCTTATATTAGGGAAAAATACTTATTATGAAGATCCTGAAGAGTTTGAAATACAAATTGATTTAACAAAAGAAGATATTAGTCATTTAATTAAAGCCAAAAGTGCTTTAGCTGATGTAAATAATATGTTAATTACTACTACTACGGATTTTGATGGAGTAAATGTATGTGAAATCATATTTGGTGATAATACAGGTTTTTCAAATAAAATTACTTATCAACTTAGAGGTAATATTACTAAAAGTGATATTCAAATACCATTTGATTCAGATATATTTAAAGATATATTAAGTGCCAATAAAGATATGGAAAATGGAACATTAAAAATATCAGAAGTAGGTATGTTAAAAGCAAATTTTACAACAGAAGAAACAGAGAGTGAGTATTTTATCGCGAGAAACGAATAACCACATACGTATACATGAATTTAATATTGCAGTCTAGGGCGCGTTGTTATATTCAAATAAAATAAACCGAGAGCTTCGGCCTCACAAAAACTAAATGATATGAGTACATTATTCAACGAACAATCAAAGTTCGACTTACTATTCCGTAACCTATTCAAGGCAGACGGCGTTTTTCAACCAACAACGTTTGAAAACAAACAACCCCACCCATTAGATATTTTTTATGACGAAGAAGGACTTCATTTTGAAGTTGCTTGTACTGGTCTAACTAAAAAAGATATCCAATTAGAAATTGATGGAGACCTTTTAAAAATTATTTATGATAAACCAACTGAAGAAGAAGATTACAGTGGTTATATCTATAAAGGATTAGCTAAAAGATCTTTTAACTTAGGTTATAAAGTAGCAGCTAAATTTGAACTTGAAAGTTTAGAAGCAGAAATGAAAGATGGTTTGCTCCATTTATTTATTCCAATTGCGGAGTCTAAAAAACCAAAAACAATCAAAATAAAATAAAAGTTTTACCAAAAAGGCGTGTCCTAGCGCAATATTATTCGTATATTCACGTATATTAATAATATAAACTAAATAAGTTATGTCTGAATCAAAACGTAGAAAATCAATACAGGTAATTACTGACCCTTTATTAGAACCATTCTTTATTACTAAGGATGAATACAGTTATACTGTAAAACAAAATGTTTCATCTGATGCTACACATTTTAGATCAAAGGGAAATGCAAAAACATATGAGAAATCCTTGTATTATTTTACCCGTTTTGACCAAGCTTTAAATAAAATATGTGATTTAAAATCAGATATAGGAAGTTTTGATAATTTAAAAGAATATATAAACAATTACATAAAAATAAGTACTAACATTAAAAATTACACAGATGGAATTAGAAGCATTGTTTGATGCAGTTATTGTAAAACCAATAGAAGTAGAAGAAACTACTTATGGAAACATTATTGTCCCAGATTTAGGAAAAGAAAAAAATGAAACTGGACAAGTTGTTGCTGTTGGTCCTGGAAAGCCTACTATTACAGGAGAATTTATTCCTACTAATTTAAAAGTAGGTGATAAAGTAATTTTACCTACCATGGGATTCACAAAATTACCTTATAATGGAGAAGAATACTATGTGGGGGCAGAGAACCAGATATTAGCGAAAATTAATCAAAAAGATATAAAAGAAAATGAGTAAACAAGTTACACTAGGTTCAAAAGCAAGAACCAATCTAGTTAAAGGAATTGACACTTTAGCTGATGCCGTAGTATCAACATTAGGACCAAATGGAAGAAATGTAGTAATTGCTAATAATGGAGCTCCACAATCCACTAAAGATGGAGTTACAGTTGCAAAATCCATTTCACTTTCAGATCCTGAACAAGAATTAGGAGTACAGTTAGTAAAACAAGCTGCTATAAAAACAGCTGAAAAAGCAGGGGATGGTACAACCACATCTACCTTATTAGCTCGTGAAATGATTAAAGCAGGTTTAAATGCTTTAAATAATAGTGAAAATGCAGTACAAATTAAAAGAGATATTGATTTAACAGTTAAACAAGTAGTAGATAACCTTAGAAATAAAATATCAGAAGATATTTCAGGGGAAGAACAATTAGAACAAATTGCATCTATCTCAGCAAATAATGATCCTGAAACTGGAAAATTAATTGCTACTGCAATAGATAAAGTAGGATTAGAAGGAGTAGTACATATTGAAGAATCTCGTACTGGAGAAACTTATTTAGAAACTGTTGAAGGGTTACAATTTGATAGAGGTTATAAATCACCTTATTTTGTTACTAATAATAGTAATATGACTTCTACCTTAGATAATCCTCTTATCCTTATTGCAGATCAAAAATTAACTCAAGTAAAAGAGTTATTACCTGTATTAGAAGCAGTAGGAGCCCAAGCTCGATCTTTATTAATCATAGCAGAAGATATTGATAATGAAGCTTTAGCTACCCTTATTGTAAATAAAATGAGAGGTACATTAAATGTATGTGCTGTCAAAGCCCCAGATTTTGGAGACAGACGTAAATTAGTTTTAGAAGATATTGCTATCACAACAGGTGGTGTTGTATTTGATAAACAAAAAGGAATGAAACTTGATAAATTTTCTTGGGAATGGTTTGGAGAAGCTCGTACTGTAACAGTAGAAAAAGAACAAACTACAATCGTAGATGGAAAAGGAACTGTAGAAACAATTGAAGCACGTATTGAAGAATTACAACAACAAATCAATAAAGCTGCAACCCCTTTCGAAATCGAAAAACTTCAAGAAAGACTTGCGAAATTCACAGGAGGAGTAGCAATTATTCATGTAGGTGGAAATACTGAAACTGAAATGAAAGAAAAGAAAGACAGGGTTGATGATGCATTACATGCAACTAAAGCAGCTATTGAAGAAGGAATAGTACCAGGAGGGGGAACAGCATTATTGTATGCATCTTCAGGTATAGAAGCTAAAACAACAGGAGCTATAATTGTAAAACATGCTTGTGCTAAACCATTTAACCAAATTTTAGTTAATGCGGGTTATGATGCCGTTAAAGGACAAATTTTAGCAGATACTTTAATTAACTCAGGTAATGATACTTGGGCCGGATATAATATTAAAACTGATGAAATAGTTAATATGAAAGAATCTGGAATTATTGATCCAACTAAAGTAGCTAGAACAGCATTACAAAATGCAGCATCAGTTGCAGGTACTGTATTACTTACAGAATGTACTATAGTAGATGAACCTAATGATGATAAACAACAACCACAAATAGACCCAATGATGGGTATGGGAATGTAAAATAATAAATAAACAATTTAAAAAATGAAAAAACTATTAGTAATGTTAGCATTGGTGCTTGGAGTATCAACTAACGCTCAAACAAAATCTTATTCACTTAAGTATAACACTTTTATCAAAACCACTAAAAACCCTAAATCTACATTTAGAAATGAAAATGTAAACCTTCATGTTATTTTTAGTGGAGATGAAAAAGGTGATGTTATTTTATTTTTCAATGAATATAAAGTAGAAAGATATAAAAAAACTAACCAAATCCAAGAAGGAGTTAATAAACAAGGTAAATCTTTTAGATGGATAGCAACTATAAGGGAAGATGGTGTACCCGCTTTATTACAACTTTTTGATAATAATGTATTACGAATCCACTATAGAGGTTATAATATAGAATACGGTTTAGAATAATAATCAATAAATAAAAACAATGAACAAACAAGAAATTTTTGAAATTATTGAAGAAAACTTCAATATTTTAGCAGCAGAACACGTAGGAACTACAAAAGCAAGTCAAGCAAGAGCTAGAAAAGCAGCACAAGCTATTAAAAGAGTAATTACAGATTATAAAAAAGCATCTGTAGCAGAATCTAAATAATTTAATTGGGGAAGCTTTTGGTTTCCCCATTTATTTTTCGTACATTACATACATGGAAAAAGTAACAAAAGAAGAGTATATTTTGATTGCACGTAGAGTTCCTCCTTCTGATCGTTGGAGATTAGTCGCAAATGAACCTGATGGTCCCGTACACAAGTCACTAACTGATACTTTAGAAGCCTATATGGTAAAAACAGGATTTAAAGGTGAATATAGACTTGCCCCTTTAAAAAGTGAGTTATACGCTATATCAACAACAACAGAAGAAGTAAAACCAGAACCAGTTAAAACATATTCAATTTATGGTGAGTTTGGAAAATAGTTTATTAGTAGAAAAGTATAGACCATCTAAGTTAGAAAATTATGTGGGTAATGAAAATATTAAAAAATCAATATCTAAATATTTAGAACAGAATGATATTTTAAATTTAATATTTTATGGACCCGCAGGTACAGGAAAAACTACTTTGGCAAAACTTTGTGTTCAAAATCTCGATTGCGATCATTTGTATATTAATGCCTCTGATGAAAGAGGAATTGAAACGATTCGTGATAAAGTTCAAAGCTTTGCGAGCGTGGCTTCTTTTAAACCACTTAAAGTGGTCATTTTGGATGAAGCTGATTTTCTTACTATACAGGCGCAGGCTTCACTTCGTAACATAATTGAAACTTTCTCACGTACGACGCGTTTTATCATGACTTGTAATTTTGTAGAGCGTATTATTGACCCTCTACAATCTAGATGTCAGGTACTTAAAATTGTACCTCCAACTAAAAAGGATGTTGCAAAACATTTAAATTGGATTTTACAACAAGAGTCAATTGAACATGATATAAATGATCTAGTACCTTTAGTTAATCAATATTATCCTGATTTACGTAAATGTATTAATACCATACAGTTATCTACACAGGATAACGTATTAAAACTAGACCAATCAGTATTAGTATCATCTAATTACATCGATAAAGTAATTAAAACACTCTCAGAACGTGATCTAAAATCTAATTATAGGTTTACAACAATTAGACAAACTATTGCTGATGCTAATGTTGATGATTTTGATGAATTATTTAGAGCACTATATGAAAGGTCATCTGAATATTTATATGCTAAAGAAGGTACAGCAGCTATTTTAATAAATGAACATCAATATAAAGCAAATTTCCGCATCGACAAGGAGATTAATTGTGCTTCTTTAATTCAAAACTTAATAAATAATAAATAATAAATAACAAATAATAATTATGCAACCACAAGTACAACAACCACCAATTGATTTAAAAAACACAACATCTATCGAAAATTCTGATGGAGGTGTTTTATTTACCCAAGGAGTATTATTACGTACAGTATCTAAATTTGTAATGGGTACAGACGAAGATGCACTTTTACCAATCCCAGTATTTTATGATGCTACTAGTAAAAAAATACTAGAATCATCTATTCCAAAAGAATTAAGAGAAGAATATTCTGATCAAATTCTTTAATGAAATCTATCTTTGATTGGGTAAGAGCAATTAATACTACCAAACCCCCAGTTGAGTCTTTTACAGACAAAGACTGGGAAGTTTGGAATAGTTATATGATACACAGAGTCATCAGCATGAATCCTGATTACTTGGAAATAGTAAACTATGTACAGGATTTCCCTCCACAAGAAAAAAGAATGATCTATTCTATTTATAAAGAATTCATTCCTAAAAATAATAAATGGAGTAAATATATTAAATCTAAGGTAAAACAACCTAATAAAGATTTAATAAACCATATCAAAGATTATTTTGAATGCTCTAGTAGAGAAGCAAAAGAATATATAAATATATTGGCTCCCACAGAAATAAATCGTATATTAACTAATAAGGGGTTAGATAAAAAAGAAATAAAACCATTATTAAAATGACAAAAGAATTATACATCATGTTAAAAACATCTGCAGAAGCAGATAAAGCCAAAGCATTACTATCACTTGAATTACTGGGTAATAAAGCAGTAGGTATTGGAGATCATTCTACAGAAGATTTTTATAAGAATGCTGAAGAAGCACTTATAATGTTAGTTGAGGCTGACGATAGATTATCAGTATTAAATATATATTTTTCAGATAGTAAAGAACAAATTTATGGGTAGTACAATAAGTAAATATGAAGAAAGTATGAGTAGTAGAGAAATTAGTGATGCAAAAAATGGTAAAAATAGTAAGATAGATGTAATTTTACATTTTGAAAATCAATATCCTGAATTAGCAGAAGAATTCCAAAATATACAAGAGGAACAATATGAATTGTTTGCTAGAAAGCACTTAGACTATGGACTTAATAACATTGCTTTAGGTGGAGATATCGTTAATAATAGCGATGATAGGAAATTCTCATTAACTGGGTTAGCTATTAGATTAACAGATAAAATATCACGTTTAAGAAATTTAATGGTTAACGGGAAAAATTATGTCCAAGGCGAAGGTATGGAAGATACTTTCATAGATATTGCTAATTATGGAATAATTGGGTTGCTTGTTGGAAGAAATAAATGGAAAAAATAGTTTGGCTAGAAAAATCCCAAAAATAGTAAAGGAAATAAGGAGTAATCCACCTAAAGAAATTAATTTTGCATATCAAAAAAATATATCATTTTCCCAAATGTCTATATTTAGAAGTTGTGCTTATAGGTGGAAACTACAATATAAAGATAAGATAAAGAGATTTAACTCATCTATTCATACTGTATTTGGAACTGCTATACATGAAGTAATGCAACATTATTTAGATGTAGCGTATGAAAATTCCTTTGCTTATGCTGATAGAGACATAAGTATGGAAGAACTCTTCCAAGAAAAGTTTATAGGAGAATATCAAAAACAATATAAATCTAATAAAAACGAACATTTTTCTTCAGCTGAAGAGATGAGGGAATTTTTTGAGGATGGTATTGCTATATTAGAATGGTTTAAGAAAAGACGTAGTAAATATTTTACCAAAAAAGGTACGTATTTAGTTGGTTGTGAAATACCTATTATAATTGCACCAAATAAAATGTTAAACAACGTACTATATATGGGGTATCTTGATATTGTCACATATCATGAAGAAACAGAGACATTCAAGATAATTGATATAAAAACCAGTACTAAGGGTTGGAGTTCTTATGATAAAAAGAATGAAGATAAACATTTTCAATTAATATTATACAAGAAATTCTTCTCAGAACAATATGGAATACCCTTAGATAAAATTGAAATTGAGTTTTTGATTGTAAAAAGAAAAGTACTAGACTGGGATGATGAAAAAATAATGTCACCTCATCAAGCATATAGAGTACAACAATTTGTACCACCTAGTGGAAAAATAAAAATAAATAGAGCTAGTAATGCTGTAAACGATTTTATAACAGAATGTTTTAGTTCAAGTGGGAAAATTAAAGAAATAGAATATCCAAAATCACCATCAAAATGGAATTGTACTTTTTGTAGTTTTGGAGATGATAAAGAATTATGTGGAGCCAAACAACATTTTTCGTAATTTCCGGTATACGTATATATAATAAAATAATGTTTTAATAAATAAAGACTATGGCCAATAAAGAAATGACACTAACTAGTGTTAAAGTTAAAAGTGAATTATTTCAAGAATTCCGTGTAGAATGTGTAAAAAGAAAATTCTCATTCCAAAAACTTGCTGATAGAGCTATCTATTTGTATCTTACAGATGAAGATTTCCGTAAACAAATTACTAACCAAACTAATTTAGATTTATAGATTTCATGAATAAAGACTTTAAATATATCCCTAAGGATAAAAGGAAAAAAATACTCCTAATTTGTGATGATATTAGGGTACACTCAGGGGTAGCAACTGTAGCTAAAGAAATTGTGATGCATACCTCACAACATTTTAATTGGGTACAAATAGCAGGATCCATTAATCATCCTGAGAAGAATAAAAGATTAGATTTATCTCCTTCAACTAATGAGATTACAGGATTAGAAGATTCATCAATTATTCTATACCCTTCAGATGGGTATGGAAGCACACAAATGATAAGGGAAATAATAAAAATAGAGAAACCCGATGCCTTATTTTTATTTACTGATCCAAGATATTTTATGCATATATGGAATATGGAACAAGAAATTAGAAAAAATATTCCAATTTCTTATTTAAACATTTGGGATGATTATCCTGCTCCAATGTATAATAGACCTTACTATGAAGCTTGTGACTTATTAATGGGGATTTCTAAACAGACAGTTAATATTAATAAATTGGTATTAAAAGGTCATGAGGGTAATAAAATATTTAAATATATACCTCATGGAAAAGATACTTCTAATTTCTTTCCTGTTGATGATCATGGTTTAGATTATAATAATTTTAAATCCTCTTTATTTGGAGATAAAAAACCTAAATTTACTTTATTCTTTAACTCTAGAAATATTAGAAGAAAACAAATACCAGATGCAATGTTAGCCTTTAGAGCATTTTTAGATTCCTTATCAAAAGAAGAAGCTATAGAATGTTATATGGTTTTAAAAACAGAAAAAGTAACAGATGCTGGAACTGATTTACCTAAAGTAAAAGAATATCTTTTTGGTGAAGAATATAAAAACAATGTAATTTTTATAGACCAAAGATTATCAGAACAACAATTAAATTGGTTATATAATATGGCTGATACTACTATTTTACTTACCTCTAATGAAGGTTGGGGTTTAGCAAATACTGAAGCAATGTTAGCTGGTACACCTATTATAGCTAATGTTACTGGTGGTATACAAGACCAAATGAGATTTGTAGATGAAAATGGAGAATGGTTTACACCAAGTGCTGATATACCTTCTAACCATAGAGGAACCTATAAAGAACATGGTGAATGGGCATTCCCAGTTTATCCAACTTCAAGATCAATTCAGGGATCACCTCAAACACCTTATATTTTTGATGATAGATGTAAATGGGAAGATGCTATGGAAAGAATAAAAGAATGTTATAATTTAGGTAGAGAAGAACTAAAGCAAAGAGGTTTAAAAGGAAGAGAATGGGCTTTAAGTGAAGAAGCAGGATTTAATTCTAAACACCAAGCAGAAAGAGTTATTGATGCTCTAGATACATTATTTGATACTTGGGAACCAAGAGAAAAATATGAAGTAATTAATACTAATGATTATAAAGGTAAATTTTTAAACCATAAAATTATATACTAATGAGTAAACCAAGATTTGTAATATCATCACCATTCGATACTATGAGTGGCTATGGCGCGAGGAGTCGTGATATCATTAAAGCAATAATAGAACTAGATAAATATGAAGTTCAACTTTTACCCCAAAAATGGGGAGAAACTTCATGGGGGTTTTGTAAAGACCACCCTGAATGGGAGTTTTTATTAGACCACATAGCACCACAAAATTTTCAACAAACCCAACCTGAAATTTGGGCTCAAATAACTATACCAAATGAATTCCAACCTATTGGAAAATATAATATCGGTATAACTGCAGGAATTGAATCTACTGCCTGTAAACCTGAATGGGTTGAAGGATTAAATAGAATGGATATGAATTGGGTTTCTTCTAAATTTGCTAAGGATACTTTTGAGAAAATGACTTATGAAAAAAAGGACCAAAAAACCGGACAAGTTGTTGGAGTTGTAAAATTAGAAAAACCTATTGAAGTTGTATTTGAAGGAGCAAATTTAACAACTTATAAACCCCTTAACCAATCAGAAATTAAAACCATAGACCTAAAAGAAATCAAAGAAGAGTTTTGTTATTTATTTGTTGGTCATTGGATGCAAGGTGAATTTGGTCATGATAGAAAAAATGTAGGAGTATTAGTTAAATCCTTTTATGATGCTTTTAGACATAAAGTAGGTAAAAAACCAGCTTTGATATTAAAATCATCAACAGGAGTTGCTTCTTACTTAAGTAGAGATTCTATTTTAGATAAAATTAAAACTATAAGAGATAGTTATGGAGATGTTAAATTACCTAATATCTACTTATTGAATGGGGAATTTGATGATTCTGAAGTGAATGAATTATATAACCATTCTAAGGTTAAAGCAATGGTTAGTTTTACTAAAGGAGAAGGATTTGGTCGTCCTTTATTGGAATTTGGGTTGACTGGTAAACCAATTATAGCATCTGGATGGAGTGGTCATATTGATTTTTTACATTCCGAATATAACGTATTATTGTCTGGAAATTTAGAGAATGTTCACCCCTCAGCCGCTAATAATTGGTTAATACAAGAATCCCAATGGTTTCAAGTAAACCAAAAACAAGGTATTAGTTCTTTAAAAGAAGTTTATAAAAATTATAAACAATATCTACAAAGATCTAGAAAACAAAAACATCATGTTAAAACTAATTTTAGTTGGGAGAAAATGAAGGAACTAGTAGGAAATATTTTAGATAAAAATATTCCTGAATTTCCTAAACAAGTTAAATTAGAATTACCCAAACTACAATTACCAAAACTTAAAAAAATAGAATAAAATGAGTTTAGATACTATTATAGATTGCCCCAAATCTGGAGGTGATCTTTGTTACAAAACAGAAATAAATAAGGACATAACTAACTTCCTCAGCTTATCTTGTGGGTTTTGGACTAATACTTTAATGAAAAAAGACTCAGAATTTTACACTGAACAAATTAGCACTCTACCAGAAATATACAAAGATATATCTTGGGAAGACCCTAAAACAAAATTAATTTGGATTCCAAATACAATTAATATTCAGGATAAGGGGATGGTATTTGCTGGTGGTACTAATGCAGAAGAATGGAGTTGGTCTGCTGTAAAAGCTATCCCTTTAGAAGAAGGAGATGAAGCTAAAGTAGAAGGACAAACACATAAAATGGATATGTCTACAATAAAATCATTTAAAGAACGTGATTATCTAGATGCTCTTTCGTATATTGGAGTATTAC
>Ga0099847_1000563_pt1 | contig 12585 bp, 4 predicted proteins | sample CB_VirMetaG_2_FD_78178 | JGI IMG/M metagenome (GOLD analysis project Ga0099847, IMG submission 78178) | Freshwater to marine saline gradient viral communities from Chesapeake Bay - CB_1504_2 Viral MetaG | ecosystem: Environmental > Aquatic > Marine > Coastal | place: USA: Chesapeake Bay...
CTTCTGTTGGTGCATCCGTTACTCCGTTGGTTATTGTGGAATAATAGATATCATCTCCAACTTGAACCGAAGAGTTAACTGAATTTGCAAATGTTATTGTTATTGATGTTGCCATGTTTTATAATTCTGGATCTTTATCTTTAAATGATGGGTCTTCAAAGTCAACTCCTACTCCTTTTCCTCCACTTGTTATTCCATTACCCCCATCAGTGTTGTCTGTAGTATCTGTAGTTCCCGGATCCTCTGCTCCCGGACCAAATGTGGGGTGTATTTTCCCCGGAACTTCAGCAATTGTAACAAGAAAATCTAGTTTTAATCTAATATCATTAATTGTTAAAGCTCTTGAAGTGTTGCAGGAGAAATCCCATTCAAAAACATTTACAGTAGGAACTCCGTCAGTATAAAGATGTTCTCTAACATCTGAATTTTGATAAAGACCAGCTGTATTACTATCAATACCCACACTAAAATCATTGAATACAGAGTTAGGTTGGGCTTGTATTTTAACTTGATAAAACTTTTTGTAACTTTCGATTTTAGCAAATTGAAGTTTTAATGTAAATGAAAGATTAGTATCATTAGGTGTTAAAACAGGGGAACTACCATTGGTATCAGGAATACCATCATTATTTTCATCAGTACCTGTTCCAACGTAAAGCGTATACTTAGCAAAACCCGGTAAATGAATCCTTGCATTAGGGTGAACTGTTGCTAAAGCAACTCCACCATTACCCTTAGAGTTTCCGTTTATTGTAAATTTAACCTCTGTCTCTGCGTAGGTATTTGCCACAGCATTATTACTTAAAGCTAAAGACTTTACAAATTTATCAAATAAAAACTCAGAAGTAATACTTGCAGTACCAAATTTGTTTATTTGAGCCGTACCTGATACTGTGTAATTATTTCCGTCATCTTCAAAAAACGTAAGTTCTTCACCTGCATTTATTGTTTTAGCAGAAGATATTGTTAATGTCATAACTCCTGAAGTTGCATTAGTAGATATTCCTGTAACAGTCACATCTTCTGGTACACTAGGACTTGATACAACCATTCCTGTAGTGATTGTGTTGTTTGCTTTTTCAAGTATAACAGACGTGCTATTACTAACAGCTTCTGAAATAGCAGTAGTATCAACTACTTCATTGCCTGAACCATCTTTCATTAATCCATTTAGTTTTATGAAAGATAACTCATAATCATACGGGGAGCTAAAGGAAATAGTATCACCTACATGTATTGCCGATGCTAACTCGTTAAAATCTTTAGTATCGTGAGCTATTGTTACTTTGTTTAAGTTAGCTATAGGTAACAATGACTTTAAATAAACCCCATCAGGTAAACTTGGATTAGATGAATTTCTTTTTTGATCTGTTTTCACAACCATACCTGTAATTGCGGTACCTACTACTAAAGAACTTTGAGTTGCAACACTTATGAATTCTACAACAGCCGTACATCCTGAACCAACATTCACAGCATCTGAAATGCTTTTTACAGTTTTAGTTATGGTAGCATATTTAAAATCTTCAGGAGAAGGTTTCTTTATTTCTCTTAATTTCTTACCACTAGCAGCAGTAATTGCAAAAGAAAAATCTATATCTTCACTTTGATCGTTTTTCCCTGCATTTTTAGTTATAGATAATTCATTAGTATTACCTAATGTAGCTTCAACAGGATCATTATTACTGTCTCTTGCAAAATTTTCTGTTGCTTTAACTTTAAATGTAACATCTGCAAACTGAGAAACAGTTGTAGGATTACTACCCTTAAATGTCGAGGATAAATTTGTTGGAGAAACAGACAAAACCTCATAATTGAAAATTCTAGTGTTTACTGAAGCACCATATGATCTTACAAAAGTTCTAACACCATTTGAAGGCATAGTTAATGTTGTAGGTTTATCTGTACTTGTTATATCACTAGTAAACTCGCTTCCATTATGTTCAAGTCTAAATGTTAAAGTATCACCACTGACTAAGGTGACGTTTCTATCCATAGTTATAACTGCTCCACTAAATGTATCTACCTTACCTACACCAGATCCACCACTTGTAACTGTCATGCCGGAAGATATTGCATAGTTAGCTTCAGTTAAGGTTATAGATTTAGAGTTGTTAACAGCTGCATTTGTAACACCTGTTGTAAATTCTCTTAATATAAACTTAGCTTCTTGTCTTCCAACCACTTGTATTTCTCTTACCTCACCACTAGTAGATATTGTCTGTTTAGACATTTGCAACTCTGTTATTTCATCAGGTTTATCTAGAAAAGCTTTACCAGCTTTAGCGGTTATTAAAAGTCTGTCTTCAATTGGATTATTTGCACTAAAAACATAATGAACTTTAAATACAACAACTGTAGGTGTAAAATTTAATATTTTTCCTGATTGAATTAATACTGAATTATCTACAGTTACTGTTTTAGTTTCTGAGTTTATACTTATTACTTTTGTTGGAGTAGTAATACCCTCTCCAGTAACAATCATAGTAGCAACTATACCAGTGACACTATCCAAAACAAAAGTTGTTGATGACACAGTTGATGTGTTTGTTTTCGTAGCCTCAACTACAACATGATCACTACTAGTAGAGTATTCGCTAATGCTATTTTCATCTTCTTTTAATACATTTAAAGAAAGATCTGAGGGAAATGCAAATCCATCATTTGCTGTAAAAGTTTTAGATATTATTTCTTTACCAAATTTTAACAATGTATCATCGGGTATTGTAGCCACTTTTGATAATGTTAAAGTAGTACCACTTATAGATGACACCGTTGTTCTTATGGGTATACCAGATCCAACAACCGTCATTCCTGAAGATATTAAGCTATTTGCAGATGCAAGAGTAACTAAAGTACTACCATTAACCTCACCGTTAACAGTTGCATTAACAAAGTAATCTCCCGAAGCACTGTAACCAAAATTATAACGTGAAGAACCAGTTGTATTAGATTCATCTGTATTGTATGTACCAACAATATTGTATTGAGATAAGGATAAAGCAGAAACAGTAATTGGAGGAGCCAAAGTAGAAGCACTCGTTATAGAATGACTACTAAGCATGTTAAAAGTTACAGTTACAGTATTACCAATAGTTCCTGCAGTTCCTGTATCTACAGGAGAAGCAGCACTTGTTATTCCGGTTGGTAAACTACCAACACTTACTTGACTTGCAGATATTACGTATCCTAAACTTGGGGTTATTGTAAACACAGCTGTTTTACTACTGCCAATAGCTACACCACTTTTGATTGAAAACGTAACATTAGAACTTATAGTGAAATTGCTTAAAGTAATAGAGGGGTTTACTGTTAATATAAAATTATTATCACCTGCTACACTAACAGAAGCAGGTACACCTAATCCTTGTACAGACAGTTCTTTTGTGTCTATGTTAGATGAAGTTGTAGTGTCTCCTAATATTTTATTAAACTTAAAGTTTTCTTTATCTTTAAAAAACTTAACACTACCAGTTTGTTGATCTGTTGTTATAGAATCAGCATACCAACCTTTAGTTGCTGTTTCAGTTAATCCAGATATCTGAGTTCCAGTATAACCTGATTTTTTTAAAACTTCTAAAGTTGTCCCATCACCAATAGTTGTACTACCTATTGTACCTCCATAAGTATATTTTCTAGAATCACTACCTTCGTAATTTAAAGTTTTAAAACTTTTTACACTTGTAGGTACGTCATTAAATAATACATTAACCGAAGACTCATAAGCTGTTCCATAAAAAGTGTTCCTTGTGGTATTATCATGAGAGTATAAATCTCCATTTTTAAAAGTATAATAAATATTATTTATAGACAATCCAGATTCAGGTAAAAAAGATTTAAAACTAGTCCATCCATCCACTCTTTCATCAAAGCTTACCGTTTTACTGTTTAGTGTTACGTTATAAGATCCTTTGTCTTCATTATAAGTACCTAATATAGTAGAAGACGCAGCTAAATTATCACCAAAGAAATCAGACATACCTTTTTCAGATATTGAAGTTAATCCATCTCTAGAAAGTCTTAGTACTGCACCTCTTGCTTTGTCTGCAAAATACATTCTAAATGCATGCGAAGCAAATGATTCTGGATTCTTAGAAATACCGTACTCTCCTACATATCCTATAGTTTGACCTAATACATTATTGCTTGCGGTTAGATTTGTATTACCATCAGCATTAAATAAAGCATCTTTATTTGTAAGTATTTTTAATACTTTGTCTTCACAAAATGTAATTAAATCAGTTTCTCTAACATGTAACTTCTGTATAGATCCATATATAGGATTTATATCTTTAGTTATGGGTAACGCCTGTATGAACTGATTAAGTTCATTAACACCAGACGTTGAATTAAATATACCAGAAAATATTAATCCACTTTCTTTTTGTTCTTCTTTATATTCAGCGTCTAATGTAGTAGAAACAACAACTCCTCTATCTATAAAGGGTGCGTTAAAGTCATCTTTTATTCTATTAGATTCAACTCCATTACCGAAAGTAAAAGCGTTAAAAAAGTTAAGATCAACAGCTTGACCATGAACTTGATTTGCAGCTAATGTTATTACTTTTTGACCTGAAGATATAATATCAATAGTTGTTTTAGCTGTAAAGCTGTATAAGTTATTTTCATCTGTAAAAGTTAATACTGTATCTACAGGTATATCAGTAGCTACATTATTAAGTAAATTAAACTGATCACCATCTTCAACCGAATCAACAAAGTTTACAGTAGAAAACGTTAAAGCAACATTGCTTCTGTATGTAGATATTTTTGACAAGGTTACAGTTGTTCCACTAACAGATCTAACCGTTACGTTATTTGGTACACCAATACCTGTCATAAACATACCCTCAGTTATGCTACTGCTTAAGTCTACTGTTAAGGTAACTTGATTTCCAACTTGAGTACTTGAGGTTTTTGTTGCAGATATAACAGTATTTATACCGTCACCTGTAACTTTCATACCCGGCTTTATTATAGGTAGAGAGTTGCTAGATTCATAATAAATATCTAATCCTTCAAGACTTTTAGGTTCTGTTTCAAAAATAGCAGGATTATCAGAAGATATTGTTGCATCTTCTAAAGCAACATTTTCTTCCATTATAGATATTTGATTTATTCTTCCATTACCTGCAGTATCACTTGTACCAATAGCATAATCAAAAATATCTGTGTAAGTTTTTGCTTTAGTGGTATAGTTAATTATTTCTATAGTATATAATCTTCTTTTACCATAAGGCTTTTTTCTTATTGCAAGATCTTCAGTTCTAAATTCTGAAGTAAAAGTGCTACCTGTTATCTGATATATGTCTCCCTTTGTTCCAAATCCATTACTAAACTGAATTAAAGTACCTCTTTTAGTTATTTTAGTTATAAAAGAGTTTATATTCTCTTTTTTATTATGTTCATCACTATCTTCATTACCAATAGCCGACCAATAAAATGAAAATTTATTCTTATCGTTTGATGGATGTGTTTCACTTATGCCTTTCCCGGGCATGTCTCTTTCGTTTTTTGGTATTTTTTTAGATCCTACCTTATTGTTTTCGTTTGAATGGTCATCCCAAGCAGCATCTTGAGTGTATGTTGTTTCGTTATCTTTATCTGAAGAGTGAGTATAATCGTTAGCTAATTCTTCTAGAAACTCTTGTTTTTCTGATTGTTCAAACGTGCTTTTTATTCCATTAAAAGAATTAATTATATTGTTATCAATAATAAAATCTCTTTTTACTTTAGCAAAAAACCTACCAAAAAACTCAGCTTTATCTTTAATTTCTTTTGAAAATATAGTAATATTAACTTCACTATCAAACGCTACATGATTTGTTATTTTTTCAAATGTTAACTCCGTATTTGCTGATATTGTTTGCACTGAAGATAAAGTTATAGTAGCTGTACTAATAGCAGTAACTGTAACATCATCTGATGTTATTCCAGCCCCTTTAACAAACATACCTATTTCTATTAATGTGTTTTCTGCAGTTAAAACAACTGTAGCTGAATTATCTACATTAACTTCACTTACTAGTTGCTTTGTAGTTGAAGTAACCTCTTTAAATACACCACTATCTTGTGGGAGTATTGGATCTTCAAGTATTACTTCGTATACATTTTCATTACTAGAACCCCCTGATTTTATAGTATATCTTTTACTGTTTTTTTGATCTGAAAAAACACCATCAACATTTGTGGTGATTTCTATTTGATTTTTAGATTTAAAAGCTGAAGCAAAGTCTGGATTTTCTTGAGGACTTGGTCCTGAAAATTTAAAAAACACACTTCCAACTGTTGGTGCATTTCCTTTTATCTTACAAGATGCTTTACCTGCAGCTATAGTTTCTGTTGATATAAATCTAGGTGCTTCATTTGAAATATCTAACACCTTGTATCTTGCGTCTTCAATTACAACCTCACTTTTATCGTGTTTCTTTTTTAACAACAAAAAGGTATCTTCAGAAATTTTATTCCTTTCAGCAGAAGGGAATGATAACCAAATATTACCGTCTTGAGCAAAATAGAATCTATCAAGAGCTATGTTGTAATATTCACTAGAAGTTTCTTTTACAAATAACTTAAAATGAGTTGCCCAATCTGGTGCTGTGTTTTTTAATTTACCTGTTAATGTGTTTTTAGTATTACTAAAAGTTTTATCTAAATAAACAGAAGAGTTTATTGAAGAAAAAACAGGAGATTCTCTACCAAAAACATCAGAATAAGTAGCTCCTAGTTGATAATTTCTTAAAGATTTTACTGTTTCAACATACGTTTTTCTTTTAGTAAACGTAAATATTATTTCTCCAGTTACTTCTTTTTGTTTTTCTTCTGTATAAGTATTGGTTGATGAAGTTTTCTGTTTACCTATTTCTAGTCTTTGATTGTCTATACTCAAAACAAACATATTGTCTTCGCTTTGAAAAGTACCATCATCTGAGGTTACTTTCATACCAACCTCTATTTTAGAATTTGGGTTTTTCAAAGTAAACACATTTTTTTCTCCTGTAGATCTTGGGCTTGCTTTTGAAGTTGTTGTTACATCTGTAGGTTTTTGTTCTACGGTTGCCTCTATTCTAGGAATATTACTATTTAAAGTATCGTATCCTTGTTTGTAATTACCATAGATTACTCTACTTGCAGTAACTTCTTGTGCTTTAGCTGTTTTGGGTACGTTATCGTAAGGTCTAAGTATTTGATTTGATTCAATTACAAATCTAATATTTTCATTTAATACATTGTAAAAGCTTTCACCATTTCTTAGTTTGTCTACAACATAGACAGCATTAATGTTTGATTCTTTCAATAGTATTTCAACTTCAGAAACATCGTGTGGCTTTGAATCAAACCCAGAAATAGTTAATGTCCTTAAATTATTAGACATAGCACTATTGTAAGCATCTAAATTATCATAATTAAACTCTCCGGGTAAAAATGCAATTTTAGAAAAAGGTGAGAAAGCAGAATATTGATTGTCTTTGTACTTCCATCTGTAAGCAAATCTTACAAACCTTTCTTCAAAAATAGGTTTTTTTTCTTGAAGAGTAGCTTTCCAAGTAACAGATTTTAAATCTTTAAGGTTTTCCGGTATAGATTGTATAACGCATACTGCACTGTAAGTTGAAGCGTCAATATTACCTGAACTTATTACGGTTGAATTTGTTAATGTTTTTATTTTTACAAAAATCTCATAAATAACAGAGATAGATCCGCTAACATCTTCATGCTTTAGTTTTAAAATATCATCTTTTATAAAATTACCTAAAGGATTAAAGTTTAAAGTAATATCAGTTCCTGAAGTTAAAGCTTTTTCAGTTCCATTGTAAAAATCAAAATCAACAAAAACATCTGAACCTGACTCAAGACCTCGTTTACTTAGTGTTCTTTCAGACACATCCATAGCTAATGTAGGTGCATTTAAAGGATGCATTCTTATTACTGTAATATCTCTTTCAATAAAATCAGTTTTGTTTATTTGAGTGTGATAGTTAAATGTGCTGGATCCAGCTTTGCAATCAGAAATGATTACTTTTTTAGGTTCGGTTTGGTTATCTGTGAACAATAACAAACCATTCAATACATTAGCACCAGTTATTAAGTAGTTAGGACTAAAGTTTAATATATTATTTTTATCAACTAGAACTGGACACACAACACCTGTGACTGTGTTATACTCAGCAATACAACTTACCGTTGATTTAAATATTAATAAAGTGTTATTAGTTAAGTAAACTCCGTTAGATACTGAAATAGTATTACCACTTACTCCTGTGACAAAAGTTTTTCCAACAATCCCACCTCCACTGACAATCATCCCTTCCTTAACAGTTCCAGACTGACTGTCTAGTACAATCTCAGAACCACCATCATTAGCACTTGAATCGTTTACTAAAGCTGTTATTGTTTCCGAAGAAGAAATAAACCAATATATTTTATTGTTTTGCTCATCTACAACAAAACCAATACATTGAGGATCTGTTAAATCTTTTATTGATGAAGAGTTACTACCCCATAAGGTTAAAGCTTTTGAGTTCTCATCATAAACCTTACCATCTTTTAAAGTATTACCTAAAACATTTTGAACAGAGCCTACACCAGATCCCTCAGAAGTTATTATTTCAATATTCTGTGCATCTCTATATTCACCATTAGGTACTAGTCTTTCATCTAGGTCTTTGTTTATACGACCTTTACGAAAGTGATGTTTTATATCCGGCATGTGTTAATGTTTAATTTGCTTAGATTTATTTCTCATTACCTGAGCTAGTTCCTCAGATTTAAGATTTGATAATCTTAATTTAGCAACCCTTGTAGCAGCAAACTTTTCTTTTTTAAATCTTGCCACTAAGTATTCGGGAACGTTTGATTTAGTTGCTAGGATAGCGTGAGCTAAATGTTTATACATTGCTTCTTCAGCAAATTTATGTACAACCATCTCAGCATCAGTACCTAAGCTATCACTGATGTATTTTATTATTACAGTCTTACCACTTATGTTTGATCCAAAGTGTACATTACCCCTTACTTGATCTATATAGAAAACTCCGTTTATCTGTGCTGTCTCCGGATCAAGACCAAATCTATTTCCAATGTAAGAATCTGCTGTTCTACCGGCTGTATCACTTACGTCATCATTAGCGCTTGTATCTACATTAGACTTATACTTAGTCCAAGGAGTAGATTCAAAAGATTCTAATAAAGCTCCAGTTGTACCATCAAATAATAAATTGTAATCAGAATCTTGAATTATAGATCTAGGGTTACTAGTGTTTCTTGTAGGATACAATATTCTTTCAGTACCTGTTTCTAATTCTACCCAACTGATCTTAACATAGTTGACATAATCTTGAGGTAATGGAACAACTAATGTTGGTGGAACTTCTAATTCAAAAGACTTAGTAGACTTAAATGTGTCGTAACTAAACTCTTGTAAAGCTCTTTGTGCATGAAAAGCAACATCTGCTCTCCTAACTCTGTTTATGATTTTTTCAGCACCAACATAGGCTACTATAAAGTTACTAATGATGTCATCTAAGCTAACGTGTTGATATCCTCCATAAGCTTCAGCTGATTGATTCTCTACAACCAAAACAATAGCACCTACTGTTTGACCTGAATCAAAAGTTAAGGTCCCTACTTGATTAGCACCTGATCCGGATAATGCATAAGAAGTTCCATCATAAGCTGTTCTAGAAATTAAAGTTCCATCTACGAATACATCAAAATCTGTTACTGCTGCCGGTATTGTAGGAAAGTAAGTTTTAGTTAATATAAAAGCAGTTTGACCACTTGTAGCAGTAAAGCTTTGACTTTGACTATAATAACTTTGTTCAGTTGTTGTTCCTAATAATCCCATCTATTATATTTTTTCTTGTTGTAATCTTTTACCCTCTTCTTGTGCTGCTAATTGATATAGCTGAGGATCTTCTATAGATATTCCTGACAACTCTAATATTTTTAATACTAACTCAGTTTCTTCAGAATCGTGTAATTCAAAGTCAACAGCACTAGCAGAGTTATATAAAGCCTCACCGTTTACAACAGTATATGCCCAAGAGGCTTTTATTGGCTTATCAACGTAGTTACATCTTACACTGCTAGAAGAAGCTAGTGTTGATGGATAAAGTTCTATAGTGCTTTTAGTTAACCTTATGTAATAAGGTCTGGTTAAAGTAGCTCTTGTTAAAGGAGACTTCTCTAAGTCTAAAACTTCATTGTGTCGAACCTCATCTATCTCTACCGGATAAGTGGATCCAACATACATAACGGTACCCAGTCTATATACATCACTAGGTATTGTACCAACTCTAGCGCTAGTAACTGTTACATCTTGCATGTATTTTTGGAATACAGCTATTTTTTCATTTAACAAATCAAGCATGTTTGAGTACTCAGTATCATTACCCGGTGCTCTGTTAAATTGATTTATATCATAAAAGTATTGCTCAAAAATATCCATCTGAGCTTGATTAGCAAATAAGTTAAACTCTTGAGGAGATATATAACCCCTCTGTTCTTTGTTGGCGATAGCCAAGACTCTCTGATATACTGTATCTATACTTACTGCCATAGTTGTTTCTTTAAAAATAATAGTGCAACCACTTTATAAATGATTACACTATTATTGAAATTATTACTTTAATTGCTTCTCTATATTTGAGTATATCTCCATACCTTCATCAGTTTTAAACCAAGCTGCTAAAGCAGAGTACGGATGCTCATCAAAAGGTACTGTCATTAATTTACGATCATTAGATCCCCATAAGAAGTTTCTTTGATCACTAGACAATTTTATAATCCCAAACTCAGTGGCTTTTATACCAAAGTTTCTAAGTTGTACATTATCATCATTAATCAATTCTAAGAGAAGATTAGGTTTTCTTTTAGCAAACAGTAACAGATCTCTTTTGAGTTCCTTAGAACTCATCTCTGATACCTTAGAGCCAAGCTCTACCCTCATCACTGCCTCAGCCATGTCAATGTCCATGTCTCTAGCTGCTAGAATAGCGTCTGCCTCAAGTTCTAACCATTCTATTTCATTCTCTGCTTCTTGTACAGGCTGGAATTCATAATACAAAGAATCTTTATCTGGATGATACATTGATAAAAGTTTCTGTAAAACAGTTTTTTGTTTTTCAACAAACAAAGTACCGTTTCTAAATATAATGTGTGACAACCTTTGATCACCTTTCATGTCATCAACAAATGGTGTCTTTTGGTTTTCACAATACTTTAACTCTCTTTCGTATCCTTTTTCTTCATCAAACCAATAAATATTGGCTGATTTAACCATTCTAGAAATAGGTTTTTTACCACCTTTTAAATAGTAGACTCTATCTTTTATTTCCCAAACATCTTTTTTTGTTTTGGGTTTCTCAATTATTGGTTTATCTAAAACCAATTCTTCAGTTTGTTCAACCACTTCTTTTTTGATAGTGGTAGCTCTTGTTTGCTTTTTAGCCATAATATAATATAATATAAATTTAAAATAAATAAAGGTAAAAATTACCCCTGTCCATTAGACAAGGGTAATTGTATTATTGTTTACTTCATAATCATGAAGTTGTTTGCACCTTGTGTGATCAAACATCTTTCAGATAAGAAGTGTAGTTGCATTGCATCCAAAGATGAAGTTGCTGCTCCGACAGAACCAGTGACCCAAGTTTTCATCTTGCGATCATCAGTCTGAGAAGCTCTGTAACGAACATGCAAGAAAGGACGGGTTAAGTTCTTTCCTAAATTCTGATCATATACAGATGAAGTTCCAGCTGGAATAATTACACCACGAATAGCAGCGGATCCAGCAGTAGCATTAATGCCTCCTCTAGTAGCTTTGTCATTCAAGTACCTAAAGTCAGACTTGTAAAAATCATAAGAACCTCTTCTAAATCCAGAGAATCCTAAGTTTAAAGCCATGTCTTCATCGTTACTAAATACTCCGTAAGAAGTTCCACCAGCACCATAAGAATTCATTGAAGCCAACATGTCATCCATTGCTAGAGACGTAGCTCTATTAACAAACATCATATTTTCTTCAATAGCACCTTGCTTATCAAATTCAGCTAGAATGGCATCAAACTCAGCTAAATCAGTTGCAGCGTTTACTCCACTAATTCCACTAGTTATGTTACCTCTTTCTTCAATAGCATCAAATAATCCTTGAGTACCAGTTGCAGTTCCTGCTCCAGCTAAAGCCGTATCCGTTACAGATGCTCCTGCTGCTACTTGAGACTCCAACATAGACATTTCTAAGTAATCAGTGAAGCGTGATCTGGTATCAGACTCAGCTTTTAAATACCACATGTAACCTGACTGACCTTCTTCAGAGGTAATTTCAACCCATCCAATCCTAGACGCATCAGATCCTGATACTTCGTAGTAATCTTTTAAGATAATTGGCTTGTTACTGAAAGATTTGAAAGTAGGCTCGTTAGCTGTTCTAGCATCAGATCCACCATAAGTATCACCTTTCTTAAATTCAGAACCGTATACTAACAATGTAGTAGCGCTTGCTGTTTCAGAAAGACCTTCTAGTACGGCAGTCTCATAAGATTTAACGTCTATATCTGCTCCAGAAACTGCAGTAACCAAAGC
>Ga0099847_1000564_pt1 | contig 12578 bp, 11 predicted proteins | sample CB_VirMetaG_2_FD_78178 | JGI IMG/M metagenome (GOLD analysis project Ga0099847, IMG submission 78178) | Freshwater to marine saline gradient viral communities from Chesapeake Bay - CB_1504_2 Viral MetaG | ecosystem: Environmental > Aquatic > Marine > Coastal | place: USA: Chesapeake Bay...
CAATCATTTATGACGGAGTTTAATAATGGCAAGAATAATTGAAGAGCGTACAGAAGTAGTTGAAGACCAAGAAGTATTAGAGAAAGAAACTCAAGAAACCCAACAAGAAGAAGAAGAAGGGACAAATCTTGAAGCAGACGAAGTAGAGTTACCACAAAAGTATCAGGGAAAGAGTACAGCCGAAATCATACGGATGCATCAAGAGGCTGAAAAACTTTTAGGTAAGCAAAGCTCTGAAGTCGGTGAACTAAGAAAAGTGGTTGACGATTATATTCATACACAACTCTCAGAGAAAGCACCGCAGGAAGTAGAACCAGAAGAAGACATAGACTTTTTCTCAGACCCCTACAGGGCAGTCGAAAGGGCTATTAATAATCACCCCAAGATAAAGGAAGCTGAACAAATCAGCAACCAATATCGACACTCAACAGCCTTGGCTGAACTTCAAAGACGACACCCCGATATGCAGGGGATTTTGAAGGACGGTAAGTTTGCTGAGTGGATTAAGGGTTCTAAGATTAGACAACAGCTTTTTGTACAGGCAGACCAACAGTATGATTACGAGGCCGCAGATGAGCTTTTCACTACGTGGAAAGAACGTATGCAGGTAGTAGGTCAAACTGCCGCCAATGAGAAGAGTGAACGTAAGAAGGCTGTCAAAGCCGCCTCTACAGGTAATGTACGTGGCAGTGGTGAACAGTCATCTAAAAAAGTCTATAGACGTTCTGACATTATTAAACTTATGAAAGAAGACCCAGAACGATACATGAGTCTGTCTAATGAAATCATGACAGCTTATGCTGAAGGGAGGGTCAGACAATAATAAATTATTTTAGGAGATGGTCAAATGACTGATTCAACTTATCCCGCAACAGGCGGTTTTGTAGACAACACTAGCGCGGCTACTTTTATCCCCGAAATTTGGAGTGACGAAGTTGTTGCCGCATATCAAAAGAACCTTGTACTAGCTAACCTAGTCAAGAAAATTTCCATGACTGGCAAGAAAGGTGATACCCTTCACATTCCTAAGCCTGTTCGTGGTGATGCACACGCTAAAGCAGAGAATACTGCTGTTACTGTTCAAAACGCTACTGAGAGTGAAGTACAGGTCACTATCAACAAGCACTTTGAATACTCTCGTCTGATTGAAGACATTACTGAGACTCAAGCACTTGCTTCTTTACGTCAGTTCTACACTGGCGATGCAGGTTACGCTCTAGCCAAGCAAGTAGATTCTAGCTTGTTTGAACTAGGTAAGTCTTTCGGTGACAACGGTGGTGACTACGTTGGTACTGGTTCTTGGTACATTGATGCCTCAACTGGTCTAACTGCTTATGCCGCTGACACTGTTGCGGCCGCTGATGTATTCAGTGATGAAGGTTTCCGTGACTTAATTCAGAAGATGGATGATGCTGACGTTCCTATGGACAACCGATGCCTCGTAGTACCTCCTTCTGTTCGTAACGAAATCATGGGCCTAACTCGCTACTCTTCTAGCGACTTTGTTGATGGGCGCGTAGTCAACAACGGACAAATTGGTAACATCTATGGCATTGACATTTTTGTTTCTTCTAACTGTCCTGTAGTTGAAGCCGCGGCTGACAACAGCGCAGGTGGTGACATTAAACAAGCTATGTTGTTCCACAAAGATGCTATGGTCCTTGCGGAGCAAATGGGTGTACGTTCTCAGACTCAGTACAAGCAAGACTTCCTTGCTACTCTATACACTGCTGATACTTTGTATGGTACTGCTGTTTTGCGTTCAGATGCCGCATTTAACCTAATGGTTAATGGTTAATAGCTAACCAATCGGGGACTTCTTAGGGAGTCCCCTTTTCCTTTTTTTGCTTTCCAGAACTAAACAGGTGTCTTAATGTCCAACTATACTAAAACAACAAACTTTGCCACCAAAGATTCCTTGCCTTCTGGTGATGCTAACAAGATAGTTAAAGGGGCAGAGATAAATACAGAGTTTGATAATATTGCGACTGCTGTTGCAACTAAATCAAATACTGCCTCCCCTACCTTTACTGGTACTGTAACAATTCCTACCTTAACTCTGGGTGCTACGACAATCACATCGACTGGCGCGGAGTTAAACATTCTAGATGGCGTAACATCTACCACAGCGGAACTCAATATTCTTGATGGGGTTACTTCTACTGCATCAGAACTAAATATTCTTGATGGCGTCACTTCTACAGCGGCTGAACTAAATATCCTTGATGGAGTAACCTCTAGCACAGCGGAACTAAATATATTAGATGGTGTAACAGCCACCGCTTCTGAGTTGAATATCCTTGACGGAGTAACCTCCAGTACCGCTGAATTAAATATCCTTGATGGCGTAACGGCAACCGCAACCGAATTAAATATTATGGATGGCGTTACCGCTACAACAGCCGAACTTAATTACGTAGACGGTGTAACTAGCAACATCCAAACTCAGTTAAACGCTAAAGTTGCTTCTTTATCAGACTTAAGTATAACAGCATCGGCTTCTGAATTAAACACTATGGATGGTATAACGGCAACTACTGCCGAACTAAACATTCTTGACGGTGTTACAAGCACAGCCGCTGAATTAAATATATTAGACGGTGTTACAGCTACTACTGCTGAACTTAACTATGTCGATGGCGTTACAAGCAATGTTCAAACACAACTAGATGCTAAATCACCTATAGCTTCACCTACGTTTACTGGTACGGTGACAATCCCCACGGCAGACATCAACGCAGGTTCTATCGACGGCACAGCCATTGGCGCATCCTCTGCAAGTACAGGCGCGTTTACTACGCTGACTGCTACTGGCTTGACTGTTGGTGACACCAGTGCCAGTTCAGCATTAGTTCAAATGTTGGCTAACCCTACAAATGGGGCTAACACAATCCATTTTGGTGATGGTGCATCTGCTGATGCGTATGTCGGATACATTAACTACGCTCATGATTCAAACAGTATGCAGTTTGCGGCAGGTGGTACAGAACGCTTCCGCATAGCATCAGACGGCTCTCTATCCACCCCAACGCTAGGAACCTCTAACGTCCGCTTTGGTGTCAACGCAGGTAACAGCATTGTTAGCGGTGGTGAACAAAACGTGTTGGTGGGCGACGAAGCTGGTACTGCGATTACTACGGGAGCAGATAACACTATAGTCGGTAGTTTGGCAGGTGATGCGCTTACTACTGGAACTGGAAACACGGTAGTCGGTAAATCTGCTTTAACTTCTAATACTACAGCTTCTGGTAATACAGCCATTGGCAATGCAGCGATGAAAGAGAATACTCTCTCCGCTTTCAATGTGTCTGTCGGTAAAAACTCCCTCAGAAACTTAAACCACACTAGTGCCACAGATGCCTATAACGTCGCTGTTGGTAATGAAGCAGGAGCCGCAGTAACCACAGGAGTTCGTAATACCCTCATTGGTGGCTTGTCAGGAGATTCTTTAACAACTGGCTCGTATAACGTGGCGTTAGGCTATGACTCTTTAGCCGTTGATACATTGGGTGCTAAAGCAGTCGGCCTTGGGTACGGAGCTTTAAGTACACAAAACTTCACATCGGCTACTGACAACTATAACGTGGCAGTAGGCTTTGCCGCAGGTAATGCAGTAACCACAGGCATCCGCAATACACTTATTGGAGGTGTAGCAGGCTTTGCACTTACTGATGCAGATTACAATATTGCCATAGGGTTAAATGCATTAAGTGCAGATACTCTTGGAAGTAAAAGCACAGCTGTTGGTACAGATTCGTTGCAGTCGCAAAACTTTACATCTGCTACGGATACCTACAATACAGCAGTGGGCTTTTCCGCAGGTAATGCAGTAACCACAGGCACACACAATACTTTTATTGGTGGTCTTGCCGCTGATGCAAACACCACGGGATACTACAACGTAGCTGTTGGAGCATCAGCTTTAGGCGCAAATACTACCGGTATAAGTAACACAGCTGTTGGTTATTCAACAGGTAGTTCAATAACCACAGGCGTTCAAAACACATTCATTGGTGGTTTGGCAGGTGACGGTACTGATGACGGAACTAATAACGTAGCTGTTGGATTTGAGGCACTATCGGCAAACTGCGGTAGTAGTAATACAGCATTAGGAACAAGAGCAGGTAAAGCTAGAACAGCCGCCAGTAATACTTTTGTTGGAAATAATGCAGGGACCTCTACTACTTCAGGAAGCTATAATACTTATATTGGTGATAAATCAGGAGCAAACGGCACTACAGGTCAGTACAATGTTTTTGTTGGTTTTGAAACTGGCGAGACAGTAACTACAGGAAGTGAAAACACTGGTATTGGGCCTTTTTCAATGGGGGCTAGTGCTGTTACTGGAGTTGCTAATTCGGCTATTGGTTACGCATCTCTTTTCAACCTAACAAGCGGTGACAACAATATTGGTCTTGGAAGAGATACAGGTAGGTCAGGGAGTCCGGGGGGAGAAATAACCACGCAAAATGGTCAGCTTATACTAGGTGACGAAAACATAGCTAACGCTTACATTCAAGTTGCTTTAACGGTTGTATCGGACGAGCGAGACAAAACAGACTTTGCCGCCCTAGACCTTGGTTTAGATTTTGTTAAAGAGTTAGAGCCTGTCACTTACTACTGGGATAAGCGCAGTAAGTATGGTGACAAACTCGCTGAGGGTTATGACCTTAACGCACAAACTCCAGACGGTACACACAAAGAGGATTGGATGGATGTTGGTTTTAAGGCACAGGCGGTTCGTGACCTTGAAGAGGCTTCTGGATATACCGCTTCTGATAATAAGAATCTTACGGTCTCTCTTACAGGCGATGGTAAGCAGTACGGTCTTAAATATGAAAAGTTTATACCTATCCTAACCAAAGCCATCCAAGAACAACAAGTTTTGATTGAATCATTAACCGCACGTATTGAAGAACTAGAAGGTAACTAAAAATGACTGAAGAAACAATAGAACGTACAGCCGAACAACTAGCGCAAGATTACTCAGCAATGGGCGACAGCGTGTCTCTTATCAACGCAATTATTGCAGGTAACTCTATGGCAGAAGAGTCTGCCGAAGACCGTCAAGATTGTTTAGATAGAAACGCACAGCACCTACAGCTTATGGTTGCTAAAGACGACTGGGGCGATGAAGACATGACCGCAGTTAATGCCGCTATTAAATCTGCGGAAGCCGCCTGATGGTCTATGTAGACAGTAAGTCTCCCGCGATTAGCACTGGAGTGCCTTGTTAATGCTTACTGAGCTTGCTATAGCTAATTCTGCATTTGCTGTTATAAAGCAAACAATAGCTAACGGGCAAGATTTAACTAGAGTAGCAAAGCAAGCATCATCGTATTTTGATTCCAAAAGCCAGATAGCTAAAAAAGCTAAGAAGAACGGAAACAAGTCTGACATGGAAGCATTCATGGCTCTGGAGACTTTAAAGAAGCAAGAAGAAGAGTTGAGAGAGTTAATGATTTATGCAGGTAGAGCCAACCTGTATGATGATTGGTTACAGTTTCAATCGGACTGTAAACGCAAAAGACAAGAAGAAGAGAAAGCGCAATTACGTAAAGCGGCTAAAAACAAACAGTTTATATTGCAAGTTTTTACAGGACTTTGCGTTGCATTGGTAGGTATACCTGTAATTATTACACTTGTTTATTCAATCGTAGAAGCATTAAAATAAGGAGATTTACGTGTCACAACTGGACTCGTTGGGGGAAGAAACGAAACAAGTAGCAGATGTAGTTGCCGCAAGCACTGGAGTATTAAGTCTGGTTGCGTGGTTGCCTCCTATTGCTTCTTTACTGACTATTGTATGGCTAGGACTGCGTATATACGAAAGTGATACAGTCCAAAACTTGCTAGGTAAAAACAAATGAGTATACTTAATTCATTAATTGGTCCTGTTACTGGGCTATTAGATAAATTTATTGAGGATAAAGACAAGAAGAATGCCATCGCATTTGAACTTTCGACTATGGCTGAGAAACACGCGCAGGAGCTTGCGAAAGCACAGATTGAGGTTAATAAGACGGAAGCGGCACATAAGTCGTTGTTTGTCAGCGGTTGGCGTCCCGCTGTCGGGTGGGTTGCTGTACTTGGCATGGCGGGTAACTTCTTGGTTATCCCACTGGCCAACTTTACGCTTGCTTTGGTTGAGTCTGAGGTCATCATTCCAATCCTTGATTTGAGCCAAATGATGCCTGTCCTGATGGGTATGCTTGGGTTAGGTGCAATGAGAACTGCTGAGAAAGTTAAGGGCGTACAGAGGGATAAATAATGGGTGCGGCAGGGTATCAGTTAAACAAAAAGATTAACAATACTGTGGCTTATAAGAAGGCTCAACGTCCTTCACCTTCTGCTGTAAAAAGTAAAAACATAAGTCAAATACCTGTACCTCCTGTTCCTATGACTTTAGATATTAGCAGGATACCGCCAAAAAACTCTAGAGGTTATCAGTATTTTAGGGATAATATTACTCCTGCCGAAAGAGCAGAATTAGATGCTTATGAAGCTAGGCAGGCAAACGTACCTCCTGTTGTTGAGGAGGTTGTTGACTTAAACGCTATGCCTTTCGCATCTACTGTAGATTCTCCTAGTATTGGTTTACCAGAGCCTATTAAAGTTATGGGTTCTAGGACTGAGCCTACTACACCTGCGTTTAAAGCAGGAGATAGGGAATGGATATATGATGATGCAGGAGATAAAATAGGCTTTACTACTTACAAAGAACAAAAAAGATATGATAGTTCTGGGAAAGTAACAGGTAGTAAAATAGTTCCCCGCACTACTTATTATTCACCTACAACTGTACAGGATACAAGACAAAGAAAAGAAAGTTACGGAACTACAAACATTGCAGAGATAGCCGCACAGTTAGAAGCGGAAGCTCCTTCTAAAGCTAGAACAGGAATGGATTTATTTAGCGAGTTTGACCCTAATCGTGGAGCTATGATGGGCCACAGTGTTGACTCTTATAACAGGCAAGTAAACGTAGAACAGCCTTTGCTTGAGGCGTTTCAAGATTTAGACTACAAGCCTTATAAAGAGTTTGATGTTCCTGAGTTAGATACTGGTGGTCTTGATTACGACAAAACAAAACTATATCTCAATTACGGTGCAAGAGGTCAGTTAGACTTTCCTAGTCAAGAAGCTGAAAAAGAATACAACGAAAAAAGAAGAACAGGGACTTTTCACGATGTTTCTGAACTACTAGGTTTAAATCCGGAACTAGGTCAGCACACAATGGTGTGGGTTAAGAATCCACCAGAGCCTAGCAAGTGGGAGAAGTTTTTAGACAACCCTGTACTACAAGTTGCAGGGATGTTGTATCCTCCTATTGCGTTAGCAACCACAGGAGTTAAGTTAGCTTCCGGTGTAGACGTATCTCCTGTTGAGTTAGCTACTGGTTTAATGACAGGCTTAGAAATGACAGGAGCAGTAAAAGCCCCTGTAAACGCAGGTAAGTTTGATTCAACAAAATTAGCAGGGCCAGTAGCACCTACAGGGTCTACAGCAGGTACGGGTTTATTCGGTACTTCTTACAATCAAACAAAGACTGCATTAAACGTGGCGGCCGCAGGAGATGCTAAAGGAGCCGCTATTGCTTTGGTAGGCGATAACATTATTAAAGGTGGTTTAGAAAAAGTAGGAATAGATGAAAAAGCCATTACAGAGGCAGGTATCCAGTACGATGACTTTGAAGCAGGTGTCAATAAAACTGTACAAAAGTTAGCGGAAGGTGAAGAGTTAGACGAGGCTCTTGCTTTTGGCGTAGGTAAATATATTGGTGAAGGCGGTACACTAGGCTCTATTGACTTACCTTCTATTAATCTGCCTTCTATTAATTTAGGTGATTCTGAAATTCTTGAACCTATTGCAGATGCATTGTCAGCGGCAGAAACAGCAGTTAGACAGGGATTATCTAAGTTTGATAAAGAGGTATTACAGCCTGTTACAAAACCTATAGGGGATACTTTATCAGCCGCAGAAACCGAAGTTAGGCAGGGGTTGTCTACACTAGACAAAGAAGTATTACAACCTATTACACAACCTATAGGTGATATTGCTGAAGACGTGGCTCAGGTTACTGGTGACATTGCTGAAGATGTAGCACAAGTTACTGGAGACATTGTTGAAGACGTAGCTCAAGAGTCTGGTGATATTATTGAAGATGTAGCTCAAGGTGCGGGTGATGTGTTGTCTGACTTGGACACAGCCATTAGACAGGCTCTACCAGACATTGACTTACCTAGCATTGACTTACCTAGCATTGACTTACCTAGCATTGACTTGGATTTACCTGACATTGGCGTAGACTTTAAACCTTCTTCTTCAACTATGGTTGCTTCTGGGGGTTTATCGCCTACACGAACTACAGACAGTCTTTTTGGAAATGACTTGTTTGCTTTTGAAACTGAGATAGGTATTTCACCCGAATACTTTGAGTATGCCGATATACTAGATGACGGTGGTCTTATGCCAAGAACTAAACAACGAAGGATGTACCCATTCACATGACTTACTTACAACTTGTAAATAGCGTATTACGAAGACTAAGGGAAAACGAAGTAGATACCGTTGACCAGAATGCGTACTCTAAACTTATAGGTGAGTACGTTAATGATGCAAAAAGAACTGTAGAGGATGCTTGGGATTGGACAGCATTACGTACAGCCATTACTGTCACTACTTCTTCATCTACTTACAGTTACACTTTAACTGGTTCACAGAATCGTTTAAAAGTTCTTAATGTTATTGACCAGACATCTAATAACTTTTTAAGCTACAGTCCTTCCAATAAGATGGATAGGGACTACTTAGCTAATCCAGACCCCACAGGCGCACCTAAGTACTACACGTTTAAAGGTGTAGATGCTAGTGGAGATAATAAGATTGAACTATACCCTAAACCAGACGGTGTATACTCTATAGACTTTAACGTAGTAAAACGCACTGGTGACTTTACAGCAGATACCGATACATTAGCTATCCCATCGTCCCCTGTAATACAACTAGCAACAGCCTTTGGTGCTAGGGAGCGTGGTGAGACAGGTGGAACAAGCGCGGCAGAAATGTTTGCTATTGTAGACAGTACACTTGCAGATGCTATAGCATTAGACGCGGCACTGCACCCAGAAGAAACTATTTGGAATGTTGTTTAATGGCACAGCAATTACAGAATATAACAATAAATGCTCCTGCGTTTTTTGGTTTAAATACTCAAGACTCTCCAATAAATCTTGACTCGTCCTTTGCGTCTATTGCCGACAACTGTGTTATTGACAAGTCTGGACGTATTGCGGCACGTAAGGGTTGGGATGAGGTATCAACTAACGGCTCTAATGTTCTAGGCAGTAGTCGTGGCATTGAAACTATATTTGAGTTTGTTAAAAGAGATGGTACTAAAATAGTATTCTCAGCAGGTAACAATAAAATATTTACAGGGACTACTACACTAGCCGAAGTTACACTTCCTGTCGGCTACAGTATCACAGCTAATAACTGGAAGATAGTTTCATTTAACAATGATATTTATTTTTTCCAAAGAGGTCATGCGGCTTTAGTTAGTGTAGCAGGAAGCACAACACTTGTAAAAGTAGTAGATGGCTCACATTATGCACCCGAAGCTAATGAAGTTTTAGCGGCATACGGAAGACTATGGGCGACTGACGTTACAGGTAACAAACATACTGTTTACTGGTCTGACACGCTTGATGGTGATGATTGGCATGGAGGTACAGCAGGTTCATTAGATGTAACTACTGTGTTCCCTACAGGCTTTGATGAAATAACGGCTCTAGCGGCTCACAATGGCTTTCTAATCATCTTTGGCAGGAAGTCTATACTGGTGTACTCTGGTGCGTCTTCTCCGGCTTCTATGACCCTTACAGACACCATAGAAGGCGTTGGTTGCATAGAGCGTGACTCAGTACAACACACAGGTACAGACTTAATATTCCTGTCTGATTCTGGTGTCCGTAGTTTTGGCAGGACTATACAAGAAAAGTCTATGCCTATGCGAGACATTAGTAGAAATGTACGTAATGATTTACTTGCTTTGGTATCACAACAGACTGACCCAATTAAGTCAGTATATAGTGCCGATGAAGCTTTTTATTTACTCACTTTGCCTAACAACTCCATAGTTTATTGCTTTGACATGAGAGCCCCTCTGCAAGACGGTTCACACAGAGCAACTACTTGGTCAGCACTAAATCCTTTAGCTTTGACTGTGTTAGATGATGGTACAATATACATAGGTAAAGATTCTGGTATAGTTAAATATAACGGTTATAAGGACGGTACAGCAGAGTACCAAATGCGTTACTTTAGTCACTTTCTTGACTTTGGTAATGCCTCTAACTTAAAGTTTTTGAAAAAGTTTGAACTAACTATTGTCGGGGGTAAAGACACCGCGACTACACTTAATTGGGCGTATGACTATTCCTCTGGTTACTCAAAGCAAAGCTTTACGTTTGGTGCTAGTAGCATAGCGGAGTACGGCATAAGTGAATACAATACAAGCGCAGAATATTCCGCAAGTATTTTGATTAACAGACCCAAGGTAAACACTAGCGGAAGCGGTGAAGTAATTACAACAGGTATTGAGGCACAGATTAGTGGCTCTGCCTTTTCAATTCAAAAAATAGATATACACGCATTAATGGGGAGATTAATATAATGGCTAATGGTTTTATGGACGCTATAAGCGGCATAGGAAACTTCTTAACTGGTACTACAGGAAGTAACCTACTTACTGGAGCAGGTCAGTACTACCTTGGTCAAGAACAGCTAGAAGACGTAGAACGTCTAGGTGGCGAGGCAAGGGAAGAATTACAGGGGCTAGGGCAACAGATAGCTAGTGATACAGAGTTTAAACCCTTTACGGTGACTACGGGACTAGGAACCACAACAACTAGTCCTACAGGCGGTATAAACGTAGGACTTTCTCCTGAACAACAGGCACTGCAAAATCAACTTTTAGGACAAGCCCAAGGTTTGTTTGGTCGAGTAGGTACTTCCCCTGCCGAAGCCCAAGCAGACCTATACGAGCAGATACGGGCCACACAGCGTCCTGAAGAACAACGACAGCGTTTAGCGTTAGAAGAGCGTCTGTTGTCCCAAGGGCGTCTAGGGTTGCAATCAGCGGCCTATGGTGGTTCTTCTCCTGAGTTACTAGCTTTAGAAACTGCACGACAGGAAGCAATGAATAGAGCAAACTTAGGTGCTAGACAGCAAGCAATGGCCGAACAAGCGCAAGCACTGACTTCTGCTAGCGGATTGATGGGGGCAGGTTATACTCCACAACAAGCGGCTTTGGATGCGTTAAAAGTAGGTATATACCCCGCACAGATGGCACAGGCAGGTCAACTAGGGGGTGCGGAGCTACAGTCTCAGCTAGAGCGTAGCGGCCTAGAGGCACAGCTAGGTATGACACAGCTAGGTACTGAGATACGTCAACAACGAGACTTAGGCTTGATGGAAGCACTGTTGGGTAGACAGCCTAATCTACAGGAAATAATAGCAGGTGCTGAAGTGGGCTTAAGTCCCGAAGACCTTTCGATAGGAGGGGTTTTAACTGGACTCTTGGGCGGTATTTTTGGTGGTGATGTTTCTGACGAAACCAATGCTGACCTTGACGCATTGATTGATTATGCGGGAGGGATGCCTAGTTTTGAAGAACTTTTGGCTGAAAAGTTCCCATATTCAATAATGCCTGTGCAATAAGGAGGATAAATAATGGCTAAAACAGATACAATGGGTTTATTGACAGGCATTCCTAGCGGTGGTATTGACCCTATGACTGCGGGTTCTTCTTTTGCCCAAAGACAACTACAGTACGGTGCTGACAGAGCCAGAGGCTTACAACGAGCTATTGGCGGTATGAGAGGTCAGCAACCTGCCGCAGAGCAGATAGCAAGAGCCTACGGTCAAAAAAGAAAAACACAGAAGAATGCTTTTGGTGATTACCTAGAAAAGCAGTACCCTAACAGTGGGCTAAAAGAGTTAGCGATACAGGGTGTAGTAACGCCTGACAACTTAAGTGACTTTGTGGGCGGTGCTGATGCAACCGCTAGGCAGGGCAAAAGATATACTGTTAGAGATGAACAGGGTAATATGTATGCTATGACAACGAGGTTTGACAACGCTACAGGCTCTTTTGATACTCTATATGCACCTATTGGCTTAGACACCCCTAGTCAACCTTCTGGTCAGATAACTATTCTTACAGAAGAAGGCATAACTTTTCAAGAAAAAGAAGAAATAAAAATTGCTACTTCTGAAGCTATCAACAGTGCTGAGACATTTAAAGAAGCTCAACTGGGAGCTTTATCGGAGCGATTTAATATTGCAGATTCTTTGTCCAACATTAATAGGGCTATAGAATTGTTAGAGTCAACCCCTACAGGTGGTCCTATTCGCAATGTTTCCGCAGGTCTTGCAAAGTTTTTAGGTACTACCCCTTCAGACAGGGCTGAACTAGAATACTTGCTAGCTAAACAAGTTCTTAATAACTTGAAGTCTACTTTTGGCGGTGTTATTTCTGAGGGCGAAAGGCAGTACTTGCTTGACATCAGCGCGAA
>Ga0099847_1000567_pt1 | contig 12540 bp, 13 predicted proteins | sample CB_VirMetaG_2_FD_78178 | JGI IMG/M metagenome (GOLD analysis project Ga0099847, IMG submission 78178) | Freshwater to marine saline gradient viral communities from Chesapeake Bay - CB_1504_2 Viral MetaG | ecosystem: Environmental > Aquatic > Marine > Coastal | place: USA: Chesapeake Bay...
AATTCTCTATTTTTATAGATAGAAAGTGAAATCAGGGCAAATTAGGTGGTTTTGGTGGTTTTTATGGATTATATAAAAGGAAATCCTCCCAGTCGGCTCTTTTTAGCGAACCCAGAGAGTAACCAGTTCATCACGAGTAAGCCCTAATTCATTTCTGTTCTTATCAATAAATTTTGCAAAATCATCTAAATTATATTTAAATTGAAGATTCATCATGAGCCAGAGAATAACCCATCTACCACACGTTCCGCCTCCAGCCTTGAGAGACTGGAGCCTATTTTTATTGTACTTTATTTTCCAACCCTTTTTCTTGGCTTTTTCTAATAAGGCGGTTAAATAAGTTTCGTCCTGACCCAACATTTTACGCCAAAAAGAGTTTATATATCTTAACTGACCATCAGGTTTGTTGCTGTACGAGTCAAAGAAAAAAATGGTTCCACTATTTCTACTAATTACGACCCAGTGCCCTATATTTTGCCTATTTTCAATTAATATGACTTTAAATGATTTATCGTGCGGTAAAATATCCGTAATGTTTTTTACGTTGGCTAAAGCACTATACTTGATAATAGGACTTTCGTCTGCATTATCAGGAAAATATCTTCTTAAATCTGCATCGGTCATAAATAGCGGTTCCCTTTCTTTTATATCTTCGTATTGTTGTTGGGTAATACCACCCTGCTTTGTTTTGGATGTCTGATTCATATTATATATATATTCCAGAGAAAAGAAATTTAGGAAAAATCTAATTCGTTCTTTCCTAAAATAAAATCTAACTATAGATTATATAATAAAAAAATGAAAGTTGTTGCAAATCCTAATTTCCGCAGTATAACTTACCCTAAAGATTATGAGTATGGTAAGCAAAAAGAAGAAGATATATATCCGTTATTACAAACATTCTTCAATAGTCCTGCTTTAGAAAGAACACCCCAAAGATATTGTAAATACGATTTTCAAGACCGAGATGCTACATACGAGGTAAAATCACGGAAGTGTAAGAAACATACATACCCTACAACATTATTAACACTAAACAAAATTATCAATACGACTAAAGACCAGTATTTCATCTTTAATTTTATAGATGAAATTTGTTACATAAAATATGACAAGGCAGTATTTGATACATTTGAGTGTAAGCCATATAGCCGAATAAATCAAGCCGATGACATGACTGATTATTTATTTATACCTTTAGCGAATTTAACCACCTTAAAAATAAAGAATTAAAATAAAATCTTTACGTATATTATATATATAATGAGTGTTAAATCATCGCAATCCGTTGTACCAGCAGTTTCTTGTGACTCTGTTGCATTTGCTTATCCTACAGGCTCTGTCCCAACACCATCATCAGGTCAGTTGGGTCATGTAACAAATGTGATATCAGGGGCAGATACAACCCCAATCTCAGGTGTAAGCCAGAACCAAATATATCTGACGGCAGGAAGTGTTGGAGCAGGTATTCCAGCAGGTTCGTATGTTGCTTATTCAGTATCCAGCGTGACCAATATGATTGGTAATTTTAATAGTTATATTGAAGTAGTGAATGCTACTGATGGTACCTCTGTCATTACTGATTCAGCAGGTTCATACGTTCAAGGGGCATCAGGTACAGAGCAATCACTTGTAAATGTGTGGTATTTCACATCCTCTGTACCATTTATGGTGTATTCACGCCTTCGTACGTATGTATCAGGAACGAACTCAGGTACCCCAGTTGATAATGGTTCGCTTCAGATTGTCCGTATTGCATAAAAAAAGAAACTTTAGCCAAATATTTTATATATACTAATTATATATATAAAATGTCAGTAAGAAGTGCAGTAGGCATTACCAACAACAATTCTGGTCAATTAGGACAAGTAGTATCTCTTGAATTAGCATCTCCAGTAAGTGTGTCGGCTGGTTCCCCACAAGCAGGAAGCGTCTGTCAAATAACCCTTGATGCTGGAGTATGGGTTATTGATGGAAGTGTTCTTGCTACAATCACTAATCCAGCGGACTTTAGTGCTGGGACTTCGTTTTTAGAACTTTCCATACAGGAAGCCTCAAGTAATAGCGTTATTGCACAAGCAAGTGGAACAACATCAACGACAGGAGAAACATTTAATGGCTCATCATCCATTATGAGAACGATGAGTGCTTGTGTAAATCTAACGGCTTCAACATCATACAAAATAGCCTACAACATTAGTTATACAGGTGGAAGTTGTGAAATATCTACGGATGGGGTTGGAACTGGTCAAACAACAATACTTAAGGCAACACGTGTGGCTTAATTTTGTTTCATTTATTTCATTTTTTTATATATTTCTATAATATATAGAATAATGTCTGTTAGAAGTGCTCAAGGGTTAAAACAATCATCCAACCAAATCGGACAAAAAATTACTTCGTATTTACCGACTACCTCTGTTCCTATCGCACCAGGAAATAGTTCAGCGAATTTATTATCTATAACCTTACCTTCAGGGGTTTGGGACGTTCTGGGATTGGCGTGGATGTCGTTGAATCTTGGAACGGACTTTAGTAATGGATATTTAGAGATATTTATAAGGGATAGTGCAGGAACATCTTTAGCAGTAGTTAGTGATGCCGACTCTGTACAAAATGAAATTTGGACTGGTTCGCAAAATAAATTTACTCAATTACAAACAATATTAGACGTAGATGTTGATACTACATACTATTTGTATTATAATATTTCTTATGCCTCTGGTGGTGTGGCTTTCAATCAAGGTTCAAGTGGAGTAGCAACAGGATTAATTGCTACAAGAATTGCATAATTTCAGTTATTTTATGATTTTTTACAAGTTTAAATCATAAAAATAGATTAAATATAAATAAATCTAAATAAAAGATTATAAAAAGTTATTTAATTGCTAAAATTTATAAATTTTCACTATAAGTAATCCAAACTAAATCTAATTTATTTATTTTGTAATAATCTTATTGTAAAAATCTTAAAATAATCATATTTTTAGGCTTTTAGGCATTTTTTGTTTATGGAGTATTTAGATTTAGAAAAATATATATTGTTAGTATATAATAAATGTCTCTATTAAACCACGCAGACAATTCTCACGTCGTAAGCAAGACAAGAGTATCTAATGTTCCAGAAGACCCTGATAATGTTTATTTAGACGTAATCATGACAAACGTTTTAGGAAACACAACTCCGTACGTCCCAATCAACTATACAGAGAATAGAACGAATCCTATTGTCTCCAATACAGGAGATTATAATGTGTCAGTTGTTCGTTTCTCACTTGAGTCACAAACTCTCCCAGTATTCATTCCTCTTATACAACCGAATCAAGGTAACGCTAACCTAACAACGTATCAGATTACGATGAAGATAACACCTGTTGGGGCTCCTGCTGGGACTATATTTACCCAACAACAACCTATTATATGGGTTCCACAGAATGTAAATGCTCAAGTCCTCCTCCTCCTAATGCGACTGGGACTGGTTTCCAAGCCACTTTTAATGACTACTATTATTCTTATAATTTTGACTGGTTGGCTGTTCGTATTCAGGAAACTCTTTATGATTGTCTTACTAATTTAGATGCACAACTTACGGCTTCTGGATATACTGACTTGAATGGTATATATAGTCCTACCTTTGTATTTGACCCTACCACTCTATCCTTTATTATCGGAGCAAATCAATCAGTCTTTAGCGTAAATAGTTTAAGCAATCCATCTGTAGCAAACCCTAATGCTTGTCAATTATACTTTAATACGCAATTGTATAATCTCTTTAGCACATTTCCTTCTGTCAATTATGGAACTAATGCATCCATTACAGATGGAGCGAACTTTAGGATACTTTTCCACGATTTTGTCGGTTCTAACTTGACTTTAGTCCCAACTTTAACAAGTGCATCCCAACCCACACAACAGAATTTCATCCAGACCTTCCAAGAGTTTAGCACGATTAACAACATAACACCAGTTTCTGGAATTGTATTTACATCAAGTCAATTACCAATCGTTCCTAACCAGTTGTCTGCTCCACAAATCATCTCAGAGGGTAATGTCGTACAGGCTTTATCTGGAAACAACGCAAATTTTGGTCTTATCTTGACAGATTTAGAAAGTGGGGATTTAGTCTATAAACCCAATCTTCAATACAATCCTACCGCAGAATACAGACGTATAAGTATGACTGGTTCAGGGGCTTTAACTAACATCCAAATATCAGTATTTTGGAGAACCAAGTTAGGAGAACTTGTGCCGATGACTTTATCAGGTGGTTCATCATGCACCATTAAACTCCTATTTACAAAAGTATCAGCCATTTATAATGTACTAAAAGACCATACAAAGGTTTTAACTGGTTCTGATGGTGATGACCAAGACCATTATAGGAAAAGCCAGAAGTTACCATTAAGAGGGGGGGTTTTAAGAATGTAAGGTATTTAGATGGAATTTAGCAAATCTTTAGGTGATATTATTTTTTTGTTTCATCCGTTGAAAAAATAATATCTCGGTACAATATATAAAGATGACAGACTTCAAAACTGCACTTATCCGTGATTCCAAACTTGCTCAAATCACAGACCAACAGGTTTATGGCGTATATCAAGGAGCATCCAACAACACTTTTCAACGTTTTTCCGCTGTATCTACGAGCCCCAGTTCGCTGGTCTTCAACGTACAATTGCCCTCCGAGTCGGTTGTATTAAACCGAGAGGTGCTTATTGAGGCACAGAACTTTTCGTTTTACCATCGTGTTGATAATGTACCAGTAGGTCAGACTGCATTCAATTATGGTCTGACGGATGCTTTGGCTCCTTTTCCACTTGCGATGAGTATGCTCACCTTGAGTTCTCAAATCAATAACACAAACGTCAGTCTTAACTTACAGGATATTCTTCCCCAGTTGTTGAGAATGAATGACTCACGAGAACTTTACAGATGGAATAGTTACGCACCCACGCTCCCAGACCAAGCCTATTTCAACTACTCTGATGGTGTTTTGGCTTCTAACAACCCTTTGGCTTCGTTCAACAATCAATCCTACGATTTAGACCAAGCCCCACGTGGAGGTTTCCCAGCAACTATTACTCTTTCACAATACACTTCTGCAGGTGTTTTTGTAAGTAACTCACCCATCTCCGCCGATGCTACAAATTTCTTTATTGCCCAAATTGTAACCACACCAACAGAGCCTCTTTTCTTGAGTCCTTATATCTTCTCTAACCCAGAATACAATATGGGTGGTTTAGTAGGTATCAATACAATCAACTTGGTTGCTACTCTTGATTCTACTTGTAAGAGACTTTGGAGAACTTCCACATCTTCATACACACATTCAACATTCTTCGGTGTATATAACGTTTCCAGTAACCCATTTCAGGGAAGTACCAGTCTTTTGTTGAACTTCTTATCAACTCAATCAACTGACCTTATACCGAGCCGACAAGTTGTACCATATTCTGATTTTCCACGCTATTTAAGTAGCAATAGTTCTTCATCTGTTTCTGCTGGAGCAACTGCTACTCTTACCTCGCAAAACATTCAACTTAACCAACTTCCAGATAAATTCATTATCTGTGTCCGTAAGCCGATGGTTGATATGACTAATGCTGACTCTGACTCATTCTTCCCTATTACTGGTATTAGTGTAAATCTGAACAACCAATCAGGGCTCTTGTCGTCATGTTCTGCCCAGCAGTTGTGGAAATTATCGGTGGAAGCAGGCAGTTCGCAGTCTTACAACGAGTGGCGAGGTTCCCAGTCTGTTAATAACAACGCTACTGGTGTTGGGACTGCAGTTAAGACAATTGGTTCCCTTCTTGTTTTATCACCTGCGATGGCTCTATCATTACCAGCGATGCTTTCAAGCGGTTCAATTGGACAATTTCAATTCCAAATCCAGATTACATGCACCAATCCTTACGCATCTGCTATCGTTCCAGAAATCGTTATCTGTTGTATGAATAGCGGTATTATGGTGAATGCTTCAGGAAGTTCTGCAATCTATACTGGTATCCTCACGAAAGAAATGGTTGTTTCCACAGCCACAGAAGACGAAGTACCAGCCCTTGAAGTTCCAGAATACACCAGAATGGTTGGTGGTAAATTGGCTAACTTTGGTGCCTTGAGAAAAATGTTGATTGGAAAACTTGGACGCATGAGAGGTAAGGGAATAGGCTCATCTTCAGGAGGACAATCCGCCCACTCAGGAGGAGTACGCAAATATATCTAATTTTAGACAATTATTTTTTTTCTGTACGTAATGTGTGGAATCCTTTTTCTTTTACCTTTCAGTATTCTTTGTTAATAGTTTAATAAAAATACGACCAACAAAATCTCTTTTTAGAATTTACATTCCACCACACACGAAAATTATATATAGGTATTATATATAATGTTCCACAACTATAATAACAACTTGGATACTCCAGAGAATAGAGGAATCGCCTTAACTTTAGCAGATTTAGAAGACATACAAAGAGGCTACCCTTCTGCTTACGTTGAATCAAATCCCCAACCAGATACTTATTATGTAAAACAAAGAAATTTCGGACAAGTCGGTTTAGGACAGGGTGATATTGTTCGTGATAGATTTGCAAGTGGAAGGGAGGGAATGATTGGTGCTACCGCATTACATTATCCAGAAGTTCATGATGTATTTAGTAAATATGGAATGACCAAATTGGAATCCGCAACACGTAGTCCAGCCACTTTAATGGCTCCATCAGGACAATATACAGGTAGTGTTAGAATGACACCGCCTATATCTGGAGGGGGTCGTTTTATTGATTCAACCACTCCTATCCATCATACACTCAAGTACGTACAGGAAGAACGAGAACGAGGTAGTGGTCAGAATACTTTTATGGTTGGAAAACGTGGTGAAGTTCCAAGACCAATCTCCTATCGTACTCCCAAAATGGGAAAAGTTGGAAAAACTCTTGTTATGAAGGGTGAGGAAACTTTAGGTCAAATACACGATGTTTTACCGAAAAAAAGAGGAAGACCAAAAGGCGGTATGAAACCTTTAGGAAGTGACCCAGCAACTTATACTCCCAAATCAGTTGGTGGTAAAAAACTTCATTTTATTCAACGTGGCGAATCTCCAAAAGGATGTGAAATGGGTATTTTATGTGGTGGAAAAGAAATGCATCCTATTTTTTGTGGTGGTGGAGAAATGAAAGGTTTAGCAAAAAAGGTAAAATCTGTTGCAAAAAAAGTAATTGCCGATAAAAAAATTGGAAAGAAAATTACTGGTAAGTTCGCCATTTTAAATAAAGTCCTATAAGAATTTTTTATATATTCAATATATATATAAAATGCCCAGAAAAGGTAAAAGTGATGCGATAACTGGCTACGACTACGAGAACTTAATGGGTATGCCCCATTCACAAGTCAATAACTCTGGATTTCAATCCGCAAGTGCTTTAAAGGATGGTAAATACATCCAAAGAGGCTCTAACCCATATACTGACTATTTACATCCTGAATTAAGTATGAGAAACCCTGTTGGAGGTTATAGAGGCGAACCTCATGCGATTGGTTCTATTATGGGTCAAGATGGTCAATTTAGACAAATTGGCGGAAAGAAAGGAATTGGAAAAGCATTTAAGAGTGTAGGTAAAGCCCTACAAAAACCAGCAGAAGCCGTCGCTACTCAATATTTGGTAAATGCTCTTACAAACCCAGCCGTTGATGAGGGACTAATGGAAGGTGCAGAGGTTGGAATGATGGCGATGGGACGAAGAAGAGGCAGACCTCCTACAGGTGGAAAAATGAAAGTTGGGAAAGCATTCAAGAAGGTTGCATCTCACCCTGTCACCAAAACTATTGTTAAAAAAGCCACTCCTATTGTACAAAAACAAGGAGAGAAAATGCTTAAGAAAGGTATTGATAGTCTTGTTAGTAGCATGATGCAGGATGAACAACAAGAAATGTCAGGTGGTCGTAAATTGAGTATTAAAAAGATTGCTTCTCACCCTATTACCAAGAAAATCACAGACCACGTGATTAAGACAGCCACCCCTATTGTGAAAGATTACGCCAAGCAAACCATTAAAGAAGCCTTGTCAGGTTCATCCGCACCAGCAGGTGGAAAAAGTAAGATGGGAAAGATTGGTCATTCTCTTGGGTCATTAACCTTAAAACAAGCCTTGTCTCAACCCCCTTTTGCACCAGCACCAGCAGGTGGTAAAATTAAAATGGGAAAAATTGGAAAATCAATTGGTAAAGAGGTTGGAAAATCAGCACTCCGTGTTGGTACCGATGTTGGCGAACAAATGTTGGCGAGTTATCTTGCTGGAGAGGGAAGGGGTGATAAAGTTCGCCAAGCAATTGACGATATTGAAGATTTAGGCTCTGATATTAGACATTTAGTACAAAAAAGAAGAGGTGGTGCAAGGTCTGGTGGTGCAAGGTCTGAACGTGCCCAAATTGTTAAACAGGTTATGGCTGAACGAGGCTGTAGTCTTCCCCAAGCATCCAGAATCGTAAAAGAAGAAGGATTGTATGGAGGAGGAAGGGGTGGTGACCCCAAGCATTCCCCTTTGGGTCGTTTCATTTAATTGTTTAGAGACTTTAGCATACAAATAATTGACAAATATTTTATATAGCGTTAATATATATAAAATATGCTCCCTGCTTATCAGACAAGTGAATTAGAATACGACAATCGTATTAAAAGGCGTATCAATAAACTACTGATGGAAAAATACAGCAATACACAACTTCTTTCTTTTGAAGGAATGGATGCACAAGCCGATGATTTGTTCCTCTCTTTAGAAAAAATGTTGTATCTTATTTATGCTCTATTGCAAGAATCACACACCTATTTATTTGCTATTGGAACACAATCTGAAGAAGCCAACAGGATTTATCGTGCCCCATTACCTCCAACTCCTGAAAGACCACGTCCTGGAAGACAAAGACTTTTCCCTACTGGAGAAGAAATAGGACAACACGTACAACATGCGATGGAACAGAATCAACGTGCTGTCGTACGTACTATAACTGGAGTTGGTTCATTTAGAAGCCAAATGGGACAACTTCTTAAACTCGGTAATACACTAAAAGAATACATTAAAGATATTGCTCCAAGATTCAACTACTTAAATCAAGAACAAGTTAATAGATTAGATGACCTTATTAAAATGGTGTATGACATTTATGATGATACTCTTTCTTTCGCTTTACAAGAACTTCAGTTGGCTCGTGGTGTAGGTGCGAATGAAGAATTAGTAGCGTCTCAACAACTGATGGGCGAAGTAAATAAGCAAGTCATACAGAGACTACCTACTCTACAACAATTAATTATCAACTATAACCCTATACAAGCACCAGTTAATGCAGGTTCTGTCAATCAGAACGCTCAAGGTGACGGATATACGATGGATGCTGGGAACTATCTTGGACAATATGTTTAATTTGTCTTTCTATTATATAATAATGAAAAACCACCAAAACCACCTCTTTTGCCCTGAAATGATAAAGTATTCTTATATATTTATATTTTCTTTATTTTTATAGATAGAAAGTGAAATCAGGGCGAAATAGGGGGTTTAGGTGGTTTTTGTGGATTATATAACAGGTAACCCTCCCAGCCCTGCTATTCCAATAAGGGGCGAAATATTATGTACTCAATATATATAATATGTCATCACCAGAACCAATAAATAAAAAACTTTATGCAGAAGTCAAGAAATTTGCTGACGAAAAATACAAGACTCACGGAGCATACAAGTCTGCGTGGATTGTCAAGAAATATAAAGAATTGGGAGGTAAGTACAAAGGAAAGAAAGACCCAAAGAAAGGAATATCAAGATGGCTCTCGGAACGTTGGACTGATTATGCTGGTCTTCCGTACCCTGTATATCGTCCTACCAAACGGATTACAAAAGACACACCTTTAACGCCAAGTGAAATAGACCCACAAGATTTATTCATTAAAGCCATACAGAAACAATATATTAAAGGGAAGAAAAATTTACCACCATTTGTAAAAGATATTATATAGATTTAGTATATATAATGGAAACTTTAAATCGGTCTGTATATTCACGAGAAGAAAATAAAGTATTTAATCTTCTTACTATTACTGGAAGGTATAAAATAGTTGGAAGTCAATCCATACCGCACATAAAATACAAAAGCGATTTTGACCTATTGGAATATTTTAATACTTTAGACGTTGGTAAATATCCGCAACAAATATTAAAACTATTTCAGAATAAATTTGAACGTGCATCTAAAGACCCCAATATATTTATTACCGATTTTAAATGTGGTGAAGACGATAAAGGAGAACCATTACGTTGGACGAAACAAACTATAAAAAAAGGCAGTCAAGTTGTAGGCGGTAAAGAATATAAATTTACAGATGTTTTATTGCAAAAATCCGTCATAAAAATGGATATTATCGCCTTTATTGATGGTATAGCCACAGAATTCAGCGAAATGTATTACTTCACTCTTAATGGCTACCAAAATTATGACGAGAAACCGATTGAGAAGATATACGAAGAAATATTAGAAGATGGTCGTGAATACCTTAAGCAAGGAAATGTCATGAAAGCACTAAAACGAGTATATGCATCTCTCAATTTATTAGATAAAGAAAAGCCGTTACGACAAATGCTTGTTAAATTCTTTAACGGACACACAGGATGGCTCAATAGTGTGAAAAATGATATTGATACCCTGAAAACTCTGACTGAGAACAAGTTCCGAAAACCACCAAGAGACAAAGTAAAACACAATATTTCTTTAATTCAACAGAAATTAGTTGATTGTCCAGAAAAACGACTTAAAGAGGTCGCTATAAACGAACTTGAGGAGATTAAGAATAAAGTCTCCCTGAAACAAATGCCCAAAAGATTAGACGAAATAAGGGAATATATACAACAACAAGTCAATAAAGAATCGCACGAATTCGTAGAAAAACACCCCAAATTAAAATCATTCTTTTAGATTATTATTCGTAATGAAAAAACAGAGAAATTTATTATATTTAGGTATTATATATAATGAATTTAGAGTGTGAAGGTAGTCCTGTAGCCCTTATAGTTGAAGAAGGCAAAAAAAAGAACTCCATTATCAGTATTGAAAAGGATAAAGGTAAAGTGAATCATTACTTTTTGGACTTTAAGTGTCGTCCTCATCAACACATTCAGCCCTTACCTGATGTCAGTAAGGAGAGAACCATCTTGTATGTGTCTGGGCAATCTGGTAGCGGTAAATCGTATTTCTGTAAGAATTTTGCCCAGCATTATAAAAAATTATTTCCCAAACGTGATATTTATTTATTTAGTGCATTAGCAGAAGATAAAGGCTCTATTGATAAGGTTAAAGACATAAAACGTGTTAAAATACATGATGATGGCTTCTTGATTGAACCTATTGATACACACGATTTTAAAGACTCGTTGGTTATTTTTGATGATTGTGAAGCCATTAGTGACCGCAAATTAAGGAAGAAGGTGTGGGAGATACAAAACTCTATCTTGACTACTGGACGACATTCTAATACTTCTTGTTGTGTATGTACTCATACTCTTACAAATGGAAATGAAACGAAACTGATTCTAAATGAGGCTCACGGCATCGTATTGTTTCCAAATGGTTTAGGTGGTCGTTCCTTAAAATATTGTTTGGAGGGTTATTTCGGTTTAGAAAAAGACCAGATTAAGAAAATAAAAAAATTAGACTCTCGTTGGGTTTGCGTGATGAAGACTTACCCCATGTGTGTTATGAGTGAAAAAGAATGCTATATATTAAATAGACACGATGAGGATTAATAAAAAAAAATGATTGATTAAAATAGATTTATATTATATTATAATTAGATATTATATAAATGACTTTTATATAAAGGACTTAAATTTTTACATTTATTAGGCTTCCCAATCAGAGAAATCATTAGGGTCGTCGGCTTCCCAAGATACGACTGAAGGCTCACTCATATTATCGCTATAATCTTCCCCTGCAGAAGAGACATCATCGTCTAATTCTTGCGGTTGCGGTTGGGGTTGCGTTTGGGATATTTGTCGTTCGCCTTCTGTAATCGGCACTTCTCGTGCGGATGGTAACCAAAATCTATCAACTAAATTCGCATCTCCCACTACTTCTTGTCCTCTTAATTGTATGGGTGCATCTTCATACTCCGCTTCTATTATTGGGGTTGTTCCAACCAGACGTATTGCTTGTTGAAAATCCTCACGTGTTGGGTTCTCTCCCAATATATCCAGTACTGCATCAAAACCACCCTGTTGTTCAAATATGGGAGCATCTACTTCCTCATTAAATGTTCTTAAAATTGCTTCTCTATCACGACGTGGAAATCCACTTAATATATCACTCATTATCTGGGCTTGTTCTGGGGATGGGGCTTGACGTTCAGTAGCGGTGGGGATGACTCTTGATGAACTTGTACCAGCCCCTCGCATCATCATTCCAAGTTTTCCCCTTCCAATCATTACATCTTCGTCTAATCGTTTTAGGGTATCCGTTTTATGTTCGGCTAATGGGTTCCAAGTGGTTGATTCTATTTCT
>Ga0099847_1000569_pt1 | contig 12474 bp, 21 predicted proteins | sample CB_VirMetaG_2_FD_78178 | JGI IMG/M metagenome (GOLD analysis project Ga0099847, IMG submission 78178) | Freshwater to marine saline gradient viral communities from Chesapeake Bay - CB_1504_2 Viral MetaG | ecosystem: Environmental > Aquatic > Marine > Coastal | place: USA: Chesapeake Bay...
CAAGGAACCCAGTCAGGTTCTCTATTCGCTTCTCAATACTATCGTAGAGGAAGGCCGCCGGTTCGCGTCCGCGGCAGACATGAAGGTGTCTGATATGAGTGCGCAAGCACCCGTAGGCACAACGCTGGCGATTCTTGAGCGTACACTGAAGATTATGTCAGCCATTCAGGCCCGCATCCACTATTCGATGCGGCAGGAGTTCCGCATCCTTAAAGGCATTATTCGTGACAATACGGACGATGACTACAACTACGAGCCAGAGGAGGGTGAATCCTCCGCTAAACAGGCTGATTACGACACTGTGGACGTTATTCCGGTCAGTGACCCTAACGCAGCCACCATGGCCCAGAAGGTCGTGCAGTATCAGGCTGTGCTGCAATTAGCGCAGGGCGCGCCACAGTTGTACAATCTCCCACTGCTCCACCGTCAGATGCTTGAGGTTCTTGGTATCAAGGAGGCCAATAAGCTGGTCCCTATGCCGGAAGACGAGCAGCAGCCGCATGACCCTGTGAGCGAGAATATGAATGTCATCAACGGCAAGCCCGTCAAGGCGTTCATCTATCAGGATCATGAGGCACATATAACGGTGCATATGTCAGCCATGCAGGACCCCAAGATACAGCAGTTGATGGGGCAGAACCCCGCGGCGCAGACGATGATGGCGGCTATGAACGCCCATATCTCGGAGCATTTGGCGTTCGAGTACCGCAAGCAGATCGAAGAACAGGCGGGCGTGCCGTACCCACAGCCAGACGCGAAGATGGACGAACAGACCGAGGTGGAAATCTCCCGTCTCGCTGCCGCAGCCGCACAGGGGCTGTCGCAGAAGAACCAGCAGGAAGCTGCGCAGCAGAAGGCTCAACAGGCCCAACAGGACCCGATTGTGCAGATGCAGCAGAAGGAACTGGAACTGAAAGGCCGCGAATTGGATATCAAGGAGAAGAAGCTTATTCTCGACGGCGCGGAAGCAAAGGACCGCCTCGATATCGAAACAGAACGTTTGGCTTCCGCAGAGCGTATGAAGGGGCTGGAAGTTGGTGCCAAAATCGCCACCTCCAAGGCCCAGCTATCCGCGAAGGAGCAGGAGTCAGGGCTGAAGATGGGTATAGAAGTAGCCAAAACTTCAGCCGCAGAGGCAGAGCGGGAAGTAGACCGCAAAGCAGCAGCGGAAACGCAGAACATTGATAGGGCTACACAGTTACTACAACAGGCTGCGCAAAGTGAAGAAAAACCGGTTAACGAAGGAGGAGGAGAAGAGTAATGAGCGACACTATGCTGGTACACCTAGCAAAAATACTAGACGAGGACGTACATTCCGTTACCGACGGTCTAGCTATGGGCGGAGCGGGTAGTTACGAGGAGTACAAATACTCCTGCGGTATTATCCGCGGCATACTAATGGCCAAAAACCATGTTATCGAACTAGCACAAAGGATGGAAGACACTGATGACTGATATTAAACTCGCCACAAAAAGCGATACAGACCTTGATAAGGTGGCTGCAAAACAGCTTCCACAACCATCAGGATACCGCATCCTGTGTATGGTGCCCCCGGCAGAGAAGGAATTTGCTGGTGGTCTACTGAAGTCGGACATTACGATCCAGAACGAAGAGATACTGGCTACGGTGCTATTCGTAATGGAATTGGGCCCCGACGCCTACGCAGACAAGAAACGCTTTCCCGGAGGACCGTGGTGTAAGAAGGGCGATTTTGTCGTCGTTCGTCCCCACGCAGGCTCACGCCTGAAAATCCACGGGCAGGAATTTCGGATTATCAACGACGACAGCGTTGAAGCCGTCGTAGACGACCCGCGGGGCATTTACCGCGCATAACTAGAGAGGAAGTACCAATGAACACACCTTCAACCCTACCCGGCTTCAACCCCAGCGGGAGCGATGTTGTCGCGACCATCAAGGAGAAAACGGACGAGGTAATGCAGTTTATTGACCAGAATGTTCCAGCGGGGCGTGAACGGTCCATTGCAATAACAAACTATGAGCAGGCCGCAATGTGGGCTGTAAAAGCGAATTTCGTTTAACCTACAAGGGTGGGTTTACCCCTACCTCCACAAACAGAGGAAGTACCATGGCCGACAATAAGCCAACAATCGAAGACGAACGTGAAGACGACGATCTGGAAGTATCGCTTGAGGATGATGACCTCCAGATTGAAGTAGAGGACGATACCCCCGAAGAAGACAGAAATCGCCAACCGCTGCCAAAGGATTTGGTCAAGGAGTTGGAGGACGATGAACTTGGCGAGTATTCCGACGCCGTTAAACAGCGTCTGAAACAGTTCAAGAAGGTCTGGCATGACGAGCGGCGCGAGAAAGAGAAGGCGGCCCGTGAACAACAGGAAGCGCTATCCTTTGCCAACCGTGTCCTTGAGGAGAATAAACGGCTGAAAGGCACGCTTACCCAAGGCGAGCAGGCTCTTATCTCTAGCTGGGGTGAGAGCGCCAATTCTGCGATAGAAGTGGCCAAGCGGGAGTATAAGGAGGCCTATGAATCCGGCGATAGCGACAAGCTGCTGGATGCACAGACCAAGTTGAACGATGCGACTTATAGGGCGAATCAAGTAAAAGGTTATAGACCTACTTTACAAGCCACAGAAGAAAATGTAGTATCCCCCCAACAGCAGCCAAATATTCCTCGGCCTGACTCGAAAACCCTAGCGTGGCAAGAGCGCAATGGGTGGTGGGGCACCGATCCTGAAATGACTGCTTCCGCGCTTGGCCTTCACCAAAAGCTTCAGCGTGAACATGGTGACTCCTATGTGGGTTCCGAAGAATACTGGCAGACCGTAGACAAAACTATGAAACGCCGATTCCCCGAATATTATGACGGGGATGATGACGATGCCGCGGCGACAGAAACGCCCCGCAAAAAGGCCAAGGCTGCGAATGTAGTTGCGCCAGCTTCACGAAGCACCTCTCCCAGAAAAGTGGTACTGAAGGCCTCACAGCTAGCAATCGCTAGAAAACTGGGCCTTACCCCGAAGCAATATGCTGAAGAACTCGTGAAAATGGAGTCGAACTGATGAACGATACAAAACGCAATAACAGTGCCGAAAGCCGGGTGGACAGGGTGTTAGAAGCCCGCGAACATCAGGAACGTCCAAAGGTTTGGCAACCAGCATCCACGCTGCCAGAACCTATTAAGGAAGCCGGATACAACTACCGTTGGATACGTGTTTCCAGTATGGGCAAAAGCGATGCCGCAAACGTGTCTGGTAAGATGCGGGAGGGGTGGGAACCTGTTAGAGCAGAGGAACAGCCTCAACTTTCGATGCTGGCCGACGCAGATAGCAAGTTTACCGACAACATCGAAATGGGGGGCTTGCTCCTCTGCAAGATGGCAACTGAAATGGTAGGGCAGCGCGCTCAATATTTCAAAGACAAGAATAAAGCGAACATGGAATCTGTTGATAACAATTTCATGCGCGATAGTGATCCGAGAATGCCGCTCTTCAAGGAGCGGAATACAAAGACCTCTTTTGGTCGTGGCAATTAGAATAGGAGTTAGGCATGGCTTACCCTGAAGTAGAAGCGCCATATGGCCTTCGCCCAGTCAACTTGATTGGTTCACAGGTATTTGCTGGTGCAACGCGGCATATTCCGATTACTTCCGCCTCGGCAACCGCCATTTTTTATGGTGATGTTGTCAAGTTGGACAGTAACGGCGTACTGGCGAAAGACACTGGCACAAACACTGCAACACCTGTCGGTGTTTTCCTTGGTTGTTCGTACACCGATGCAACCTACGGCAAAACCTTCCGTCAGTCGTACCCCGGAGCCGTTACCGCTTCGGATATCGAAGCCTACGTAGCAGATGATCCAAACGTATTGTTTAAGGTTGCTGTTGTTTCAGCTACGACCACCATTGGTGGCGTGACGCGCACAGCAGTCGGTAACAATGCTGTTCTGGTTCAGAACGCAGGTTCCGCCACCACTGGCAATTCCGCAGTAGCCGCTAGCGCGACCACGAACACCACTTCAACGTGGCCTGTCCGTATCGTCGATGTTGTTGCTGAAACGGTGAATGCTTCGGGTTCTTATACCGAAGTGATCGTCAAATGGAACGCTGGTATGCACCAATATAACAACCCAACTGGCGTCTAAGGGAGACACACCATGGCAATTTCACGCGCACAACTGCTGAAAGAACTGCTTCCGGGCCTGAACGCTTTGTTTGGTTTGGAATACAAGCGCTACGGCGAAGAACACAAGGAAATCTACGAGAATGAAACCTCGGAACGTTCCTTTGAAGAAGAAACGAAGCTCTCGGGCTTCGGGGCTGCACCTGTAAAGAACGAAGGTTCTGGTATTGAATACGATACCGCGCAGGAAGCATTCACCTCTCGGTATACCCATGAGACGATTGCGCTTGGCTTCTCCATTACGGAAGAAGCAGTCGAAGATAACCTCTACGATTCGCTGTCCTCGCGGTACACAAAGGGTCTGGCTCGCGCCATGGCCTATACCAAACAGGTGAAGGCCGCGGCTACCTTGAACAACGGCTTTGACAGCAACTACGTAGGTGGTGATGGCGTGTCTTTGTTCTCGGATTCGCACCCTCTGGTGTCTGGTGGCACTAACTCGAACATCCCGGCTACACCGGCTGATTTGAACGAAACTTCCTTGGAAGCGGCAGTCATTCAGATTTCGGCGTGGACAGATGAACGGGGTCTGCTGATTGCGGCGAAGCCCAAGAAGCTGATTATCCCACCTGCGTTGCAGTTTATTGCTACTCGCTTGCTCGAAACCGAGCTTCGCGTTGGCACGGCTGACAACGATCTGAACGCCCTCCGCACGAATGGGGCAATCCCTGATGGCTACGGCGTCCACCACTGGCTCACCGATACGAACGCGTGGTTCCTTACCACCGACGTTCCAAACGGCCTGAAGCACTTCACCCGTTCTGCTATGAGTACAGGAATGGACGGTGATTTTGAGACCGGAAATGTCCGTTACAAAGCCCGCGAGCGGTACAGCTTTGGCTGGTCCGATCCATTGGGCATGTGGGGTTCTGCGGGGGCTTAAACCACGGAACAACAGTAGTAGTAGTAAGAAGAAAGGGGGGTGTAATTATCCCCCTTTCTTTTTATGTACTTTCTGCTATCTTACTAGCTCTAGGAAAAACAACTCCCGTTGACTGCCCTAGCAGACGTAGTAGAGACAACGGGGGGCAGTGCTACTACACGGAGAAAAACCATGGCAAAAACGACGTTCTCAGGCCCAGTTGCATCTACCGCTGGCTTTCAAGCTGACCCAAGCACGGCAGTAACCGCTGGCGGCGGCGATGCCCTCTTTACCGCTACCACATCAGCCATTGGTATTTACGCCGGTTCAGGCGCTCCCACCATTTCGGCGGCGCAGGGTTCAATTTACCTCCGCACTGATGGTGCGGGTGTAGCCTCGCGTTTGTATATCAATACGACTGGCTCTACGACATGGACCGCAGTTTCCACCGCAGCCTAATAGGGGGTAACTATGCAGACCGATATTAAAGCCACAAAACCGCTGACTTCCACTGGGGCGTTCTTGGACGCTAATGACAATGCAGTAGGGCGCACGCGTATCAAGGCCGTGTATATATATCTCGGTCCGTCTGCGGGTTCCGTGGCCCTCACCGATGGTTCTGGTGGGGCGTATTTATTTACTGTCGACACCCCTACAGGTGGACAGGCAGGCTGGGTCCATATTGATCTTCCGGGGGAGGGTATCCTCGCCAAGACAGGATTATATGCTACCCTCACGGACGTCATTTCCGCAACGGTGTTTTACGGGTGATATATGAAAAAAGAAGAAGCCCACTCTCTCGCAGGCCGGAAGCTTTTCATAGGCCTGCCAGCCTATGACTTTAAGGTATCCCTGAAACTAGCTATCTCACTTGCGAAACTGGCGCAGCACGCGCCTAGGCATGGTGTGGATATACAGATAGGCAGTATCTGCGGCTGCTCTGTTGTCTCCCGTGCCCGCAACCTGCTGGTGAACGACTTCATAGAATCCGACTGCGATACCCTACTGTTCATCGACTCCGACATAAATTTTGAAGCCGACGATGTATTTCGGCTTATGGCGTGGACCGCAGAAAGCGGGCGGGATATTGTAGCGGGCGTGCCGCGAACCCGCAGCGCAGATAAAGTATATATTGCTGATCTGGACGAAGACGCGGGCAGCCTTACCATGGATGCCAGAGGGCTAGTGAAAGCCCAACGCGTTGCAACAGCATTCATGATGATACGGCGGGAAGTAATCACTTCCTACGTTGAACAGAATCCAGCCCGTCAGTATTTCGACGGCAGGTTAAAGAAAACAGTTCCTTGTATATTTGATTTTCTCCTGACGGAGGAAGGGTATATCGGTGAAGATTACCTGTTCTGCGATCAAGCGCAGGACCGCGGGTTCTATATTTGGGTAGACCCAGCTATTAAGCTTGGCCACATGGGGGTTCAAGAATATGAGGGCGATTTTGGCGCAGACGTACTGTATCCCATGATAGTGCCTCCAGTTGAGGAGGCTGCGTAAGTGAATGAGGTACACTGGTGGAACACCGTTCTTACAGCCGCGTTGGGGTTGTTTATGTTCCTCTTAAAAGGAAGAGCAGATGAGATACTGCGTATTGACAAATTATTGCAAAAGACACGGGAGCAGGTTGCCCGCGATACGGTAACCCGTGGGGAAGTGGACGATGCGTTCAAGAGCCTGCAAATGCGCATTGATAGCGTAGGGAACCGGCTCAGTGATAAGATAGACCAGATGGGAAGGGATAACCACAATGGCACAAAGTTTTAACAAAGCCTTTACGGCGGCTCGTAAAGATAAGGGCGCGGGCGGTGTATTCACATGGAATGGTAAGAAGTACACCACTAACTATAAGGAAGATAAAGCTGGTAAGAGCAAGGCTGACGATAAAGCTCCTACCAAGGCTCCTACCAAGGCTGCTCCCAAGGCTGCTCCCAAGGCTGCTCCCAAGGCTCCTACCAAATATACAGGTCCACTAGCAGGGAAAGGGTTTACGCCCCCGCCAGCGAAAAAACCTTCGTTTGTGAATAGTAAAGGCCTCCCAAAAGCGGATAAGAAGAGTGGTGGGCAGACCACTGGGGCGCGGATGGTTTCCAACGCCTTAAAAGGTGTAGGGAAGGACGGCCAAAAATCTGGCGCTAGTATGTTTAGGGGGTGGGTTTCGGGCCAAAGAGACGCGGGCGCTAAGGAGCGCGAAGCCCGTGCCGCGGCAAAAGCCAAAGCAAGAAGCACCAAAGCCGCCAAGGGTGGCTGCGTGAAGAAATTAGCTAAAGGTGGCCGTGTTGGCGACGGCTGCGCCCAGCGCGGGCGTACCAAAGGTACAATACGGTGAAAAGCAAAACAAAACAGTACCGTGAGGATTACGGCGGGAGAACCACTGAACAGGTGGACCCCAAGACTGGACAGCGTACGGCTTCAGAAAAGCGTGTTGCTAGAGATATATCCGAGCGGGACCACGCTGATTTGAAGAAGGGTCGGAAGCGGGCTTACGGTAAAACCCCTCCAATCAGCAAGCTGGACAAGCTGCGTTACGAAGACGCAAAAGCACGCAAAGACCGTGACGGGTGGATGGAAGATGGGTACACTCCCGAAACCGGTAAGGGGGAAGACCCTAAACGGGCGGAAAAAGCGCGCAAGAAAATGGTTAAAGAATATAAAACACGAAAATATGCTAAAGGTGGCCGTGTTGGCGACGGCTGCGCCCAGCGCGGGCGTACCAAAGGGAGGATGGTGTAATGAGTAAACTAGGTAAAATAGCTGGTTCTATATCTCCTCTTATTGGGGCTATTAACGGCCAAGGCCTTTTTGGTAAGATGCTTGGCCGCGATAAGGGTGGCGATGAAACTGATGGCGAAGCTATGGCTGCCGCCATGGAAGCAGAAAAGAAAAAGGGTAAGAAGATGGCCAAGGGCGGCAAGGTCAATAACAACGTCAAACAGAAGGAACCAGTTACTGGTGGCCCTAAGACTGTGCCGGATACCGCGGAGCGTAGAGACTTCTTGAAGCGTTTGCAGAAGCAGAACAAAGACACCCGCGCTAAATCTGCCAAGAAAAACCCCGGTTATGCTAAAGGTGGCCGTGTTGGTGATGGGTGCGCGCAGCGTGGCCGCACAAGAGGAAGGATAGTCTAGTGGCTAAAACCCCCGCGTGGACTCGTAAGGAAGGGAAGAACCCTAAAGGGGGCCTAAACAAAAAAGGACGGGCTTCCTACAACAAAGCCAATCCGGGAAAGCCGGGGCTAAAAGCTCCACAGCCCGAGGGTGGGGCCAGAAAGAAGTCCTTCTGCGAGCGTATGACAGGTATGAAGAAAAAGAATACATCTGCGAAAACAGCCAAAGACCCGAACAGCCGTATAAACAAAAGCCTCCGGGCTTGGAAATGCTGAAAGCAAAAAAGTAAACCATGACCACTACTGGCACTACATCCGTCAATCTGGACTTGAACGCTATCGTTGAAGAGGCGTTTGAGCGGTGTGGGCGCGAGGTCCGTACCGGCTATGATATGAAGACAGCCCGCCGTAGCCTCAACCTCCTTATGATGGAGTGGAGCAACCGTGGTATAAACCTATGGACTGTGGAAGAAGGCTCTATCCCTCTCGTCGCAGGCACAGCCACATACGATCTTCCAGCCGACACAGTAGACTTGATGGATCAGGTTATACGCACGGGTTCTGGTACAACCCAGTCTGATATTAACATCTCCCGTATAAGTGTATCTACCTACGCAACTATACCTAATAAGACCAGCACCGGTAGGCCCATACAGCTATGGATTAACCGTCTGTCCACTCCTACGGTAACAGTATGGCCTGTGCCGGATAGCGGCGATTACACCATGCTATACTGGAGGCTGCGGCGTATTGAAGACGCTGGTGACGGACTGAACACGCAAGATGTTCCATATCGTTTCCTCCCCTGCCTTGTTTCTGGACTAGCCTATAATCTCTCCCTGAAACTCCCCGGCGCGCTAGAGCGCTCTGCCCTGCTGAAACAGGAGTATATAGAGCAGTGGGGGATGGCTGCTGACGAGGACCGCGAGAAAGCTACTCTACGTATAGTCCCACATATAGGGAGATAGAATATGGGCACGCGCTTCGCTGCTGGTAAACGCGCGATCGCTATATGTGACCGGTGCGGGTTCCAATACAAACTGTCTCAGTTGAAAGAGACTACGGTTAAAATGCGGAAGACAGGCCTGTTGGTTTGTTCTGAATGTTGGGAGCCAGACCAACCGCAAAATATGCAGGGGATGTACCCTGTGGTAGACCCGCAAGCGCTACGTAAGCCCCGCCCTGATAATAATGAAACACAATCCCGCGATATCCAGTGGGGCTGGAATCCTGTGGGAATGAATAACCCCTTGGGGATAACAGGCATTCCTGATACTATGGTAGGTGCAGGAGCCGTAGGAACTGTAACTGTGGAGACAAGCTGATGAATAAGTATAGACAACCAAAATCCGTCCCAGTACCCAATGTATGTGGGTATCCGAACAAGATCGCCAACACGCAGACCTTGAAGGTGCGCGGCACTGGTGCAGCTACCAAAGGGACTGGCGCTAGCCAGAAAATGGGCTGATGGATTACGCTACTCTCCTCTCTACGATACAGGCATACGCTGAAAATGATTTCCCGGACACTCCGGGGTCAGGCGGCCTTACGTCTACGGAGCAGATTGATACGTTTATCAAACAGGCGGAGAAGCGCATATACAACAGCGTGGAGCTACCCAACTTCCGTAAAAACCAAGTGGGTAACTTCACGGCCAGTAATAGGTTCCTTACGGTGCCCACTGACTGGCTGGCCACTTATGAGATTTCTGTCGTTGATGCGGATGGGAAATACAACTTCCTTAGCAACAGAGAAACCAACTTCCTCCGCGAATCCTTCCCGGACCCAACGGTTGAGGGGTTACCACAATATTACGCCATTTTTGATGACACCACGCTGGTCGTGGGGCCGGTGCCCGATGCCTCCTACGTTACGGAAATGCACTATTTCTACCAACCAGAGAGCATCGTTACCGCAAGCACAACATGGCTTGGGGACAATTTCGATCAGGTGCTTCTCTACGGTGCGCTGCTGGAAGCGGCTACCTTTATGCAATCCCCCGAGGATGTAATTGTTGTTTACAAAGGCCGGTATGATGAAGCCTTTGGAGCATTAAAAATACTCGGAGAGGGTAAAAACCGTTCTGATAATTACAGAAATACTCCCATCCAGATACCAGTAGGATAATATATGTTTACCGATGAAGTAGGTTCTTTTCTTGGAGGCGTAACAGTTGAGACAACTTCTGGGCGCGGTGCGTCAGCAGAGGAGTTGGCGGAGAGAGCATTATCACGTATATTGTCTGTGGGTACTAACGTAGACCCAGTATTGCGGGATCAAGCTGAAGCCTATAAAGACAGTATCCGGCAGGTGCTTGTGTTCTACTTGAATGAAGCCATGCGGAGTAGAAATGTTAGTTTGGTTAGCAAGTTTACGCAGGCAGGCCACCCAGAACTGGTTGGTATTTTAGATTTACAGGAGAAGTAGTAATGGCAATTTCACAAGCAATGTGCACCTCGTTCAAGGCAGAACTTCTCCTTGGTGTGCATGATTTTAGGGCTACGGGTGGTGGCGATACTTTCAAACTAGCGCTGTATACGTCCACTTCGACAATCAACGCCAACACAACTGCCTACTCGGCAACCAACGAGTCCACCGGGACAAACTATACAGCGGGCGGTGGTTCCTTGGCGAACCTTGGTGTGGTCACGACGAATACCAATGCAACCGCGGGTGTTGGGTGGTTAGACTTCACTGATCTTGTGTTTACTAACGTATCCACAACAGCACGCGGGTGTTTGATCTACAACAGCACCCCCTCCGCGAACAGCAATGCAAATACCACCCTTACCAATGCCGCAGTTGCTGTGCTTGATTTTGGCGCAGATAAAACAGCCACCGCGGGGGATTTCACAATTGTGTTCCCAGCAGCGGCCAGTTCGACTGCCATTATCAGGATCGCATAGACTATGGCGCTCGTCGTCAAAGATCGGGTTCGTGAGACCACGACGACCACAGGCACCGGCACGGTAACCCTAGCGGGGGCGGCCACGGGCTTTCAAGCGTTCTCGGTGATCGGGGACGGTAACACCACATATTACGCCATTGTGGATGACGCGAACTCTGCGTGGGAAGTCGGGATAGGCACGTACACTGCTGCTGGCACCCTGCTGTCCCGCGATACTGTCCTCGAGTCGTCGAACGCCGGAGCGTTGGTTTCCTTCGCGGCGGGGACAAAAGATGTGTTCGTCACATACCCCGCCGAGAAGGCGATTTCTGACGGATACGGCACGCTCCCCGTTGCTAATGGTGGCACTGGCGCAATTAACGCCACAGATGCGCGGTTAAATCTGAGTGCCGCTAAGTCTGGCGCAAATAGCGACATCACTTCGCTGTCTGGCATTACAGGTTCTATATCAAGTCCTACAGATATTCAGATGGGCAGCGGCTCTGCTACTACTCTTGCTGCTGGTCGGATGTGGTATAACGAATTAACTGGCTCGCTAAACTTTGGCATGGGCGGTGGAAACATTACTCAGCAAGTTGGCGAAGAATTGTTTCGCTACGGCAAAGCATCTGCTGCGATTACCGATAGCCCTTTGCAGTTGGTCTATAAGACCGGAAAAGTTGGTGCTTCTAGCGCTGTTACTTTTGCACCAGCCGTTGCGGGTATCCTCGACGGGGATCAGATACTTGGTTTAGCCACTGAAGACATCGCGCTCAATAGCTTTGGTCGGGTTACGACTTATGGCGTTATCAATAACATAGATACAACTGGCGCATCCGAAGGCGAGACATGGGCTGATGATGACGACATCTATTACAATCCGGTAACTGGCGGATTAACTAAAACTATACCCGTAGCGCCAAACCTAAAACTGTTCGTCGGAACGGTTATCAACGCAGGAATTGGCTCAGGCAGTTTTATTGTAAAAATCGGCGATAATGCTAAACTTTCTGAGTTATCTGATGTGCAGCTAACAAGTCCTATCAACGGCAACGTGGTCGTTTATGATGCGGCTCTTGGCTATTGGCGCAACAACACGCTGACCGCTGGAACCAATGTCAGTATCGCGAACGGCAACGGCTCAATAACCATCAATTCCACCGATCAATTTTCTGGTACAGTTACGAGCGTTGGGGGAACAGGGGCAGTAAGTGGCCTGACGCTTACAGGCACGGTTACATCTGCGGGTAATCTTACCCTTGGTGGAGCCATAACTGGCTTCCTCCCGTTAACCGGAGGAACGCTGACGGGAAGCTTGGCAACAACAGGCCTAGTTTTGAACGATGGCTACACGGAAGAGGTGTTCACGGTCACAGACGGTGGGACGGTCAACCTCGATCCAGATAACGGGTCTATCCAAACTTGGACGCTAGGTGCTAACAGAACCCCC
>Ga0099847_1000570_pt1 | contig 12457 bp, 18 predicted proteins | sample CB_VirMetaG_2_FD_78178 | JGI IMG/M metagenome (GOLD analysis project Ga0099847, IMG submission 78178) | Freshwater to marine saline gradient viral communities from Chesapeake Bay - CB_1504_2 Viral MetaG | ecosystem: Environmental > Aquatic > Marine > Coastal | place: USA: Chesapeake Bay...
ACCGCAAGTTATTATCTGAGTTTGATATGTACTTACCTAGTATGTTATCTCATTCGCCGGGGACTATATCTGTAGTGTTAGATACCTCCGCTTCTGTTTCTAGAAAAGAAAGAGAGTTATTCTTAAGTGAATTACAGTCTATTAACGAGAGCTTAAAACCAGAAGCTATAAATGTTATATGTGTAGATACTAATGTAGCAATATGCTACTCATTTACACCTTACGATAATATCTCCGAGCTAAATCTTGTCGGTGGAGGAGGCACTGATATGAATCCAGGTTTCAGGTATGTAGTAGAATGCTTGCCTGAAACTGAAACGCTATTATGTTTTTCTGACTGTGATTTCTTCGGAGATTGGCCAGAAGAACCTAATATACCTGTAATATGGTTGTCAACACATAACAAAAACAACCCTTACGGTACACTAATCCCTGTAAACTTCTAGAAAGGAATTACTATGTTTAAAGATCTTACTTACCTTGCAGACCCTAACGAAACAGAGATCACCTCTATTCATAGGCAAGCATACCTTCACGGTGAACTTAAATCTTTGCTTGAGGTAATGAATAGTCAACTACAAATAAATGATTTAGAGCAGCTAAAAGAAGCGGCTTTGTCCAACGTAGAAAAAGCCTTTGAATATAACTGTAATGAATCTCCTACACAAGTAGAACTGAATAAACTCATTAACAAAAAGGATAAGTATTATTCTAGGGTATACCGCTTTACTAAAGAATATGAAATACCTAATCGTATTATCATTCATAGTAAATTTAAAGAGTTACAGTTTGACTTAAGCAGAAGTATAACTACCCTTATTTCCTGTCTAGCTAAGAAAGAAAAGTATATCGAGTATGTCCTTAGTGATAATGAAAATAATCAAGAGGAGGTTAAACTTAAAGACACAGTAGTATATGCTAATGATAAACTACACAACGTGTTAGCAAATGCAGATACTTACAACCTTAAATATGAAAGTTCAAATGAAAGAGAAGGTAAACTAGGTTTTATAAAACAAGTAAAAGGATACACCGATAAAGGAATTAAATTTACTCCTGAAATAATAGTAGATTTTAATTGGTGTAAGAAAGTGTGGGATACAGGCCTTACTATACTTGAATACCAGGGGGCGAGAGCCTTTACTATTAGTTGTGAGTTCCTAAGAGATGGTAATGATTGTAAGCTGTATTCAACTAAAGTCCTACAAATAAGAGGTACACGAGAAGAAAAGAACATAGCTTCTTACCACTCTTACTATAGTAATACTAACTGGGATGCTATTGGTGCCCTGTTTAAGGTAAAAGATTTAGTTCTTGCTATACCTAACAATGGAATTTCGAATACAGGATACCTTTATAACTCTCCTCATATGGCGTTAGGTCAAGACGAAGAATGGGCAGAAAGGACAATGCGTCGACGTCAAAAGATAGACATGATGAAACAATTAAATCTATAGTCCATTATTAAAAGGGACCGCTATTTTTAATTCTAAAGTAAGGATAAGATATGACTCGTGATAAAATACTAGAGCAACTTAAGCAAGCGAAGACAAGCTTTGAAACTAAGTTTTTGCTTGATGAGCTGTCAGACTTTGATAAAGAAAATATCAAAGAGTTTAAGGATAAACAAAAAGACCCCGTATTCCACGGCGAGTTTACTAACATGGATAACGATGAGCAAGATCAGATAATTAATCCTGCTCATTATAAAGTAATTCCTTCAGGCTCTTACCCTGATGGCTTAGAATATATGGACCTCATGACTTATATTCTATCCCACCATAACGGTGTGGAATCACACTTACTCGGTCAGATACTCAAGTATGCTATCCGTATCGGTAAGAAAGATGACAAGCTACAAGATGCTCGTAAGATCGAGTGGTATGCTAGTTACCTTGTTAAAGTAATCAAAGATGAATCTTGAGTTATTCTCTCTGTATTACTATAAAGACTTCCCAGTAATATGGGAGGTATTAGACGATAAAACAACTCTGATATCGACAGATTTGTTTGACTTAAATGTTAACCATGAGGTTAACGAAAGAAATATATCAGAAGTAATCAGCCAGATAATAGTAGAGCTATACTCTGATATAATTACAATCCATTAACATAAGGAACATATATAATGGCTAATCAAGTAATCGTAGTACGTGACGTAACATTTAACTGGGGTAAACTGGTTGATAAACATTCTCCTTTTGGTACACTCCAATGGGATGTACAAGTAGTTACAGATAACGAAGCAACTAAAGCTCAGCTGGAATCTGCTGGTGTTAAAATGAAGTCAGGAGAAAACGGTTATTACGCTAACATCAAGCGTAAAGCTAACAAAGCTAATGGTGAACCACAAGAACCACCTGTAGTTGTCGATCACCTTAAGGAGAAGATGTCTGATGCTGTAGTAAAAGCAATGGGTAATGGTTCCAAAGGTCATATTAAACTATTCTCTTATGACTATAATATGGGGGGCCGTGAAGGTACCTCCGCTATGCTCGTAGCACTACAAATCACTGACTACGTTAAGTATGAAGGTGCTGGCGAGGACTTCTAATGGTCAGCAAACTAATAAAAATAGATACTCGGAATGGTCCTGCGTGGATCCTTCCTGAGTATAACAGTCCTTACTATGTAAGTCAGTTAGCTCAATTACTTTGGGCTAACCGATTTAATCAAGGTAACCGAAAGAAAGGTAAATAAAATGACTGATTATGTTTATACGGCGGGTGCTATGGAACATGTTAGTAAAGAAGATATGATAGATTGGCGTAAATACGCTGAGACAATGTTAGAAGACTTCGATATTAAATGTTTACATCCCACCAGACGAATGGCACTACATCTTCAACCACAAGAAGAGGAGGATATCTCTACTTATAACAAGCTCAAGCGAATAGAAGCACAAGATATGATAGACATTCAGAAGTCTAGAGTAGTGCTTGCAGATCTACGTGACAGTATGCCCGGAAAGAAATGGGGTACTGTTATGGAGATAGCTAAGGCAAAAGATTTAGGTAAGGTTATTATTGTACTGGTAGATCCTGGTCAGTTTAAACATCCTTTCATTTATACTTACGCGACGGAGGTACACTATGATTTACAAGAAGCTTTGGAAGCAGTAGTAGATTACTACGATGGAGTTTAGTACTCTTCTAGATACAATAAAGTCATACAAGCTACATGATGGTCAAGGTCATTGGAAAACTAATGAACCCTTAATACTCAAAGGCTTGCATGGCTTTGTTTATCTAATACATAATGTCGAGAACGATCGCTATTATGTCGGTAAGAAAAACTTTCTGCATGGTGGAAAGAAAAACTATACTAGAAAAGGAGTAAAAACACCTAACTATAGATACGGCACGGAGACTAATTGGAAGAATTACACTGGCTCTTCTGCTGATCTTAATGCCGACATATTTAAATATGGTAAAGAAAAATTTTCTTTTACTATAGTAAGAATATATGAGACTAGAGGTGGCTTATCCTATGGAGAAGCTAACATACAACACAAACTAGATGTGTTGACTATGAGAGATTCAAATGACAAGCCTAAGTTTTATAACGGAAACATCGCAGGAATTAAATACATCCCGAAAGAGTTTGGACGATCCACATGATTCTGTAGAGAATTGGATTGTACCATTACAAAAAGAAAATAGAAATAAGGAAAAACAAAATGAAACTAACAAATAAAGATGTAAAAGTAATACGTAAGTTATCCCGTGAAACAATATTACGCCAACACTATATTGGAAATCTATTTAATGTATCGCAAGCTATGATATCTTTTATTAAAAACAATCGTCGTCATCAAGGAGTAAAATGAAATGCTGGAATCAATATTTATTTTTATGTTAACATTTAATTTACTGGTTGGAGTAACACAAGAAGTTGTTGTTCCAGTAGTAACCGAAGCAGTAGAATTGTCTGCGGAAGTAATAGATTACCTTGATCTATCAACACCGAAAGAATAACATAAAGTCTTCTTAGCTCAGCTGGATAGAGCAAGTGCCTTCTAAGCACTAGGTCGCAGGTTCGAATCCTGCAGAGGACGCCAACAATATAATCAAAGGAAACGATATGACAATATATGCGTGGGACATCGAAGCGAACGGCTTCCAAGATGTAGCGAACACAATATGGGTTTCTGTAATGCGTAACTTAGATACTAAAGAGTTACATATATTCAGTGATCATGATGATCAGTATCCTAATGTATCTGAATCATTTAAGTTATTTGAAGAGGCCACCGGAATTATAGCACACAATGGTATGCGTTATGACCGTGTGGTATTCGAGAAGGTAACGGGTTACGCTATCGATCGTAATAAGATTATTGATACAGTAATTTACTCAAGATTAAATGACTTTCACCGAAGAAAAACAGGTAGGCGTCACAGTCTTAAAGCGCTTGCCGTACAAGCAGGAGAAGAACAAAAGCTAGACTATAGTGGTGGCTTCGATAATTACTCTGCTGAAATGGTAGAGTATTGTGTTGCTGATGTTGATGCAAACATTGCTGTATACTATATGTTAATGCGTGAGTATAATAACATCTTGCAAACTAACCCTAGTTATGATGATGCTATTAATATCGAACATCAGATGGCTTACTGGTCTAGTGAACAGATTAAGAATGGTTGGCAAATAAACGAAAAACTACTTGATACTACTGTAACTAAAATCAAAGAGGAAATGGATGACATTGAAGAAAGAGTCGAACCCAAGCTTGGTACCCTTACAATCACCATTGATAAAGAACCAAAGACAGCTAAATACAAGAAGAACGGAGAGTACACCGCCGTATCTGCAAGGCTTATCGGCGACTATCTTGGGCGCTATGTTGATGTGTCTGATTCTCTTTCTAATAATCCCCCAATAAAACCTGGAGAAGAATTTCAACGCAAAGAAACAGTTGAGGCCCGGCTAGGTAATCAAGAACACTTGAAAGAGTTCTTATACACTATGGGTTGGGAACCTACTCAGTGGAACTGGAAGAAGATAAACAACGAGTTTGTTAAAGTCAGTCCTAAGTTAACAACAGATAGTCTAGTTAAACTAGGTAATACTGGTATTGACATTGATCGTTACTTTACTCTGCGTGCTAGACACAGTGTACTTAATGGTTGGAAAGAATATATACATGATGGAAGGTTATACGGTGATGTGATTGATATCGGTGCTGCTACAGGCCGACAAACACATAAGATTATTGCTAACATTCCTTCACCAAAGGCAGCTTATGGTTCTGAAATTCGTTCAATGTTCATCTGTCCTAAAGATAAAGTATTAATATCTGCGGATGGTGCTGGCTATCAAGCTAGAGTTGTAGCACACTTTGGTAGAGATCAGGAGATGTCAGATGAAATACTTAAAGGAGATATACACCAGAAAAATGCTGATGCAATTAACTGTACTCGAAACGAGGCTAAGCCTTTCTTCTTTGCCTTTCTATTTGGTGCTGGAGGTAATAAACTAGGCACTATCCTAGGGATATCTGCGCAAGCAGGTAATAAAGCTAAAGATGCTTTCTTAAGACGTTGGCCTGCCCTTGCTAGCTTAACTGAACAAGTAAAGAATGTAGCACAACAAAGAGGTTACTTACGCGGCCTCGACGGTAGACGTATTTATACTGATGAAGCTTATAAGGCATTTAACTATTTAATACAAGGTACAGAAGCTATCTTAATGAAAAGAACTATTGTACGAATCAACGAAGCCTTTGAGAAAGAAGGAATTGAAGCTAAACAATTGTTGTTCTACCATGATGAATGCACATGGGAGGTCTCACCTAAAGACACTAACAAAGCAGAAACCATAATCCGTAAGTGGTTTGTTGATGCACCTAAAGAACTGGGTGTTACTATTATGGAAGCAGGTGACTGTAAAGTTGGTAAAGACTATTTGGAGGTACACTAATGCCGTATATTAATAGAAAACAAAGAGAAGAGTTGTATGATCGTGACCCTTTAAATGCAGGTGAACTTCAGTACTTGATTGCAGGAATGATATCAGACTATATCTCAGACAGAGATAAATACGATTCTCAGACTCTTAATGATGTAATGGGCGCTTTATCTAGTGCTCAACAAGAATTCTATCGTAAGGTGGTAGCTCCTTATGAAGATAAAAAGGAGTTACTTAATGGTTCTATCTACTAGTAAACCTGTGCATGTAGTTACTATATACACAATACCTAACTGTGAATTTTGTGAGAAGTCTAAAAACTTATTGCATTCTAAGTTAAATTATGTTATATACGAAGTCGATATCAGCACAAAACCTAACATGAAACAAAGAGTAAGAGATACTCTAGGTACTACTGTTCCTCAAATAGTAATCGATGGCAATCATATCGGAGGTTATCGTGAGTTACAGGAGTACTTTAGTTAATGGAATTAGTAGAAGTATTATACATACTTATTATTATTATTATGGTACAAGCATACCAGATATGGCGACTGCAAAGCAAAGTGGAGGAAATACTAAACATAATAATTGGAATACACTTGGGTGAAATAGAAATAGAAAGGATCGATAAAGATGGGCATTAATATTTACATCGACGGTGATATCTTAGTATATCAATCTATATGGGGTTCTAAGAGCACTAAAGATATTAAGAAAAAGATAGATCAAACAATAGCAGGAATCATGGCTGATCTTGAAGGCAGTACAGGTAAAATTGCTATCAAAGGTAACAATAACTTCCGTAAGAAACTCTATGCTCCCTATAAGAATAACCGTAAGAAGGAGTTAACCGAGCAAGAAAAAGAATTCTTTGAGTATACCTATAAATATCTTGAAGAGAGTTGGGGAGCTATTCCATCGGAAGGCATGGAAGCAGACGACTTACTTGCCATATGGAATACAGAAAAACCTGGTGTAATAGTTAGTATTGATAAAGATTTACTTCAAGTACCTGGATTACATTTTAATACTCGCAAGAAAGAGTACATCAACATAACTGAAGATGAAGCTTCTTTACTGCTGCACACTCAAGTATTAATGGGAGATTCTGTAGATAATATACCGGGATTAAAAGGTATCGGTAAAGTAAAAGCAGGTAAGCTTATGAAAAACATTACTGCATCTGAACACTTATCTGTAGTAAAATCTTTCTGGCAAAAGAATTTTGGTAGAGGCTGGGAGGATGACTTGCAGCTTAATATGGATCTTATTTACCTGAAGAGGAATTCAGATGACCGATATAACATCCGAACAGGAAATAGATTTATTCCTAAAGTACGGAATAGTAGTAGAACCGGATTGGAGCAATCCAAAGATATATCAAGCAACTCTACAAAGGAGTTGGGTCTTCATAACAACTACTGGGGAGACGAAGAAAAAAGCAGTACACAACCTAAAGGAGCATCTGATATTAGAGACACCATGGTTGATCTCTGAACTGTCTATTGACGATGCCTTCGACCAATATATAATGTTTAAAAAGCTAGGAGTATAGCGATATGGGCAAGATACTTAGAAAGACTTCCTGTGATTCTTGTGGATCAAGTAATAACCGTTGCGAGTATGATGATGGTTCTACTTGGTGCTTCACACCTAACTGTGAGGGTAATAAACGTGCATTTAAAGATAAAGAGATTGTAAGTAACGTGGTTCCTTTTGAAACATTTCCTTACGGTACTTCTGAAGAAAGAAAAATATCTTCTAAGATATGTGAGATGTTTGGTGTTAAGAGAGAGGTATCTTCTTCGGGAGGCACTTCTGCTGTGTACTATCCTTACTTTGAAAACAGCAAGGTAGTTGGTCACAAGAAACGTTTGTTTCCTAAAGACTTTAGAGTGGAAGGTAAACTACCTTTAACTTTGTTCGGTCAAAATGTATTTCCCGGTACAGGTAAACGCATTGTGATTACTGAGGGTGAAGAAGATACTCTTGCTTTAGCAGAAGCTTACTCTAACTATGGTTCCGGTATTGTCTATCCAGTAGTCTCTATTCCTTCTGCTTCTAATATTAAAGCAGTAATAGAAAACAGAGACTACTTAAGGTCATTTGATGAAGTAATCTTGTTTATAGATACAGATGAAGCAGGTGATATCGCAGTAGATAAGCTCGCTAATGCTATTGGCTTTGATAAGGTTAAAGTAGCTCGCACTAAATATAAAGACGCATCACAGGCTTTAATGGAATCAGGTCACATGGGGGTGTTGCGAGGTGTATGGGATGCACAACAATATAGCCCTCAAGGCATTGTTACTGGTGAAGATCTATGGACCAAACTAGTAGAATATAATGATGTCGAATCTCTACCTTATCCTGATTGTTTCTCTGGTCTTAATGAAAAGATTAAAGGTATGAGGCTTGGTGAAATATCTTTATGGGTATCAGGTACAGGTGCAGGTAAGTCTACTATGTTACGTGAAATTGTTCTTGATATCATAGATAAAACAGAAGAAAAGATTGGCATTATTGCTCTTGAGGAAAGCCCTGCTGAAACTACTCGTAAGCTAGCTGGAATGGTAATCAAGCGTAATCCTGCTGCAGAGAAAATAGAACTAGATGATCTGCGAGTAGGCTTCGATACATTTAAAGATAGAGTACTAGTCTTAGATCATTGTGGTTCTATGTCTAATGGTATTATATCTCAATTAGAATACATGGCTTTGTCTGGTTGTAAGTATCTGTTTATAGATCACATTACTATCCTTGTGTCTGAAGGATCTGATGGATTAACTGGCAACGAAGCTATTGACAAGGTGATGAATGATTTGCTGCGTATCTCAAAACAACATAACGTGTGGATCGGTCTGGTGTCTCATCTACGAAAAATGTCTACTACAGGACAGTCATTTGAAGAAGGAAGGCTGCCAACAGTCGACGATATCAGAGGCTCAGGCTCAATCAAACAAATATCACACGACATCCTAGCTTTCGCACGTAATATTACTGCTGAAAAAGAAAAAGATCGTAATACAATTAGATTATCAGTATTAAAGTCTCGTTACACTGGTAAGACAGGTCCAGCAGGATCTTGTAAGTACGATTACGATACAGGTAGACTACATGACGGATTATACGATGACATGCTGGGTAACCTCGGTATATAATTGAAGTCCATTATTAAAAGGGAATAACTAATGGAAGATAACATGAAAGACCCTCTAAGTGAAGTGGTGGATTATCTGGTAGAAAAAGTCTCTAAGGTTAATATGAATAACCCTAAAGCAAATAAAGGAGCGCAGATACTTAGGACTATATCTAAGTATAAAGATAACATACCAAGTATTGTACAGGTGGCTTTCGATAAGATGTCTTCTAACTTCACTCGGGAGTATCCTGAACAACCTGTAGGTCTAGCTAAGACAACGCAGGTTAGTGTAGGTATTGGTGAACATGTATTCACTAAATACTTTGGACTCAAGTGTAGCTTCCAACAAGCGATAAGAACAGGTGATCTTGTTCTGGAAGCTTATGTACAATCGGGTTTTATCATAGTTAAAAGAGCAGAAGGGTTTGGTGCTTATAATGCCCAAGCTCCTTATATGATTGAACCAACAAACAGATGGGAAGAAATAGGTGAGTTCAAGCTAATAGAAAGCAAAGGGTTACTAGTATATACTATGGATGAAAAACCAGAGGATATTAGTAACATTATGCAACCTAAGAACTACCCTTTAATTAAACGATGGGGTATCGCTGCACCCCAGACTCAGCGAGATGCATTCAATAATATTTTTATTGACTCTCCCTTTGTACGTGCAGTAAATAACTTACAACAGACGGCATGGCAAATCAATTCTAAAGTCTTATCTGTACTTATAGATAACCTTGATGACATCATGCCAACAGATATTCCTATGTATGACAAGGCTATTCCTAAGAGTTTACTTAAAGCTGCTTATGAGAAGTACCAGAAAAATCCTTCTGCTCATAATAAATCTGCTTATAATATCATTGCTAAAGAGTGGGAAAAGACTTTGCGTCCACTGCAGGTAAGAGCCAAACGTGCTGAGATTAAAACTACAATAGGCAAGGCTAAACAGCTAAATGAATGGGATAAGTTTTATTCACTGGTTGACCTTGATTATCGGGGTAGAGTATACTATAAAGAACCCTACATGAACTATCAAGGTAATGATATTGCTCGGGGACTAATGTCCTTCAGCGAATCTAAACCAATAGATGACGAAGGTAAAAGAGCACTTGCTATTCATACAGCTAACTCGTATAATGAAAAGTATGGAGTAGATAATATACCTGATTGGGTAGAAGAAGACTACTCTGCTATGCTCAAGGAAGAAGGTATCGATACTATTAGTGTAGATAAGTTTTCTCTTGAAGATAGGATTAACTGGTTTAATAACAACTGGAATCTTATTGAAGAGACTTCTGATAAAGGACTGTTACATGACTGTGAGAAAACAGTTGTGTTCCTTGCTTGTTGTATCGAGTGGTGTAGTATTGCTGACATGGAAGATCAAGGACTACAAGCTACTTCAAGTATACCTGTAGCCATTGACGGTACCTGTAATGGGTATCAACATTCCGCTGCGCTATCCCGCGATAGTAAAACAGGTAATCTGGTTGCATTAGAAGATACCGAAGTGCCTCATGACTTGTATGTTAAGGTAGCACAAAAGATTGTAGAGTTAGCCCCAGAGTTCTTTAAAGACAGAGCAATGTCTTATGCAGAGATACGTAAGCTAATATCTAAGCGTGCTACAATGACCCGTGCTTATTCTGCTGGTGCACAAACAATTGCTGAGTCTATGTACTCTGATTGTGTTCAAGCAGGGGCTGACGAACTATATAACATTACTCAGATTGACTGTGACGAACTTGCTGTTCATATTCTTAAAGCAATAGAAGCAGTATGTCCCGGCTCTCAGACTACAATGAGATTTTTACAGGACTTAGCTCAGTGGGAGTTAGGTACTTTCGAGTATCAAGATTCTAAAGGTAATAAAGTATCTCATTCTACTATTAACAAGTATAAAAAGTTAGCAAGGACAGCTAATAAAGAACAGAAAGCAAACCCTACCCCAGAAAATACTATGGAGTTAAATGAGATTAACTCTAAGATATCTGATTGTAAACTAGTATTAGTTAAAGGTCATGCTGGAGAAGATATTAGGTGGATGACTAAATCAGGCTTTCCTGTTATCTATAAAGTAAATGCTACTCGTCAAGACACATGTAAGTCTACACTACGAGGAGTAATAGGTGGTGCATCCAAACAACCCGGACGCATTAACCATGTAGCTAAGATATACTTAGAGACAACCAACAGAAGAGAAGCCAGTGCAGGTATCTCTCCTAACTACATTCACTCACAAGATGCTACTCACATGGCATTAGTGATAGATGATTTCGGCACTAACTTCGGTGCAGTACATGATAGCTTTAGTTGTCATGCCTCTGATGTTAGTAAATTAAAACAATTAACACAAGAAAAATTCGTTGATATGTACAACGACGATAATCCCTTGGAAGCAGTCAAAAGATATATAACAAATAACGACTGCGATATAGAAGTACCTAAGCTTGGTGATCTAGATATAGATAAAGTCCTTGGCTCACGTAACTTCTTTTCATAGGTGAAACATGAAAGATAAAACCCACTACAATTGGTTTGCGTTACGAGACAGGTACCTTCTTACTAGAAAGAAAAAGCCTCTTATGACTGACGAAAGATATTGTGAGATAGAGGGCATCGACCCATCTGTGTACGCTTACAATAAAGATAATATGAGAGAGTACTTTATCTCTAAACAAGAAGATCCTGCTGATGGCGCTATGCAATATGATTTGTTTCTGGCTCATAACGGTATCTTAAACAAAGAGGAATATTAAAATGGCAGAAAAGAAATCTTATAATGTTGGTGCTGAGATGGCAAGGCAAGGTATGATTCCAGTAGAGTCTGAAATGAATGTAGATGATATGGATGTTGTAGAAGCATTAGATCTAACTCCTGGCCTTGCTTACACTCCTGAAATTAATATTGAAGCAGCTAAAGCTCAGAGACAAAGAAACATTATTAATGGAATGGCAGGAGGCAAAGGTAAAGGCGTATCTATTGCTGCTGCAGATAAAGCATACAATGATGCAAGAAAGCTTGCTCGAAGTTTGTATAAAAAGATATAATAAAAATAACCCCGAAGTACATGATTGTACCTCGGGGTTTTTTAGTTTATCTTAAATGTAATATTTCATTTTCAAAATTAAGCATATTGTCAACCACAGCATTTCTTTTAGCAGTCATTTTAACAAACATACCGCTAGTAGCAGCGCCATTATCTCCTTTACTGCCTTCAGTGTAGGCTCTCATATGTCTTGCAGTAGCGTTTGAAGAGGGTCTATACTCTTTAGGAATCTTATCATAAGCCTTCTTTAAAACAAGAGGGGTATCAGAAGGACTTAATAATAATCCACTAGATGCTCTCATAATATCAATTAAGTCTTTAAACTGATTACCATCTACCTTATAAA
>Ga0099847_1000571_pt1 | contig 12431 bp, 20 predicted proteins | sample CB_VirMetaG_2_FD_78178 | JGI IMG/M metagenome (GOLD analysis project Ga0099847, IMG submission 78178) | Freshwater to marine saline gradient viral communities from Chesapeake Bay - CB_1504_2 Viral MetaG | ecosystem: Environmental > Aquatic > Marine > Coastal | place: USA: Chesapeake Bay...
ATCACCGGTACTACTCCCGACGATCCTACGGCTCAGGAAGCGGACAAGGTTACCGCCCGTAAGACAGAGGCTAGTCTGATAGATACACAGGCTACTCTCGACGGCTTTAACCGATCGGCCCTTAACTTCAACTCCAAGTTCCTCACGCTAGAGGGACGGGTATCGAACACGGTACGTAAGTACGTGGATATTTTTAACGATGATCTACTATCTAAGGAGCAGAAGAAAGAACTCGTAGAGTACACGGAGTTTAAGCAGAGTACTTCGCAGAACCTTAACGCCTACATCAAGGCGATCACGGGTGCCCAGATGAGCAACCCAGAAGCGGTACGCCTGAAGAAAGACGTACCTACTATGGACGACTCACCTACGGCTTACAAGGCGAAGATGGACAAGACTCGGCAGAACCTAGCGGCCGTAGCCGACCGTGCCCGAGAGGCGTTAGTACACGTAGACAACCGGCAGAAGTTCCTTGGCATAATGAACACGGACTTAACCAACTGGATAGCTCCCCTACCTGAAGACGTAGAGGAAGCCGAGAGAGCGGTAGCCGGTGGTCAGGCCGATCCTAACGAGCCGATACTTAGCGCAGATGAATTTTTAAGAGAATTTGGGGAAATCTAAATGCCAGCAACGATCGCACAGATGAAGCAAATCAAGGCACGGGTAGAGGCAGAGTTCGCCAAGCCCGAAGCCGAGCAAAACCAAGCCCTTATGCGTAAGGGCATTGCTACGCTGCGCTCGTTTAAGGAGCAGAGTGGCGTTACCACTTCCCCCGAAGCTAGGGCACAAGCCTTCCCCGGTACCCGAACGGATGCCATCAACCACGTTAGCCGGGACGGTAATACTACCATCACCCCGGCACAGCAGCTACGTACCCGTGCGCTTGGAGAAGAGGCGTTCAACCGGGGACAGGATGTGGTCAACTTCCTACGCCGTCCCTTTTTGTCCGACGAAGAGCAGGCGCTAGAAGCGCATGACCTCCGGCAGACTCGGGCCGGGCAGAAGATACAGCTAGAGCAAGACGCCATCGCCTCTGGGGTAGACCCCAAAGCCTTGGCCCCCGCAGAGCTAGTAGGTAGCCTACTTCCCGATATCGGCCTAGCCGCCGTGAGTGGTGGTGTGAGTACTGCCCGTACCGGTATGGGAGTACTGGGTCGGGTAGCTACTGAAGCTATGCTAGGTAGCGCCCTCGGTGGTGGTACTGTACCTCTGGACGAAGACCCTACTAACGCTGCCCTACTGGACGGTGGGTTGACTCTGGGACTCGGTATACTTACTGAGACTCCGAACCTAGCGATAGACTTCATGCGCCGGGAACTTAAAGCTGCCAACAACAACGGCGTTAACAAGAACATGGAAGAGATCAGCCAGTCGGCCGGTATCGACCTTAGTATCGGTGAGCGTAGCGGTGTGGCTGCTGTACAAGCCGCAGAGCGCGGTGTACCTGCTCCTGTCGGTGGGCCTAAAGCCCAGTTTCAGGCTAAACGCAAGGCTCAGATCAACCAAGCCTTCCAAAAGCGTATAAATCAGCTAGACCCAGCCAATACACCCCCGCACCTCCTAGTCGAGCGTACAAAAGATGCGTATTCTGAGGCTATAAGCGAGATGGCGAGCATAGCTAGTGCGAACTTCAGGGATAGTATGGCGAAGCCCCTAGCCTCAGTAGGCAGTCGTTTTGATGCTAACGGTCGGATCGTGGGGGGTTTTAGGTTCATTAAGCCTACCGCCCTTATAAATGAGCTGATAACGCAAAGAAGGTTGCTACAACGTCAGCCGCTGAGCGGTACTACCCCGCAAGCTATCGACGCCCTCGGTAGAGAGATAGCGATGCTTAAAAAGCACGGGCTAGATATGGGTCAGACGCAGAGGCTACTCGCTGACCTGTCCGCAGAGAACCGGGCTACCGGTGTGGTTATCACCGACAATACACGGGCGCTAGATATCCTGTCTTCACGGGACGTACAGAAAGCTCTGAACCAAGACCTTGACGATATCAGTACTGGTGCTGCCGGTCTGCCGCAAGAGATGGAAGAAGCGGTTAACGCTCTACAGACTTCCCGTACCTCCTTTGGTAAGGAACGGGAGTAGATACAACGCTTCAACAATACCGCGATCGACTCCCTGTTAGGTAACCTTGACCAAGAGCTTACCGGCAAGGCGTTCGCAGAGAAGGTACTGGCCCTAGACGCTCGCAGCTTTAATACTATGTTAGGCATAGCCGACAAGGCTAGCCCCGGTATGGGTAACTCTATCCGGGCCAACGTCTTCAAGCAGCTACTTGATGAGAACACCTTTCTCGACAAGGTAGGGAGTACCGCTACCCGTACCGCCAAAGACATCGACGTAGGTAGCGTGTACGAGCGTATTGCTCGGATGCCGGACAGTAAGTTTGAAGCGTTCGTAGGTACCGGGGTACCTAAAGAGGATGCCCAGCTCATGCGGAACACTCTTCTGACGCTCAAGGCGATTAACGAGGGTACCGTACAAGGGGCTGGTGGTGCAGGTAGAGGTATGCGGGAGCGTATCGAGCAGTTCACCATTAACTTAGCCAGCCAAAACGTACCGTTCGTCTCGCGCCTAGTCGCGGGAGAACTTTCACCCGGCGCTATGGAGCGGTTACTCTTTACCAAAGCCGGTAACGAGGCGCTGTCTAACTTAGCCCGACCTAAGATACTAGCCCCTGTACTGGCACAGTCAGTCTCATACATAATAAATGTTATGGCGGAAGATGAGAAGGCAGTAGAGGAACTACAGCGACAGAAGGTACTCAAAGGATACGATGACCCTCTTAAAATGCGAGGTTTATAATGGGTACAGTACATCAGTTCGCCATAACGGAACCGGAGTTCGGGGACGGTGATGGTGACGGGGGAGACATTATGTTTTGCCCTAACTGCGAGGCCGAGGAGTTCAGGGTATACGATACCTTGTACGGAGAGTGTATTAACTGTGGTCAGGGGGTGAACTTTGCTGAAATTACAGACGGCGAAGAGGAAGAGGGATAACTACGGGTCCGGTCACTTTGGGGCCAACCGTGGGGAGCGCAAGCACAACGGAGTAGACTACGTAGCTACCGCGGGTAACCTACTACTGTCCCCGGTGAAGGGGATCGTTACTAAGATAGGGTACCCGTACAGTGATGACCTATCGTACCGGTACGTACAGGTGAAAGACAATAAGGGGTTCAAGCACAGGTTCTTCTACGTCTCTCCCGATGTACGTCTACTCGATCGTATCGAGGTAGGGGATGTACTAGGTACCGTACAGGATATCTGTGCTAGGTACCCGGACGGCATGACCCCGCACGTACACTACGAAATCAAAGATAAAGCAGATGAGTTCTGCAACCCGGAGGATTGGGAATGGGATGGTTAGGTAGCTTACTAGGTGGTGCGGTTAAGCCCATCACCGACTTATACGGAAACAGGCAGAAAAGGCTAGCAAACGAGAGCGAAGCACGGGCGAACCTCGACAGGATAATGGCAGAGGCGGCTGCGGCCGACAGCACCGTAGCGGGTCAAATAGCCCTCGTAAACGCACAGAATCAGAACAACACTTGGAAGGACGAGTATGCGCTCATCACGATTACTGCCCCATATTGGGTTGCTTTTACTATTGGTTTATCCAGTGCTTTGGGCTTTAACGATATTGATGCCGGGCTTGTTATAGCTAATATGTTTGAGCCAATGGCAGTTATACCTGAGTACTGGCAAGAGACTTTTAAGATCGGTATACTGTCCGCGCTGGGTGTGACGGTACTGAAGAAGGCGATACGATGAAGTGGCGAGGACTCAGGGTAGAAGCTAAGAACACTTGGCATTGGACCACGCACCCTAGCAAATGGAACGTACCTTGGCTGGAGGCTGGTGTATGGACACTGGTCTTTGTGGAGGTGCTACAATGGCTACTATGAAGATCGTCACCCACAATGAGGGCGCTACTGATGCAGTGATCGCGGAGCTTGGTGGGAAGATAGATGCGGAAGGGAACTTTGTGCTGAGTGTTGAACAAGGGGGGCCGGGAGGTGCCTTAACACTGTCTGTGCTGGGGTCTATCCTAAGTGAGCTAAAGATAACCAACAAACACCTTGCGGCTCTGTCCGACGAGGTTTACCTATGTGAAGAAGATGGAGATTTATTATGACTATTATTGTAGATGGAACTGGTTCAGGCAGGCAAGCGAAGGTAGACGGCAGTAACCGCCTGTATACTCACGCTATCTCTGTACCTGAAAGCGTACAGGCACTAGAAGACGGCGACTCGTATAACTTCAACACGGATAACATCACTCTAACAAGTGCGGCTGATACGCCATTGCTGTACCTGAAGTACACGGGTACAAATCGGTTCCTAATAAGCCGGTTGGTGGTATCGACCAAGGCCACTACTGGTGGCAGCGCCGCGGACAAGCCAGAGATACGAATAATCCGCAACCCTACGGCGGGTACAACTATAAGCAATGCGAACCCAGCGACTATTAAGGGTAACAAGAACTTCTCCTCAAGCCTGTCTTTTGATGGAGCGGTTTATGTGGGAGCTACGGGAGAGACTATAACTGACGGTACGGATGTTCTGTTGATTTACGGTAGCGATGCTGGCGGCACTCTTACATCCGTAGAGATTTCTCTAGGCAAGGGAGATTCGATTGCTATCTCGTACAAGCCTTCTGCTGGCAACACCAGTCAAGTACTCTACGCTGCACTGATAGGGCACGTAGAAATTGATACATGATCGTCACGAAGATCACTGATGGATTAGGTACAGGTCGCACGGCTATAGTGAACGAGCATGGTACTCTCGTCACTGGCCCTGCCGCCCCATCGGTATCAGCCTCGACTCTGATGGATGTCGCTGGACAGACCTATAACCTAGTAGACCAAGCCCCCGCTGGCTTCCAGACAGTGCTAACTGGATTCATCGTGAATGCGAATAAGAACGTAGGGGTTAATGACGCCATCGTGACGGTCTTTGCTAACACGGTGGGACCACTAGATACAGCGGAAACGACCGTGTTACTCCAGCTCTCGGTAGCCAAGAGTACTACCACAGTGGTGACTCCTATTGAGATGCACGTAGGCCCAGACCTCTGGGTTAACGGGAACACGGATGATGACGATGTGTACATAACCCTACTGTACTACTACAGTGAGGAATTGGCACCACAGGATAATCAGTAATATAGGAAACGTAAATGATACCCCATACTTACCCTACTAACGCCGCTGGCGAAATGATTGTAGCGGAAGTTTCTCCCACGGACCTAACGGCGTGGGTGGACTACATACCGGTACGTAACGCTCTCACGCCCCTAACGGTTACGAACATCTTGGATAACACCAACGACCTTACGGCGACGGACTGGACGGCAACGCTTACCCCCGCTCCTGCCCTAAACGCGGTAGGGTTGGACGGGGAGAGTAACACCGCTAGTACCCTTACGGACAATGACGGCGTTGCTAGTGAGTTTGTCACGCAGGAAGTTACCATTACCCCCAGTACCGGCGCTAACGTACTCCGGGTATTCGTTAAGAAGGACTCCGATGAAACGCGGTTCCCTGAGTTTGGCATACGGCACACGCTATTGGACGTTAACTCTGCCCGTAGATTCGTGCAGGTTAATACCCTCAACGGAGACTCAGGGGTAGCTACCTCCTCCGGTACGGGAGCGGATGAGGTTAACTCTTGGGATGCGAATTGGTGGGAAGTCCTGATATCGTCCACGAACAACGGTCTTAATGATACGATTAAGGTAGACATATACCCCGCTAATGGGTACGGTACTGAAGGGCAGTTTCGGCGGGTAGACTCAACAGGTTCCGCAATCATAGGTAACGTAGAGGTACATCCCGATACTACCATAGCGGCGGTAGCTGGTACTCCCATACAGGTTATAACTGACGGTGTGTATGACGCTCAACCGGTAACCCTTCTCCCCGGACGGACGGATGGGTATACCGCAGCCGCGTACGGTACCGCAAATCTAGCTAGCATAGAGAACTCGTCCGCAGTACTGGGAAACGGTACCCGACACGTTGTTATACCAGACATAAGCATAAACAGCTCGACTCAAGACTATAGCGTACAGTTCGATTGCATCCGGCAGAACGCCGGGAGTCAGAGTACTTGGGCACCTATCGGTGTTACTGATGACGGTGTTACCGCTATTATATTCCACGACACAGACCACGCTTCCCCTAATCGGGTAACACTACGGGCCGCAAACTCCTCTCGTAACTTTAACTTAGCTCTGGACGGTATCGCCATAGGGGAGAAGTTCACCTTCAAGTACACATCTTATTGGAACGTGGATACGAAGCTACGTATCTATATAAACGGTGTCTTGGTAGGTACTCAGAATATCTCGGGAGGTACGTTTCTTATAGACGCTATCGGTAAGAGTTCTGTCTACGGGACCATGCCGACAGGTGCGGCCGTACAGAACCTACGTATCGAAGACGAGACGGCCGGTAGCATCTGGACCTTCCCGCTGAATGAGGGTAGCGGTACTACGGCTGAGAACACAGACCCTACTACAGGCGGTGAGGGTAATGAGGGTACTTGGACCCCGGACGCAGAGTGGACAACGTACGGTAGGGCTAACCTAGTGTGGAAAGACTACGTACCCGTCGTTACCTCTACTGCTTTTACAGATACAGGGCGTACAGATAATACTACCGGTGGTATAGAAATAGGAGAAGCACCATGATAGACAAGATTAAAGCTAAGGCGAAAGACCTGTACGAACGCATAGATGACGCTACGTACGAGTACCGTACCCACATACTGATCGCCGCTGCGGTTATACTATACCTACTATAAGGAGAAGCCTATGGCAGACATAGACAAGGGTAAGAACCCAAGTCTTCTACGGTGGCAACCGCCATCGGAATACGAGGACGGTAGCTCGATTACCGATCTGAGTGATCTTAGTTATAACCTGTACCGACGTACACCCGGCGAAGCAGACTACGTACTGTACTTCGTGGTGGTCGGTGAACTTCAAACGGACGGGACGTACTCAGCCCCAATAGGTGACTTCGTAGAAGGCGCACATGAGATTGTGCTAACTGCGGTAGACGCGGAAGGAGACGAGAGTGCGTATTCAAACAGCATAACTTTTATTATCGGAGTCGCGCCAAAACCCCCAATATTCTTGTAAGGATGTGGCGGTGGCTCCTAAAGATAATCAGGAAGGTGATCCCATCTCGGTGAATACCGTAACATAAAAAGAAAAGGCCAGTACGTTTCCGTACCGGCCCTAGACTCTACCCCTTTAGCCCCCTTGGACTTCCCCCGGTCCTTGGGGGCTTCTTTATGCCTCGGGTTTATACATTACCGCATCCTCGTTTTGATTGTTGCCAGTAGCTCTGCCCCACCCGGCACACGCTTGAACCAAGTCTCCTTAACGATCTCGTTCTGCCACTCGAACATAGGATCGAATATCTGCCAGCTATCGAAGTGGGGGGGTAGTCCCCTAGACCGGTACAGGTTGTCAGCGCCGTACCCGTAGTACGTAACCCCGTCCCCACAGACTAGCCTCTTCTGTTGCTTAAAGTGAAGGTCACCATCAAGGAACTCTTCGTTGACGAAGGTACCCCACAGCCGGTCCTTCTGTAGTAGTACGGCTACCCTTATATTAGCTTCCTGCACCGTCGTCCCCTCCCCACAACTCATAGGCCACACAGATTAGTAACCCAGTCGTAGTACCGACGATCGCTACCGCCGCTAATAGTAGGTCGCTCACTCGGCGTACCTCGCGGCTAGCTTCTTGGCTACTACGTCCATACACTCTTCGGGGTCGATACCGAACTCGGCGGCAACCGCTAGTACCCCGTACAGTACGTCCCCTACCTCTTCGTGTAGGTGCTCTAGGTCTATCTCGGTCGGCTTGTCGGGACGGTTAGAGAACTTGTACTTCTTCCAAATGTCCGCGACCTCTGCCGCCTCGGTAGTCAGGGTCAGTACCGCGTGCGTCTTACGATCGTCGGGTAGTGGGCCTTTGTTCCACGTTCGGTCTACTACTTTCTGGAATACTTCAAGTCTCATACTCTCCACCCTATATGCTTGCTGAGCTGTGGGTTCCAGCCGCCGGACGCCTTGAACCGGGCCATCATGTAGTCGTAGTAGGGCAGTTCCGCCTTGAAGTAGGGGTGCCCACTCGGCGCGAAGCGGATCAGCCGGGCGATCTCCTCATGCCTCAGTTGGTCGATCTTGTGGTTCTCCGCAGAGATTTCCGTAGCTGTTAGATCACTCATTCTCTTCTCCTACGTATTCAAATGTATCATCTACCATGTGGTAGTACCCTTTGCTGCCGTCCGGTAGACGTACGTGTAGTACCTCGTCGTAGCACTCCGGTTCCGCCATCGGCCGGAGTACCGCACCATCGTACGGACCTCCGACTAGCGTGTACTTCAGTTCGTTACTCATATTCCACAAACTCCCCCCGCACAGGCCGCGTCTGAATTCTCTTCAAAGACCAGTCCCGTCTGGTTATGTGCTTCGTGATACGGTACCGCAGTAAGTGGCTGACCACCCCGTGCCCCATCGGGGTACACTGTAAACCCGCGCAGCCGGGGGGCGTACTTTGCCAACACCGTTGCGAATTCATCTACCCGGTCCTCGTTGTTCAGGTCGGTACCCCACGACGGTAGGTTGATAGTACTGGAGATAGCCATGTCTACGTAGTCCTGTACGTCGGCTTGGAACTCTAGTCTACGCTCGAAGTCCTGCGTCAAGTCTTGGCTGCTCTCGATCTTCTCCGGGTCTAAAGAATACCTCTGAATAAGTTCTTCAGCCGTGGAGTCCACGACGTATTCATAACGCCAATCAGAACCCCCAACCAGATAACGCCGCTTGTACGCCACAGCATATAGAGGCTCAATACCTGTAGTCGTTCCGGCCAGAATACCGATAGTACCAGTAGGAGCAATTGCACGATAAGCAACAGGGCGACTGATAGAAAGCCGGTCACAGAGAGAGTTTGCGGCACGTTCAGATTCTTCACGGTAGACCTCCATCCACTGTCGTAGCTCTTGATTCATACCGTACTGGTACCCGCGCTGCATAAGCCACTCATGTATACCCATGAGTCCTAGACCTAAGCGACGGTTCTTCTTACGTACTTGGTATACCTTGCGGTACGGTAGCTCCGCAGTGATAGTACCGCATACTAGGAACCCGGCCGCTAGACGTACTACCTCGCGGAACTCTTCTATGGTTTCGATAGCGCCCATATTAACACTACCCAGATTACACACATCGCTATCGTCAGCAGACGTGACCTCAGTACAAGCATTTCGTAGAGTTTCATCTTCCTTATCTCCGAAGTTAAAACTAAAGCCCGGCTCCCCGGTACGCATAGCCTGACGGCAGTTCGTTACGAACGTCTCAGGTAGGTGACCGTTCTCTAGGTGATCTAGGAACGCATCGTCATAGTTCAGGGATACGTTAGTCATGTCCAGATTGGCATGATAGTTAAAGTTATCCGACTTCGCATCAGCTACCGAGTACCCTTCGTGTATCTCTTGGTCGTGCCAGTTCTTCATACGTAGGAACTCGTCTACGTCCCCGTGTCTCCAGTTCAGAGAGGCATAGATCGCAGAGCGGCGGCTACCACCTTGCATCACGTTACGTCCTAGCTCGTTGATGGTGTTCATGAGAGGGATAGGACCACTCGCTACACCCCCCGTACGGCCCAACGGTGAGCCTTCAGGGCGGAATACGGAGTAATCTATACCAATACCACCCCCTGACATAAGACAGTCCGATGACCTCTTGGTTAGCCTTCCCCACTCTTCGCGGGTATCCTCTTCCCCCTTGAGCAAGTAGCAGTTATTAAAGAACGACGCCCGACGCCCCGCATAGTACAGGTACCTACCGCCCGGTAGGAACTTGAAGTCTTCCATGTACTTACGTAGCTGTTCCTGTTGGCCCGGCTTCATAAGGTTAGTGGTAACGTCCTTGATAACGTCTGCACAGTTGTCGGCCCACGTAGCCGTCTCGGTATTGGCGTACTTCTGACGGAAGATAGTTTCCCCGAAGCTGTTTCTAAATTCATTCATAAACTAGTCCTTGATTTTGAGAGAGATGGAGAGTATTAGGCCGAGTAGGTTAGCGACTACTATAGTAAAGAACGTCTGGCCCATGCCCGGTTCCCAGTCGTATATCCCTACTAGCTGCCCCAATTCGGCAAGGGCGTGTATAGCCGCCCACTCCAGCCCGAAGATAATACTACCTACACCGAGCAGGACGAGTAGGGCTTGCGCTGCCGTGGCCCCGTGCGATTTGTCTGTTATCATATCTATTTTCCTGTGTTCCTAATTCTATTGTATCAGCTTAGGTATAGTTCCGCAAGAGGTAATCGAGACTAACTTCCATAAGATCGTAGTCCCCGTCCTTTACCTCATGCTTGTAGATAATACCCCGCCAATAGTTGTGCCCCTGTGGCCCCGCGTACTCTTCGTCGTGCTGGTAAAAGGAACCGGCTACCAGTGCCCGTATCCTACTACCGTCCGGCTTGTACTGGCTACCGGTAATCAGAGTCTGCTGGTGACCTTGCGTGAACGAACCCTTCAGCTTGTTAAGCCGGTTGTCGGAGGTACCGCCTAGTACTCCCCGCATCAGCGACTGAGGGTTACAGAAGTAGTGGCTGTACATGATACCGTCGATCGTAACGATATCTAGGAAGTCGTGCCACTCCACATCGGTATCTAGGTACGGGGACAGTAGGTGCCTACCCATTACCCCGTCCAGTCTGGTAGGGTCGTTGTTGATAGCCCTCTGCATACGGTACTCATGGTTACCTTCCACGAATACTACACGCGGATTATAGTTCCGCTTCTTACGGATGGGAGCCATGAAAGAGTCCCACTGGTCGTTACCGAAGTCGATATCCGACTGGAAGCTAACATCCTCGAAGAACTTACTCCCCGGCTTCTCGTACACCGACAGCGACGGTAGATCAAACCAGTCCCCACCGACTACCACAGTACCCGGCTTCTTCTCGGCAATGTAATTACCCGCGGCCTGTATGTGCTGTACCGGTACACCGGGCCGTAGCTGGGTGTCCGGTATCCATACGTGTTCGTTCTTTTTAATCTTCTTCATCAAGCAGTTCCTCTAGGTAGATGATAGCCTTGGTCATCTTAACGTCCAGCTTGTTACTGATAAGCTCGGTCACTTCCGGCTCGCCCATCTCACACTCGGCATCCTGTAGCGTTTCCAGTAGCTGCTCTAGGTTCTGGCGTGGTATCGGTAATATTGAGTTCATACTGCTCTCCCTTCGTCATCAGTGTCCGGGCCGGGGTACTCAGAGTACTGCCGACGCTTGTTCCAAGGTGTACGTGCCCAGTACTTGTCGGCCTCGGATAAAGGCGGACTAGGTACCTCTACCCCTCGCTTCGCGCCGATCGTCGTCATCTCTTGCGCCGTTAGTGAGAAACCTTCCGCCGGGGTGAGGGTTATTTCCTCTACCTGCAACTTACTTGCTTCCTGTTCCTTCTGGTGCTTCATGGCTTCCACACGGGCAGCGACGTTTTCCATAATCCTAGTTTGCTCTGCCTCTCGCTCGGTTACGAAAGCTGACGGCCCCTGTGACCGGCGTTCTTCGTACATAAGCTCTAGCTTCTTCTCGATATAATGCTTGGCCTTCTCCAGATCGGTTATCCGTTTGGTACTGGGCTTACGACGGAGTAGATACTTTAGTACGTTACCCTCGTAGAAGTCTAGGCCGTACTGATGTACGATATCCCACGGCTGTACGTGCTTACCTTTATAGTGTGCGCCACCTATCTGCTTATCGTTACTGTCCATCTTCGATGTACTCCTGTAGCCATGATTCGGGTATAGTCTTACCTACTGCTGCCACGCACTTTAGTTTAGCGGCCCACTGTAGGTGGTTACTCTGTGTACCGCGGATTAGGCGGTTGTCTCGGAACAAGAACCTAATCGGTACGTCCCCAGTACGGGCGAAGGCGATTAGCCTGCCTCGCGCCGCTACCTTCATGTCTCCCCCTTTCAACTCTATGTACATATTCTGTTCTGGTAGGTACAGGTCTGGCTCGTAGGTACATCCTTTACGTACGTTGTTGCTGTCGCAGTCCAGACAGTATCCCCCGATACAAGCCTTGTGGTATGATAGTACTCCGGGGTGGTGGTCGTACGGTACTCCGCGAGCGATCAGGTCATCAACAACCATAACCTCAAACCCGGAGTCGCACTTGTCCCCATTTTCCGTACGAAAGATTTTAGGCATCCCTTTCCTCCCCCTCGTTAATCGTGAACCCTACGGCATCCAAGGCGTACCCGTGTAGCAGAGTAGCGGCTAGCGTTAGGTCCGTCAGTGTCGTTTCGTCTGATACGAACGGCATGAGTACCCGCTGGTTATCATCACCTGTGTTACCTTGGCCGATAATAACGACGGAGTTAATA
>Ga0099847_1000574_pt1 | contig 12413 bp, 10 predicted proteins | sample CB_VirMetaG_2_FD_78178 | JGI IMG/M metagenome (GOLD analysis project Ga0099847, IMG submission 78178) | Freshwater to marine saline gradient viral communities from Chesapeake Bay - CB_1504_2 Viral MetaG | ecosystem: Environmental > Aquatic > Marine > Coastal | place: USA: Chesapeake Bay...
AGAGCCTTCTGTACTTGAAACCAGAAGCAATTTTCATTAGAGCTTTAGTGCGTTTGGCCTTGTGGTTTTTGATTGTTGTTGATTCGTCTATTGCAATCATGCCCCTTGCGCCAAGCGCACCAGCCATCCACTGCCCTGCCTTCTGACCTTTGAGAGATGAGTAGGCTTCTACATTCATTACGAAGATTGTCAGGCCATCGAACTTATCTTTGACCGAGCGCATCTCTTCTTGTTGTTTCTTGTTGGGTCCAGATACCCAGCGTATTACTCTGTATGGTATATCATCGGACATGTGTTCTGGGATTTCTTTAGCCACCCAGTTGCGGTACACACCCTTGGGTGCGATGACCAAGGCGAAGTTAATCTGACCATCGAGGAACAGCATCGCCATGTTATCGATCAGGACTTTGGACTTACCTGTACCCATCTCCATGAACAAACCGAACTCTGGTCTATCCCAGCCGTACTCCAAGGCATCTACCTGGTGGTCAAATGGTTTTAATTTATATTTTAACTTGACAGTCATTACATAGCTCCACTATTGTCTACAGTACGGATAGCACGAGGCTACCGGATAAATCAACCCTGAAGAGGAAAAACTTTTATGGACGATATCTTTGAAGACTTATTCGATGAGGCAGGTGCCGTATCGAACATTGACGTAGGAACCGGCAAGCAACTAAGCCAACTGGTTCGTACACTCCGTGGAGTAGAAGATCAGATTGCTGATGCGGAGACACATCTTAAATCATTAAAACAAGAGAAGCACAAACTCTCTGTAGAAAACATACCAGCTCTTATGGACGAGATGGGTGTAGAGCGTTTGGATGTTGACGGGCTTACCGTGGAACGAAGGATGGTTGTTAGCGCATCGATCCCCGTTGATCGGAGAGACGAGGCATACACTTGGCTACGCGAAAACCATTTGGATGACATCATCAAGAATGATGTGGTCTTGTCTTTCGGTAAGGGCCAAGACAATCAAGCAGGTGACGTGGTCGGACTGCTCAAGGATCGGGGGTTTGATCCAAGTACCAAGACCCATGTACATCCATCCACATTGAAGGCGTTCGTCAAGGAGCGCATCACGGATGGTAAACCAATCGATCTCGATATGTTCGGGGCATTTGTAAACAATACAGCACAGATAAAGAGGAAAGCATAATGCAAAAACAAAGGAACAAAAATGTCATGCAATACACAGACACAATTGTAGATCTGCATAAACAAGCAGCTACTGGCAGGCAACTTACAAAGATACAACTGATGGCTTTAAATCTTCAGCAGTTATCTTATGAGTCGGGGGCTGATTATTGTGCACCTATACTTTTTGAAGTGATGCTTCCCATGACTAAAAAATCTGCCAGTGAGTATATTAAAATTTTGCAGGTTAGAACAGACGAATGGACCGATATTGTCCGAGGCAAAGCAAAAGAGAAGGAGGCCGTGTAATGGCTAACGCAGTAGCAAAAGCAAAAGAAACAGCAGTAGCAACGGATGTCATGGACGACATCCTAGAGTTTGCTGGTGAGGGTGCATCATTTGACAGCAGCGAGATGCAAATCCCGTTCGTCCGTGTACTCCAAGCGATGTCACCTCAGTTGAAGAAACGTGAGGCTGACTACATCGAGGGCGCAGAGCAGGGGGACATGTTCAATACTGTCACTGGTCAGTTCTTTGGTGGGGACAAGGGGCTCACTGTAATCCCTTGCTACCAGACTACTAAGTATCTTGAGTTCACACCACGCGATCAAGGTGGTGGGTTCCGTGGTGAAATACCGCCAACAGATCCTGTTCTTCAACGCACTGAGCGTCAGGGTTCAAAAGAGATCCTGCCCACAGGAAACGAGTTGGTGAAGTCGGATCAACATTACTGCTTGGTAATTGACGAGGATGGCATCAGTCAACCTGTTGTGATCGACATGAAGTCTACACAACTGAAGGTTAGCCGACGTTGGAAAACTCAGATTGCCATGCAAAAGATCAAGCACCCGAAGACTGGTGCAATGATCACACCACCTTTGTTTGCTACACAGTGGAAGTTTACTACTGTTGAAGAAAGCAATGACCAAGGATCATGGTTTAACTTTTCGATTGAGAAGCTTGGCTTGATCGAGGACCGTGATCTTATGCTTGAGGCCAAAGCATTTCGTGATAGTGTGGCCGCAGGTGAAGCAAAAGCTGTATCGGAGGAAGGTAGCTCCACTTCCGACTCCAAACCTGTGGATGATGACATCCCGTTTTAGGTTGCAGCTTTGAGGGGGACGCACTTTTGGACACGGTGCGTCCCTTTTTAATCACTAAGGGAGCAGTAAATGTCACAAGCAAAGAGACTACTTGCCACCTTTGCAGGGGCGAGAAACGCACATGGTACAACAATCGTTGGTCGCGTAGGGCGTAATGGAAAGGCCGAATCACAGAGCCGAATAATCCGAGAGCCGTTGACCGAGGAACTTGTACAAGCGCACATTGATGGGGACCAAGGTGTTGGTGCTATCCCAATCAACGATGAGAACCAGTGTCAGTTTGGATGCTTGGATATAGATGTATATGATCTTAACCACAACGAACTTCAAGCTAAGATACAGAAGATGAAGTTGCCGTTGATGCACTGCCGGTCCAAGTCGGGAGGTGCCCATCTCTATTTGTTTATGAAGGATTGGGAATCAGCAGGTCAGATTAGAGATTACTTATCAGAGATGTCGATTGCGCTGGGCCACAGTGGCTGTGAGATATTCCCCAAGCAGGATACGATTATTGCCGAGCGTGGAGATGTGGGCAACTTTATTAACATGCCTTACTTCAAAGCCGAACTGACCCAGAGATATTGCTTTAACAAAAAGACGGAAGCGTTAGAACTAGACGAGTTCCTTGATGCGGTAGACAAGGCGCGTGTTTCGTTAGCGGATCTTGAAGGGATCAAGTTTGCGGGAAAGCGCAAGCATTTTACCGATGGTCCTCCGTGCTTGGAGCATTTGTTTGCCGAAGGTCCGATCACGGACGAGCGCAACAAGACTATGTTTATGTGCGGTGTGTACAACAAGCTAAAGTTTAACGACGACTGGGAGGCCAGGTTGGAGGAGGACAACCGAACCTTATGCTCAGAGCCTTTGCCTTCACATGAGGTATTGAACCTCAGAAAGTCCCTAACCAAAAAGGACTGGGGCTACACCTGCAAAGATGAACCGTTTAAAAGTTACTGTGATCCAGTGCTGTGTGCGGTTCGTAAGTTCGGGATTGGCAAGGATGCACCTGATGCACCAGTGGTCGGGGGCCTGACAATAATGTTGTCAGAGCCCCGTGTTTATTTCATGGACGTGGACGGTGGGCGGATCCAACTTAGCACTGAGCAATTACAGAACCAATTGCTTTGGCAACGTGCTTGCATGGAGCAGATGAACATCATGCCTCCGACAGTTAAGCCTCAGAAGTGGCAGGTTATGATCAACCTTATGATGCAGTCTGCTACATACCTAGACGTGCCAGAAGAAGCCACGATCAAAGGTCAGTTTAAAGATCACCTCAAGTCTTATTGCACCAGTCAGATTAGAGCCATGGCTCCAGAAGAAATGGAAATGGGCAAGCCTTGGACTGATGGAGGAACTACGATGTTTAAACTAGAGGGCCTGATCGATTTCTTGCACCACCGCAGGTTTAAGATCGAGAATCGAGGCCACTTAATACAGATGATTAGAGACATGGGTGGCGATGCATCAAGACAAAACATTCGTAAGTCTGACGGCACACGTTCAATTATCCGTTGCTGGTACATACCCTCGTTTGAAGAAAACAAAATTGAATTACCAATTAAGGAGATGAGCGATGACATACCCTTCTAATAGACTTCTCCGTGTAGGAGAGGTTGCCCGTATGTTGGGTGTATCCAAGTCATACATTTACAAACTGTCGGCTCAGAAGGCAGACTTCCCGCAGCCGATTGTACTGGGGGACGAGAACAACAAGCGTTCGTCTAGCCGCTGGGTACTGACGGAGATCGAAGACTGGGTAAACTCCAGACCAAGGGGCAAGGACCTATGATACCCAACTCTAAACTTATACTGGGACCTCCAGGTTGCGGTAAGACCTATCGTTTGATTCAAGAGATCAAAGCCGCATTGGAATTGGGGACGCACCCGTCACGCATCGGGGTGATATCGTTTACTCGTAAGGCTATTGAAGAGATGGTTACTCGATCATGTGCGGAGTTTTCGTTGGAGCCCTCAGACTTTCCGTTTATGAGAACGAGCCACTCGTTTGGGTACAACGGGCTAGGCTTGCAGTCGCAAGACGTAATGCAGATGGCAGACTATAAAGTTATTGGAGAGGCCGTAGGATTAGATTTTGAGGGGGAGGACAAGACCAGCATCGACGATGGAATAACTCTTCCTACGATTGGTGGATCAGGAGCTCAGTACCTACAGATGATTATTCGTTCTCGGTATCGTATGATTTCATTGAACAAAGAGTTCAATCAAACAGCCGACCGAAATCTGCATTCGTTTAAATTAACGCAGGTAGCCAAGCAGATTGACGAGTATAAGAGCAAGTTAAACAAGTATGACTTTGTTGATATGATTGAGAAGTACATCGAGATCGGGGAGCCGCCCCACCTGGACTATCTGTTTATTGATGAGGCTCAAGACTTCACACCGTTACAGTGGAAGATGGCCGAGAAGCTGGCTGAGTTCTCCGACAAAACAATTATTGCGGGAGACGATGACCAAGCCGTGCACCGTTGGACAGGGGTGGATGTTAAATTGTTTATTGATTCCTCCACAGATGTAGAGGTGTTAACGCAGTCATACCGCATACCACATGACGTACACCGGTTGGCGAGGGGTATTGTTCAGAGGATCAAGGACCGTGCTTCTAAAACATTTTTACCTCGAGAGGAAACAGGAGAGGTAGAGTACGTTCAACATATGGATAGCATTCCTTTTACCGAGGGATCATGGACTGTGATGGCGCGTACAAACACCTACGTTCGAGAGTTGGCGAAGTGGTTTTCTAACACAGGGTTTAAGTATTCGGTCAAGGGCAGACCCAGTATATCCGAGAAGTTGGTAGAAAACATTATGGCTTGGGACGAGTTGTGCCAAGATAAGAAGCTTGGGGTGGATCGTATCAAGAAGCTATACTCTGGGTTACCCAAGCAGGGAAAAGACGCTGTTGTAAAACGTGGGGCTACCAAATTATTGGACGCTCTGGCACCTGATGCAGAGGTGGGCATGGACACGTTGATGGCGGACTACGGACTTCTGCGTGGTGCAAACTACGCGGCCTATGACGTATTGAAAGTATCGGAGAGTATGCGTCGGTACATTGCGGCAATAGAACGGAGGGGCGAGGACCTTCTGTCTCCGCCAAGGATTAAGATATCTACGTTTCACGCTATGAAAGGTGGCGAGGATGACAACTGCGTAGTTTACACGGCCTCGACCAAAGCATGTGTCGAGTCAAAGCACCAAGACGATGAACATCGAGCGTTCTACGTTGGAGTAACAAGGGCCAGACATAGGCTTTACATCCTACAATCTAATAACAATTACAGGTACACAATATAATGATAGCATCAATGTGCCTCGCGTTGGCTTTATACCATGAAGCGCGAGGAGAATCCCGACAAGCCCAGCTTATGGTTGCGAGGGTTATAATAAACAGAGTGGAGTCTAAGCGATGGCCCTCGTCCGTATGTGGCGTGGTCATGGAGGACCAACAGTTTTCGTTTGTAAGGAATGGAAAAGTACCAAACACCAAGGACCAAGATGCGTGGCAGAACTCTAGGAGTTTAGCAAAGCAGATCATCAAGGATCATGGGATCTTACCTTACAGTGACGCGGACCACTACCACACTACAAGAGTGCGTCCGGTGTGGCGTAGAAAGTTATATAGGATAGTGCGGATAGATCAGCATGTATTCTATTCTTACAATCGACCAAGACCACTAGAGAGCAGCCTTCGCCCGAAGAGGCGACCTAATAAACTGGAGACTACAAAATGAAACGTGATGAAATTTTAGATAAGTCAAAAGAACTTATCAATGGACAACGCGCAAAGGACTACGGCGATGCGTTTGAAAACCACAGCCGCATTGCCAATGGATGGAACGTCATAATGAATGGGGCTTTAGTAAGCCACGGCTACCTGACGGAGCAACATGTTATTCTAATGATGGACTGGGTGAAGACGGCTCGTCTTCTTGAGACCCTAGACCATGATGACTCGTGGCTGGATAAAATTGGTTATTCCGCTCTTGGAGGAGAGTTCTCTGAAAAAAGCGAAGAACTAGACAATCTTGGCATAGACATCGACATGCTGAGAGAAGTCGAAGCAGTAAAAAGAAAGATGAATAAAAAGGATGAGTAGTTTGTTTGGTAGCGATTTGCACCATGAGTTCAAGGGAGAGTTGAACCTGGTGGATAAAGACTGGAATATACCCACGGAGTTTCCTGATCTAACAGGGTACAAAGAGGTGGCTGTAGACCTTGAAACTAAGGATCCGAACATCAAGACCTTGGGCCCAGGTTGGTCACGCAAGGACGGACATATCATAGGCATCGCTGTTGCGGCGGGAGAATACCAAGGGTACTTCCCGATTCGACACGAGTGCGGTCACAACTTGGACGCCAAGATAGCCATGCGGTGGTTGGGCCAACAGATGGCCGTGCCTGACATGCATGTGATCATGCACAACGCAACGTATGATGCGGGCTGGATGCGGGCAGAGGGTGTAGAGATTAAAGGCAAGATCATTGACACTATGATTACCGGTGCATTGGTGGACGAGAACCGTTGGTCCTTTGGCCTTGACGCTATGGCTCGAGACTACGCTGGAATCCGCAAGGACGAGAAGTTGTTGAAAGCTGCGGCCAAGGCATGGGGCATCGATCCCAAGGCAGAGATGTGGAAACTTCCTCCTATGTACGTGGGAGCCTACGCCGAGCGCGATGCTGTAGCTACGCTTAAGCTGTGGCAAGCGTTGAAGGTTGAACTTGAGGAACAAGAACTGTGGGGCATATGGGGCATAGAGACTGACCTAATACCCTGCTTGCTAGACATGAGAACCAAGGGAGTGCGGGTGGACTTGGACAAGGCGGATAAGAACAAGAAGTTAATTCGCAACAAGGTCAAAGAGTTTAGGCACTCTCTCAAAAAAGCATCTGGTGTAGACGTAGACATCTGGGCGTCTGCCTCAATAGCCAAGATGTTTGACAAGTTGGGCATGGATTATCCAAGGACACCGACAAAGAAACGGATTGAAACAATTAAGTTAAAGGACGGGTCCACAAAGGAGAAAGAAATAGTAACAGGCGATGCTCCTTCGTTTACCAAGGCATGGCTCAACAGTCACCCGTCGGAGATCTGCCAGCAGTTGGTTAAGCTCCGTGAGTTCGACAAGGCTGACTCTACATTTATCGATAGCATCCTGCGGCACGAGCACAACGGACGTATCCATACCGAGTTGCACTCTACCAGAAGGGACGAGGGGGGCACTGTCACGGGCAGATTCTCGTCGTCAAACCCGAACCTCCAGCAGATTCCTGCACGGGACAAGGACATCAAGAAGTTAATCCGTGGTTTGTTTGTACCAGACGAGGGCTACAAGTGGGGCTCGTTCGATTACTCGAGCCAAGAACCAAGGCTCTTGGTGCACTTTGCGGCCAGCGTTGGGACAATGCCACGCCAAGATCTGCTTGACGAGATCGTCCACGAATACAACAACTCAGATGTAGACCTGCACCAGATGGTGGCAGACTTAGCAAGCATCACCCGTAAGGAAGCAAAGGCCGTGAACCTAGGGATCATGTACGGCATGGGCGTGGGTAAACTGGCAGACCAGATAGATGTGGAGCCAGAGACGGCAAAAGAACTTCTGTCTCAGCACCGCAACAAGGTCCCGTTTGTTAAAGCCCTAGCCGAGATGGCGTCCCGACGAGCCGCTGGCAACGGGCAAATCCGTACACTCTTGGGCCGCAAGTGCAGGTTTCATCTCTGGGAACCCAGAGATTTTGGTGCAGGCAAACCTCTACCCTACGACGAAGCCTTGACAGAATATGCAGGGATCAACGGCACGGGGATCAGAAGGGCGTTTACTTACAAAGCGTTAAACAGATTGATCCAAGGATCGGCGGCAGACCAGACTAAGAAAGCGATGCTTGATTGCTACAACGCGGGACATACTCCTATGCTCACGGTCCATGATGAGTTATGCTTTAACATAGATGGCACAGAGCAAGCGGAACAAATTAAAAATATCATGGAGACAGGCGTAGAGCTCAAGGTGCCGTCTAAAATTGATGTAGATATCCAAGATGATTGGGGAGAAATAGAATGATAGAACCAGATTTTAAAACACTTAGCCTACGTCAGATGCATCCAATGCAAGTGGAGGCTCTTTTAAAGTTTGTTGGAGAAGCGCTGAACCTAGCAGCATTGACCAGTGACAAACAGATACTTAGAGAAACCGAAGCCGAAGCAGACGAGCTCATTCGTTTGTTTGGGGGGAACGGAATCAAGTTAACTGTTAACAGTTACTGACCCTGCTGGCGGCGTAGGATCTCTTCGTTCGCCGCCTGCGATGCTAGATCACCACCCAGTACTGTGGGTGCATAGGTTTTATACAAGTCAGCTATATTGCCACCTACATTACCTAATGAGCCTGCAACATCACTTGCTACATTACCTATTGAACCAAGGAACATCTGAGGCTGTGGAGCAGAGGGTTGCTGTACCAACTGTTGAACTGGCTGGATCGGAACTGGATTTTGCGCAGCACCTACGTTGTTCATTGCAGCATTGGCATCTGCCGCTATCTTAGCCTTCTTAGCTTCTAATCGAGCAGCACGTTCTTGGGCGCCCACCTCTGGAGAAAGAGGTTGATTGCGAACATTGTTGGACTTTTCGTTAAAGCTAGACCACGGTATATCTTGGATGACCCGTGGAGCACGGTCCTCGGAGCGCATCTCTCTTTTTGTTTCTACAATTAATTCTTTACTTGCTAGTCCAGGCCAGAACCTTCCTTCTAAAATAGCTGTAATTTCAGCGGCACCTAGACCTGCACTTTTTAATTGTGAGCGTAATGATTGGTCGTCAACATTTAACTTACGAGCTTGTAGTACGTTGTAATATAATTTGCTTTGCTCACGGTACAGGTTGTCAAGGTATGTATCCCAAGCGACGTTCATGTCCTCTATGGTACTGTCTGCTTTTTTTATAACACGGGTAGCAACACCTTTGGCTGATGAACGAAGGGGTAGATACTCGCCACCTTTAAATTGAAAGTCTTGTCTTAGGTTTAATGTAATCGGGGTAAACCCTGTGACGGCTCGAGCTAACTCTTCATTGACAGTGTAAGTTTGTCCCCTGGTTCCTGTGAGTCCTGTTATACCACGAGTTAACCTTCCCTCTTGAATTTCTCCACCACGCTCCTCGTAGAACATTCGACCATATCCAGGGATGTATGCACTTAGCATGTGTGTTACACCTTGAGCTACTTTAGACCCCAGACTTTCTCCATCTTGATAAACCTTAGACCCAGTCTGGGTTTCTCCACCTCGGCCCAACCATGCCGCTGGAAGAACATCTCTTGCACGTTCAAAGATAATAGATTCAGAACCAAAGGGCTCAAGATAACCAAGGATCCCAGCCCAAGCACCAGTAGCAATCTGCTCTGCTTCACTGGCGTTAAGACCGCCCTTCTTTTGATACATACGCATGGCGTTGATGATCGGATCTCGGACAAAGCCATACGGGTTAACAAAACTTTGGTCGAATAACTGGATGTTTCCGCGCTTGTCGTTGCTGATAACTCCCAAGGCGTGGCCTTGATAGAACTCTGCAACCTGTGATTCCGCTGCATCCATCTCTTCCTGAGAAGTCCCAGTCGCAAGCATCGAGGCTTTGGTTACAGCCGCAGGAGTTGCAGCGGACACCGCTAGATAAGACATAAGTCTTTGAGACCCCATGCCTCTGATCTGACGCTCAAGTATGCCAGCTTTTTTTGCGCCAATAAGTTTTCTTAACTTTGGGTCTACTGTAAACGAAAGTTCTTTTAGCCCTCTGTGCAATGTGTTGTAGGAGTTGCGGATGTTTTCAGAAGCAAACGATGTAAAGTTACCGATCACAGGGATAGTGTCTAATCGACGGACAAGTTTACCAATACGAGAATACACGGGCATTGTATCTTTGACCGTGTCCCCAGCCATAGTAAGCAACAAGTTCCCTGGAGAAGCATCTAAGGACAAGCTTCCTACTCGTTTAGCAAGGCCAGAATCCTTAAGGTTTTTAGCAAGAGCCGTTGTAAAACCTTGAGGCAAAGTATCAATATTGTGTAGGTCAAAACCTGCTTTACCTAAAGCGTTGGTCATTTTGCCTTGCTCGGCAAACACAGCCATTATTTTAAAAAATGAATCTGATTCAGAATATAACTTTTCAAATTGTTTCATAAATGGAATAGCTTTGTTAACTCCTTCAAATACATTAGACACGCCTCCACTGACATTGAACTTATCTGCGAAGTCTTTAAAATCTCTTAATGCACTGGTAACCAAACTGGTATCTGTAACGCCCAGCGCTCCAAGTTCGTTAGACAAACGAGCAAACCCAGCATCGTCCATGTGGCTTACATTAGCTGCAATCAAACGGAATGTGTCTACAAAGTCAGAGTCTCTACTTAGATTTGCGTTGCCCGCTAAATACATCAAGTTGCCGTATATGTTTCTAACTTGAGAGATAGGGTTTGGAACAATAGCCATACGTTGCGCGGCACCTTTGAGAGTTGCTCCAATAGCCACAGCTTGACCCATTCCGTCTAGACCCATTCGAGCAGGGGTAGTTAAGGCTTCTTTAATTTCAGGTCGAACATACGCTCCAGTTAAATCTCCAAACCTTCCCCCAAACACACCGGTGGTTAACTCTCCTGTTTCATCTTCCCCTAACCTGATGTAGCCCATGCCCTTTAGTGTGTCATCGGCAGGCACTACGGTAGGGTCAATACTCCCACCTAACTGCGTTGCAGCGCGTTCTCTAGCCACGTCTGCGGTTGGGAGGCTTCCTTCTCCTTGAGTAGATCTTATAATTAAAGGAAGTTCCCCCTTTGCAACCTCGTCTAGACCTTCACTTAAATCTATACCAAAGTCAGACGCGGCTCCTCGATAAAACTTTAACCCAGCTAATGTACCAGACATGTCGGATATAGTATTAAGAAACACTTTTTTTGGATCTATAATTTCTCCTTTTAAAGCTCTAAGAGCGGGCAGATCATCAAGTGCTTCAATGCGTGTAATAAACATGTCGTCTTTTAAACCAACAGCACGACTTTCGTTTATAACTTTAGTCCGTCCTGTTTTAAAACTTTTTTGAATCTCAGTAAGAATTTTCTTTGCTTCAGGCAAACTTCTTGCGCCTTCAAGATCTAAATAATTGTAAAGTTTTTCAGTAGCTATTTGATCTAACTCTTGAGGAGTATATCGCTCCGCAGGAAACGTAATGGGTTTACTTGCTGGCGCAGAATCAACCTGTAGTTTTTGAAGTTTAGTAAGTGGTTTAAACGGTTGGCCTTCAAGAGCAGTTCTCAACTCTGTATACGCCGCCTTAAACGCTGGACCTTCTAAGTCTAACGCTTTAAAAAATTGCTCTCGATTATCATATTGATTAAAACGGCGACGAAGATATCCTTTTCCAGACTCTTGGTGTTCTTTTATTTCTTTAATAGCTTTGTTAAGAGCTACGTTTTTTTGCCCTGAAGTATCAAGTAGTTTTTTTCTAAACTCAAGTTCTTTAAAAATTTGATCTTGAAATTCAAAATCTAATCTAGCCATTCTTGTTGCGGCGTCCTTAACTTTGTTAACAGTTTTGCCGCCCTTAACTTTGCCGTATCCGTCAAGTATGTCGCTGCTAGGATCAATTAAAAAATCGTACAAATCTTTTTCAAGTTGTTTTTTATCTTTAGCTCCACGCCCCCTTAACAAACGAGGTTTTTCAATGTCAACGTATTTAAAAAACTGGTTAGTGGCGTCCTCGTAATCGCTAAAGAACCTTAACGCTGTGCGTTGGGCTTGACTGCCCACAGCTTCTACATCTAAAATTTCTTCTGCTAACGGACCATACTTATCACCAGTAGAACTTAACTGATCTGTTAAAAACTTTTTACTGGCTCCAACGCCAGGAACTTTAGCTATCTGACGACCAACTGCGTTAAATATTCCAGAAGAAGTCCGAGCCAAGGTTGAAGTCACTCCTGAAACCCCAGGCACAGTGCCCAAAGATCTAGCCGCAGCACCCGCAACCGGTAAACCTACATCAAATGTTAAACTGGCAAGTCCACCCTCAAACCCACGTTTGGCTTTGTTCTTTAACCTAGTAGTAGCAAGCTCAAAACCATCCATCTTAGACGTATCTTCTGTTTGCAAAAA
>Ga0099847_1000580_pt1 | contig 12330 bp, 4 predicted proteins | sample CB_VirMetaG_2_FD_78178 | JGI IMG/M metagenome (GOLD analysis project Ga0099847, IMG submission 78178) | Freshwater to marine saline gradient viral communities from Chesapeake Bay - CB_1504_2 Viral MetaG | ecosystem: Environmental > Aquatic > Marine > Coastal | place: USA: Chesapeake Bay...
AAAGAGAACTTTTATGATACAATACCCTTTGGTAAGGGCTTCGAAGGAGTAGTACCTACTATCGGTAAGCTATCTATTAAAGATGTTGCTGATTCTACTTACTTCTTTTGTTAAATAAAAAAACCCCACAAGGTTTCCATTACGGATTCCCTGTGGGGTATTTTTATTTTAACCTTTAGCTGCTTTCATTATGCGCCCTGCTTTACTTCGTGCTTGGCCTTCAGAAAGCCCTTGAGACATAAATCCTTTAACATTAACTTCAAATGCTCTTTGATAAGCTGCATCGTTAACGCCAGGAGTCCCTGCTAACTCAGGATCTAATTTAAGTGTGTTTACTAAATCAACATCACTTACGCCTGTTCTTGCTAATATATTATAATTTTTCATACGACTATCCTCTTAGTTGTATTGTGCTGGATCAAGATTGAATTTTTTAAAGATGTCAGAACGCTCTGACTCTGCACGCTTATGTAGTTGAGTTAAGATTGTAAATATACGATCTCGTTTAAACATTAAATTAATTATTTCTTTTAATTTAACACCGCTAATACTTCCTGTACCATCTGCATTCCAATACCCGCCTGCACCTGTGGTTGCAAGCCTTAATAGCTCTTCATTGTTCAAACTAAGTTTTTGTTTAGTTAAACTTTCTACACCATCTTCATCAAGTACTCTAGACGTACCGCTAGCTTTAGCTTCTGCAAGATTAGCTAACTCGTTATGCACCGCACGATAAATTGAATCATTATTTAATTGATACATTTCTGAGTCCTTAATTTTTGCTAACCCTAAAGCTTTAGTGTTTTCAAGACCTGTATAAATTGCTTTAGTTAAACTATAATTTTTATTCATTTCAACAAAGTTTCTATTCATGGCTGCATGATATTTCTTTACAGAAGATGCATCAGTAATAATAGCATCATGCACTGGAATAACAAACAATGGCGCATTTTTATTTTCAACAGCTGCACGATTAACATCTAGTAATGATTGAATCATAACTGCAGCATCTATTTGTTGAATAGGTAAAACAGGTAATTGATTAGCAACCTCTTGTCCAAAGTCACCTGCTTGTTGTATTTCCCAATTGCCTTCTGGAGTTTTTATTTTACGCAAATTACCCATTTTAGCGCTGCCAGTAACCCTTGGCTCATACATTTCTAATTCAATAACTTCTATACCTGTGTCAACTGAAATAGTTTTACCTGTTTTAAATTGTTCAGTTGAACCCATATAAATCATGTTACCACTTGGTCCACGAATACCTAATGGCACACCTAACATTGCTGAAAGTTTACCTGCTTTTTTAAATGCTGCTTGATGTTTAAAGTTTAATGTAGCATTTACAGTACCTGCAATAATAAGATTAAGATCATTAATCATATCATTAGTATCATACTCGCCACCAGTATAACTACTTGTATCTAGTAATCCGTCTAGAAATTCTACATCATTAACAAAATCAGTTGCAGTTTCCTCATTGAAAAGAAAGAAACGACCATAAGATATTTCCATTAATGGCTGTTTGCTTAATGCTTTTAAGATTTCTCTGCGTCTTGCAGGGGACATTTGGTTTGAACCCATTTTTGAATTTTCACCGACAAAAATGCTATCCCAAAAAGCTTTCTTTTCTTCAGTTAAACCGCCTTGTTTTACTGCATAAGAAATTCCTTGATATAAACGTTGTCCAAACAATTCTCTTACGTCACCCCAAGGTAAAACATTCTTATCGTCTTTAAAAATTAAACCTGTTCTTGAAAGCAATTCTGTATTGCCTAATTGAACTGATTGAATTGCAATTCCATTTTGTTTACCATCATGTTGAGTTTGAGCTTGGGCTTTAAACGACTTACCACTTTTCAATGCAGCATCATAGTTTGCTATATCAATATACGATTGATATTTATAACCCCATTCTCCTTTCTTTGTAAATTCTTTAAAAAGATCTGCTAATTCAGGATCATTTACAGAAAAGCCGCGTATATTAGCTTGTGGATCTAACGCTAATTGCGCTAACATTGCTTTTAACTTATTACCTTTTTGAACCCATGTACTATATCTTTGACTATTAAATGCTGTTTTAGTTGCATCTAAAATTGCGTTCCAACCTAAGTCTTCTACATCACGACCATTAAGATCAATGTCAGCATCAAGCAAATTTCTACCTGTGATATACATAAAGTTTTCCATGGTATCAGTTGACTGATCTCGATTAGGATTTATAATAACATCAATTGCATTACCTACGAACATACGAGCTAACGTTTTACTATCTTGTGTATTAAGCACTGTGTTACGAAAGAATAAACGACCAACAGTATCAGCATCAAATATCTTATTATAAAAGACTTGGCCTGATTTAGTAGCACCTTGATTCATAATTTTTAAAATCTTTCTTGCTTCTTGCCTCATAATTAAATTTGCTTGATTCAATGCTGCAGATTGATCTTGAGTTTTAAGTGCTTCTTGATATGCTTTATACCATCTAGTTTTATCTAGATTAAGAGTTGATGCATAAGCACGAGTAGAATACTCACCACCATCAGGGTTTTTCTCTGCATCTAAAATAGATATTCGTCCAGTTTGAGGGTCAAAACTAATAGTTTGTTTAACCATTAAGTTTGCCATTGCAAAACGATCTTGAATAATCTTTTGTGGTATTGAACCTAATATGCTTTTAGCTAAATCTACTTTTGCAGTATTAGGATCTATATTTGTTTTCCTAGAGCGATCACCTGTAGTTCGCCGCCCTCGTTCCATTGATCTTCCTGGAGCAGTAGAGCCGCCTAACGATGGGCTAGATGAAGTATCAATGTCCCCTCTAAGACCCATATCAATTAACAAATCTAATTTACTTCTAGCAAATAATTGCCCTGCATCACTCAACGCAATAATGTCTGTACCATCTGGTTGAGGTACTTTAACATACATACCATCGTCACTTAATAGTTGAGTAAATAAAGCAGTTAACGCTGATTTTGTTTCAGAATCTAATCTAGAACCTGCACCTCCAAATCCTACATTAACTTCTTTGCTAAGTCGATTTGGATTTTCCCCAATTAAATTTATTACTTCTTCAGCAAGTCTGCTACGCGCCATATCCGCTTCAATAACAGCACCTTCTGTTGTTTGTGCTTTATCGTAATTGCCACCTAATTTGTTACGCTGTATAGCTAATTTGTTTTCTTTATCTAACATTTCATTAGCAATTAATGCTTGAGCAAAAACTAGTGCTTGACCTAATTTATTATTTAAAGCACCAGTAGCAGGGTCATATGCGCCTGCTGATTCTAATGCTGCTTTTACTTTCGTTTCTGTTGGACCATCACTATTTAACGTAGCATTTAATATCTGGGGTAACGCTTGATTAAATCGATTACCATCTCTAATAGCATCATTAAGATCCATTCGAACATCAGAAGAATCTCTATCTGGGGTTAAATAAGGTGCTATATAATTTGTTTCAGTTAAGCCTATCATTTCTGGCTTACTCATTATTTCAACAACACCTTCTTCAGCTGAAGCCCCTGGAGTTAACTCAAGTGTATTTGGCTGAATAGCTACTGCTTGTTGCGATTGTGTAGTTAACTCTTGTTCAAGTGCCGCTGCTTTATCTTCAGGCCTATCTGATAATTCAAAGTCACCGCTCTCAACGCCACCAGTAAGTTCCATTATTTCTGCAGGATCATCAGTAAACGAATTAGTTGCCGGATTAAAGTATTTGCGTTGAGGTACTGCAACTGGCCCCATCTTTGCAATAGCAGGATCTAATGAACCTGATTCAGCAATAGCACGATTAACTTGCGACTGAGGATCAGACATTATTTCAGGTAATACTGGAATATCTTGGTCTCCAGACACAGGAACTGCTTTATAGATCTCATCTTGAGGCAATCCAAAACTCGGTATAGTACCTGAACGTGCTTGTCCAGAGTTTAATCGGGCAATTGCATCACGTGTTCGTTGTGCTTGTTCTTCTGCCATTTGTTGTTTTGTTTTAATTGGGCCTAATGCCATTTATAAATCTCCTAGATGGGCGACACCTTGGGAGTGCCGCCCGTAGTTAATTAATATGAACCTAAGAAAAAGTCTTTGACTTCGTTATCAGTAGGTAAAGTTAAATCTTTGTAAGGGTTTGTACCTGTTAATGCTTCTGCGGCCTGCCCTCTTGCGCCTGTAAATGGTGCAATAATAGGTGCTGTTTTAAGAATATTACGAATACCTCGTTCACCTTCGCCTTGTAAGAGATCACCAATACCACCACCTAGATTTTGAATGTTTCTAATTGTTGGTCCTGACTCTCCCATTACAGCATTCATAAGCCACTCGATACCCTCGTCTCGTTGTGGATATAAAGGTTTAGCTAAATCAACAACTCTTTCATATTGTCCCATAACTCCTGATGCATACACAGCGCGTTGAATGTAACCGGAAGTGTCTAAATAAGGGCTTGGCTCAAAAAACTTAAACATATCTTTAAGCAATTGTGATGCGCCCCCAAGGACCATTAACATTACAATTAATGCAAAGGTTTCATACTTAGTACGTATTGTACCACGCCGAATACCTCTATCATAAAGCTTTGGAAGAATATTAGCAGTGAAAGCGCTAATAAAGCCATTGAACTGTGTGATGATTTGATAATGTGGGTCTTGGAAAAACAAAGGTCTGTTACCATGCCCAGGCATTTGAATGCGTTCATGGACGTAACGCTGTATTGCATTTCCAATTTCATTATCAATATATTCTGCAGTTTTACTTACTTCTTCGGCATACGCTTCATTAATATTTTCACCTTCTTGCTGCATATCTTTAACTGATTGCCTTAGCATTCTTCGAATTGCAGCTTCACGTTGCGTAGGTGGTTTGATTACTTCAACTTCTTGACCGTCATTTTGTAATTCTACTTCTTTTCTTAGATGACCACTTACACCGTCAGTAATATTTAAAGCCATTGAACGTGACATTGAATCTAAGTCATCCATCATTATCATTAACTTATCAACATTTATTCCTAATGAAGTTAGCTGATTATAGGCTTCCATTTCAGTTTCAGTGAATTTATTAAAATCAAAGTTATAAACAGATCTATTTTCAAACTCAATAGCAGCTTCAATTTCATTATTAGAAGATACTACACCCCCTGTAGGACGTCTAGGCTTTCCTTTCATAGCAAGCTTTGTAGGCGCAGTTTCTAATACACTAAAAGAACTTTTGATTGCGTCTAAAGCTACTACAGAAACAATTCGTCTTTGTAATTGAGTAATAGATTGAATACCTACACCCTTAAAAATTGTTTCATGTATTCTAGCAAAAGCAACATCTCGTTCACCAGTTGCAAGCCTATCTGCAATGTTATTAATACTGCTATCTAAACCTACTTTCTCTGCTAACTTACGTCCTTTATTTGCTTCTGAATCAAGTGCTTTTGAAAAGGTAGAGGCTATCTGCCGAATCATTTGATCAGACGCTTGTTGAAACATCTTATCATCTTTAATATCAAAGTATACCATTCCAAATTCAGGGAAAGAAGCTGGGGCTGATAACGGAAGTCCAGCTAAAATAGACCAGCTAGTAGTAAAAGAATTCAATGCTGCAAGTTTAGGATTCTCAATACGATTATAATTTCCATTAGCTGCATTAATCATTGATCTAATATAAAAAGCAAACTGAGTTAATTCTTCACGGCTAAGATTACCTTCTCTTTCAAGCTGTCTAAATAATCGATGAAGCTTCCAACCACCTTGACCAAAGTATTTAGCGTTAGCAGTATACCTTGCTGCATCTACTTGTACTTTATTTATTGTTTCAAATAAATTATTATTAGAAAACTTATTGTCGTCAATCTCCATTAACCGTTGACCATCTTCTGTAAACGCAAAAGGAACACCTGAGTTACTAGGATCAAGCAATGAGTATTCTACTTTTTCAGTACTAGGCGTGCCTACTTCAGCAGCATTAATAGTTTGTTCACCTCTGCGAGAGATACTATCGTATACCCGTTGAGCATCAATTTCACTATAATCTAACTTTTCCATAAGCATCTTTTTAAATCCAATAGGATTTTTCTTTGCCGCTTTCCAATCAAAGCCTTGGAACTTCCACCACATTTCAATGTTATAGTTTAATTCTTTACCATTATTCTCAAGCATATACTGTTCATTAGTATAATTGTAAATATAATCGTAAGACATTTTAAGTCTTTCTGCTGCAATGTAATTTCTTTCAAGTTTAACTAAATCTTCGTTAGAAATCTCATCCGCTGCTATAGGCTTACCGTTATTATCCTTTAAAAAAGGAGCAAGCATTTCTATAGTTACTACACCACCCGGAATAGCTTTTCTAGCATCTAAATAAGTTTTAAGTTCATCTGAAAAAATTATATTATTGTTAGTAGTGAAACCTAACTTTGTAAGCTGATCTACATACAACTGTGCAGCGCGTTTTGAATCTGCTCTTTCTGCAGGAGTTAAATTTGGATTAGATGAATTTTGATTTTCAATAATAAAATTATCTATTACCGCATTTAGATTAGGTTCTAATAGTTGTTGCTTATACATTTTATAAAGCGTATATGCACCTGATTTTCCAAACTCAATTAGTTCTTTTGAAATAATTTTCGCATCATCATGGCGTAAAACTTTCTTACCAAAGACATCAGCAATAGCTAACTCATCTAATATTAATTTAGCTTTAGTAATAAGCGATTGTTGATACTCTTTAAAATTCATTCCTGGATGAATAACATCACCTAACGAACCACCCACTCGTGATAAGATATCAAGTGCAATAGGATTAGCAACTGCTCTTGCAGCTTTAATTGCAGAACGTTCTGCGCCTCTAATTAAACGACCAAGCCCCACAGCTACTACATCTACAAGATCATTTACAGATTGAGTATTACGAATAACATTTCGAATACCCTTTTGTTTATCAATATAGTTTTGAGCCAATGATCCTGTTTTATCTAATTCTGAAGCTGCATTATAATCTACTACACCTTCTGATTTAAGTTTTTGAAGTCTAGCTAGCTCTTGTGTAGCTTTTTCTGCTGCAGGTTTAATTTCTTCTCTTTGTTTTGCTTCAGTTACTGCTCTTAAATAAACATTAGCTGCCTCTGGATTCCCCTCAATATTAGCAAGCGGTTGACCGTTCCTTATTTGATTAGCTATTGTAGCAATCTCAGTGTTTGTTTTACCGCTATCATTAATTGCTTGAGCTACAATTAGTTGAAATTCAGGAGGGAATGAAGCAATAATCTCTGCATCAGTTCTAACGCTTTCAATTACTGCTGTAGTATTTGCAATTGCTTCATCAATAGTTTTTGTACTTGAAGTAAAATCAGGTAATGTTGTATCTGTATTTCTATTTCTAGAACTACGATCAATATTTTGTTCTATTGTAGATACGCCTTCTCCTGATTGCATCTTTCCTATTTTGTATAACTCAAACAAGCTAAGACGTTCAAGATCTCTTCTACTCGCAGAGGCTTTTTGTAATCGATTACGACTTTGCATATATGTATTTGTAGCAGAACCAATTGTTCCACCAAGAACACCACCTGCAATTGCCGCATTAGTAAGTCTATTTTGAACTTCTTCTGCTGTATAGCTTTTATCTGAAAAGCCTGCAGCAGTTGCCATTGCTAAACTTTCTTGCCCTACTTCTGTAAGTGCTTCTCTTGCAACGCCTGCTGCTGCTGCTTTTCCTAAAGAGCCTGCTGAAAAACTAGCAATATCTTCTGCAGTAATCCTTCCAAATCCAGTTAAAAATTGTTTTTGCGCTTTACCTACTGCACTTGCAAATACTAGCTTTGCTTTTTCAGGCGATAAACCTCTTTCAATTAATTTTTCTGTTATTTTCTTTTGACCAGCTGCACTAAATACTTTAACCGGAACTACAAGACCTCTAAGACCAAGCAATTCTAGTGTAGCTTGACCTATACCGGAAATAGAAGCCGCAACAAATTGTGCTGCACCTTTTTTACCTTCCATTTCATTCCATGTTTGTCCAGCGTAAACTATCGAAGTTGGAATAGTAGCTAATGCTGCTGTAGTTAACGCGCCGCCGCCAATTAAAGCGGAAGCCGGAATTGCTGCTGCTAATGCTGCAAAAGAAGTAACCATATAAGGTGCTGACATTGCTGCATTGTTAATTACATATTGAAAACCACTATATAAACCATCTACTTCATCATAATTAAGAAGCAAGTCAGGTGTATTTGCTATTTGAGAGCGTGCTCGCATACCACCTTGAGCGCCTAAGTTTTCAAACAACTCAATTTCAGACATCTCACCAATGGCTTCTAAATATCCAAATGCACCTTCTTTAATACCATCCCAGCCTGTACCAAACGCATAAGCGCCGCCTGATAAAAGACCTTTAGGTTTATTATCAATAGTTCTTTCTTCATCCCTAAACTGTACACCAGAATGAAAGTTTTTATCAAACTCTGATTCATCTAGTGCAAGACGTTTAAAGCGTAACCCTTGTGCTTCTTCTTCTTTAGACATTGCTTTACGTTGATCGGCAAATAAATTATCTTGATCACCAAAAAGCCGACGATATATTTCGCCTTCACGTTTAAGAGTAACATTCTTTTCAGAAGAAAATTTATCTAGTTTAGCAAGACCTTCTTTAAAAAGAACATCACTAAGCATTTCACCTTTATCATTACGCAAAGGGTCTAGATTACGATTATAAACGTCTGTTTCACCTGTATTAATAAGCGTATTAAAGCCACCTTGATCGATGACATCGGCAACGACTTGTGTATTTAAATCGCCACCGATTTCACCGTGTTGAAACTCAAATGTTCCATCATCATTTTTAATAAGCTTACTTGTTTCTAGACCATCGAATCCAGGAAGGCGTGTTCTTTCTCCTGTACGATTGTTGTGAAGCGTATCACTATCAATAAGGGTTTGCGTATCTCCGTTACTATCTACGAAGGTACGTACCTTTCTTGGATCATAGTCTTCCATGTAGTACTCCTATTGTTTAACAATTTTGAATATCTCAAGTGCCTTTTCTTTACCTTGTTGACACTGTTCAACCCAATTCATAAAGGCATTTTTTCCATCGCCACTTGCAGTAAAAAACGTTTTAGGTGCTTTTCCAGTAGCTGCCATAGTACTGTATTTAGTCCAAGTATCTTTGTAATTTTTCCAAATACGTTGATATTCTTTAGCAGCAAGATCAGGCCTTTCTTTGTCTGCGCCTGACAAACCTGCATAAGCTTTCTCAGCTACTGTCCTATCAATCTTAGCAATTGTTTTCATTGCTGTACCTTCAGTATCAGTAGTTGAAATAGCACCCCCCGTATCAACATTCATTTGTTGATTCTTAAAGTATGCTTCAAGTGAAATTGGCTTAGTGCCTTTTTCTTTACCATTTGCAATCCATTGAGCATAGTCTTGATAGTACTTATCTTGAGCAAGATTAAGATTACGCATTAGATCTTCACGTTGTGCAACATTCATACCTCCATAACGCTTTTTACTAACGTTATAAAGGGAAGCTGCCTCATCACTAATTTTTACCGCTAAACGTTTAGGTACTTTTTCATCACCGTCTTTAATATTTTGATTAACACCATCAATAAAAATCTGACCATCATCTCTAAACGATTTTTTAATATTAGTTACGTCATGGATTGAATCTTGGTAGGCTTCAAGATAAGGTGTAATCCGAGCATCATCTAAATAATAGCGTTGACCTTTAACTATAACACTTTCACGACCATTACCATCAATAGTTGTTGTAAGCACTCCGGCAAGACGATGATAAACTTTTCCACCTATTTTCTTAATGCCTGATTTTGCTAAAGCTTTAGCTTGAGCATCATACTGAGTAAGGTAATCTTTAGCACTATATCGGAGAGAAGCTACGTGATCGTAACCAAGTACACGGCTACCAATGTATAGCATTGACATGCGCCCAATAAGCTTTTCATCTAACATAGCTCCCATGTTTTCTTTAATCCAATTTGTTGCTTGTTCAAATAATGTAGGATCAGCAGTTTCTGCTGCAGCAATAACTTGTGTCTGTCCAACACCGTCTTTTTCTTGCGGTGTTACAACAGTTGTAACCCCCGGTAAAGGCTTAAGCTCTTTTGAATCTGGCTTTTCTGGAACTACTGTTCTAGCTTCAGGATCATTAAATACAATATCATCTTCTTGACCAGCCCAATTAACTAACTTATTACGTTTATTATTAGGAAGTATCTCAATAAAGTTACCATCTTTATCTTTATATACTTTATTTTTACTGTCACTAAAAACACCTAATAAACCACCTTGAGGTTTTTCACCGACTAAAACATCGCCAGGTTGTGGTCCATAATTCTCTCCACTCCCTTCTAATAACGATTTCCTTTCACCATCTTCCATTGGTGGATCAATTTCAGATCTAAAAAATTCACCAATAGTACGGCTATACTCACGGCCTTCTGCATCTATATAACTTTCTTCTTGTGCATTCCAAATGTACGGTACGCCATTACGAATAATAGTGTCGTTTACACCATATTCGCCTTGATCTGTTACTGGCGGTGTTGCAGTAACAGGAGGCACTGCAGCAGCTGGAGTTGCAGCATAAGCACTCATAGCAGTACTAGAATCGTCGCCAATATAACCTAAGTCAATTAATGGCATACCATCTGGTCCAATAGTTTGAGGAACACCGGCTACTATTTGACGTTGTTGTTCTGCTGGAGTAAGAATTTTACTTGCATAATTTAAAGTTTCAGCAGCGAGGGGTTCCCCTTCACCTGCTTTATATTTACGCATACGCCCTGGACCTGCATTATACGCCATAAGAATTTCTTCAGGTGTATAATCAGGATATTGTGCTTGGAGACCAGTAAGGTATTGACGAGCAAATTCTCTTGACTTAGCCTCATCATTAAGATCTTCTATAGCTAAAGGAGCAGTGTTATATCCAGGTTGTGCCGCTGTTTTTGGCATAATTTGGTAAGGACCAATTGCCCCTGCCCGAGATACTGCATTAGGATTACCACTAGATTCTACCATACGTAAACGATCTAATAACTCATCTGTAATCCAATCACCAGCAGCAGCATATACTGTACCGCCTTGAGCTTGATAAGTAGGAATAGGTCCACCTTGTGCCTGTTGAATAATACGTCCTTGCTCATTCATCTCATCAATCTTTTCTTGATTACCAGGAAGACGAGATGCTTCAGCGTTAACAACGTTCTCTCCAGGGGTTAACCATGCGGGGACTGTATCAGTGCCTTTAGGCTCCCCGGGGTGATTACTAGTGTCTGCACCATTATACCCATCAGCTATGTCAGGAATAACCATCATCATAGGGATAGAAGCATCGGGTTCAAAGAATTCGAAAGAAAACATATTACCATAACGGTCTTTCTGACTAAGGCTTTTTAGTTTCATCTTATACTCCTTTGCTTATCGGTCCACCGTAAGATAGTTTATAGGTCTCTCCACCCGCTGATTTGTATTCTACTTTAGATAATGGTCCGGCCATACCACCGCCGTATTTGTATCTGCTTTGTTCAATTTCATTTTGAATTTTTTCTTGTTCTTCTATAAATTTATCCATAAGAAGAGACGATAGCTGATCTTTTATTGATTCTCCCTCAACCGCTTTACGGCCTTCAGAAGCATACAATGGATCAGCCATACCGCCTTTTGATTTAAACATACTAAAATAATCTTGAAGCGGAGAATCTGCCATTCTTACAGCTGCATCGCTTTGCTCTATTAAGTTACCTAACGCTTTTCTTTTTCTTTGTTCATTTAAAGTAGTATTATTAGGGTCAACTCTTTGTGTTAATTCGGGATTCTGTAATGCTATTTGCATTCTTGCAAATTTATTCGCATTTTCTCTACCTTGTAAATCAACTCCAGTTCCACCCCCAAATATTTTACCAAGAAGTGTTTGTTCATAAGCTTCTTTTTTAGCTGCTGCTTCTTCATCTTGTACAATTCCAAGATCTGCCCCTAGCTTATAATACTCAGTTAATTTTTTATTATACATTTCTCTTGGCGAAATTGGCAATGGGCCGTTTGAGCCTTCAGCAGAATACAGTGGTCCAACATGACCACCTTTATTAAACAAACCAAAGGCTTTACCAGCAAGTGCGCCAATTGCTAAAGGCGCTAATGGGCTTGCCATCATAGCTGCTAGTGGGCCTGCGCCAGCAGCAACAGTTGCGGGGGCTACTGTAGATGCAACTGCGGGAGCCACTGTCGATGCTGCTGCGGGAGCTACTGTAGAGGCTACAGTTCCAGGAACAGTCCCAGACATCATTGTACCTGTAAGCTCAGCTGGAAGAACGGTAGG